>Ga0129299_1000114_pt1 | contig 43548 bp, 32 predicted proteins | sample ConPoolayeCmetaG_FD_94477 | JGI IMG/M metagenome (GOLD analysis project Ga0129299, IMG submission 94477) | Hot spring microbial mat communities from California, USA to study Microbial Dark Matter (Phase II) - Cone Pool mat layer C metaG ...
ATATATTGAGAAATAATAAATATTTCATTTCGGCCATCTGGAAATAACAAGATGGGGAGTAGCCAAGCGGTAAGGCACTGGGCTCTGAACCCAGCATCGTAGGTTCGAATCCTACCTCCCCAGTTTGCCGCCAAAGATTATTACGAATTCCCGCCTGCGGGAGCAGGTTTAGGAAGTTTAGATTATTTTAAATTTATGATATTATTTAGAGTAAAGGAGTTTTTATGATTGAGGAGATTCCGGAAGTAAGATTAGTTACTTGTCGCGAATGCGATAATACTCAGACCTTTCAGCTTCCTAAACCAGGAGAAACCATTATAGTTATTTGTCACCATTGCCAAAGCGAGATTGTGAAAGTAACCAGAAAAGAAAATGGTGAGCTCGAGCTCGATCCTCCAGATATTGAACTACAGGTTTTGTAAAAGGGAGCAAAATGAAAAAAGTTTTAGCGAGTTGTCCTTATTGTGGAGTTGGCTGCCGACTTTGCTATATAATTCAGAATGGCAAGGTAATAAAGGTAGAGGGGGATCCAAGCGATCCTGTAAGCGAGGGTCGGCCTTGCATTAAGGGACTGACTGCTTATCAGTTTATTGATAAAGAAAGAATCATTTCCCCCCAAATTAAAGAGGTTGGGGGTTTTAGAAATTGTGATTGGGAAGAGGCCTTTGAAAAAATCGCTAAAAAAATAAAGGATTTAAAACCAGAAAACTTTGGTTTTGTGGGGTCAGGCGAGCTTTCAAACGAAGACAATTTTGTTTTTTCAAAATTTGCGAGGCTTGTTGCCAGATCAAACAATATTGATTGTTGCGCTCGGACTTGCCATGCTGCCACGACTGTAGCAATGAGAAAGCTTTTTGGAAATCCCGCAATGCCGAATTTTATTGATGATCTGGGGCGGGCTGATGTGATCTTGGCGATTGGCACCAATCCCGCAGGAAATTATCCCATCGCCTTTAATCGAGTTCGCGCGGCCAAGGCAAGGGGCGATTTGAAGCTTATTGCTATCGATATTACAAGCAGCGCCACATTGGAGGCAGCAGACCTTGGAGTGGTAATTAATCATCAAGGAATTACTGCTTTTGTCGGCGGACTTTGTAGATTATTAATTGAGGAGAAGGTATATGATCCGGCTTGCGATGGGCGAGAAGGTTTTGAGGAATTTAAAGAAAGTCTCGAGCCTTACACTATTGAAAATGTGATCAAAATTTCTGGGATCACTCGCGAAACCTATTTAGGAATTTTTGATTTGGTCAAAAACGCAAAACAATTTGTGACAATGCATGGAATGGGCGTGACCCAGCAAATAAACGGGGTTGAAAATGTTATTGCTATTTTATCTTTGGCTCAACTCAAAAAAGGAATGATCATTCCCTTGCGAGGAAAAATTAATGTTCAAGGCGCTGGTGATATGGGAACCTGTCCTGATTGGGTGCCTTTTGGCGGAAGCACTTCAAAAACCAAAGAGATCTGGGGAGAGATTCTTCAGGATGCGCCAGGTCATCGGATGTCGGAGTTTTTGTACAGCAACGACCTGAAGGTTTTGTTTGTCCTTGGCGGCAATATCGCCCAAAGCCTTCCTGAATTAGATACTCTTCACAAAAATTTGGAAAGGGTTTTTGTGGTTTATATTAATCACCATCCGTCAAAAACTATGGAATTTGCTAATGTTATTTTACCTTGCACCGTGCTGGTGGAAAGTGAAGGAACAATCACTAATGGCGAACGGCGGGTGCGTTATACTAGACCGGTTGTTAAGGCTTGCGAGAATGTTTTGCCTGCTTGGAAAATTGTTGCTAACCTCGCTGCCTATTTGGGTCAAGAGGAAAAGTTTAAATACAATGACGCAGGCGATGTTTTTAATGAAATTACCAAAGCTATTCCGGCATATGGCGGTCTTTCTTGGGAAAAAACCAAAAGCAATGATAATATTTTTGCTGATAAGTCTAAGTTTTTTGAAAAATTTATTCCGCTCAAGAATACTCCTTTATCCCCTCCCCCAAAAGATTTCCCTTATCTTCTGACCACACAACGTTCGCCATTTCATTTTTGCACGGGCGAACAAACGAGGCGTTCTGAAGGTTTAGTTAAGCTTCATGGCAAAGCTGAGTGTTTGATTTCCGAAAAAGACGCCTTGTCTCTTGGGGTAAAGAATGGAGATTTCGTAAGACTTACATCTCCGGTTGGCAACATTGAAATTAGTGTCAAGATTTTGAAAAAGGCAACCCCTGGCATTTTTTCAGTGCCTTTTCATTTTCAGGATGTTCTCGTAAACAAGCTTTTCGGTCATGAACTTGATCCGATTTCTGGCGAGCCAAATCTAAAGGCTTGCTGGGTGAGAGCGGAGAAGATATAGAGGAAAATCCAAAATCCGGATTTCTAATCTCAAAATAAGATCAAATAATTGAACTCTCAAATTCAAAATAAAAAAATTTAGAATAAAAAAGTTTAAAGCCCTAAAATAGGACTTAAGGCTGACAGTTCGACTGTTTGAATTTTGAATTTGTTTTGGTATTAGAATTTAGGATTCGTAGTACAAGGAGCCAATTTTGGCTTTAAATAGCCATTTTATTGACAAAACTAGCTTTTAATTTTATAATTATTGTAAATCTTTGATTCTTAAAAACTCAGGGTAAATTGGGTGATCGCTCCCTGTCATTTTGGGAATAAGTGCAGTTTGTGATCAGAAGCCACTGGTCAAGACTCGCCATACCCTAAAAGTGATAAGGAGAGGAAAGTCCGGGCACCAAAGAGCAAAAGTGGTAGTTAACGACTACCAGGAGTAGTTTTTTAAATTTCGTTCTTGAGACGAGATTTTCAAAATAAAGCCTAGGGAATAGTGCCACAGAGACAATACTAGTCAATGCTAAGTATTGGCGAAAGGTGAAAAGATTCCGAAAAGGATGCTACGGCGATGGTGACATCGTCGAGGGCAAACCCCACTTGGTGCAAGGCAGGAAAGGATTTTTTGCTTCGCGGACATCGCGGACTCCTGCTCGGAGAGCAAATTTTCCCCTGCTGCTTGAGCCCTAATGCGAATCAGGGCCTAGACAGATGATCATCGGCTACTGTGTAGCAGTGGTTACAGAACCCGGCTTATAGATTTACCCTGGGTTTTTAGGATTCAAAATAAGAACTTAGATCACAAAGCAGGAAGCCACAGCGTGAAATTAAAAATAAACCTTTTTTATAATAACTTCACGCTTTTAATTTTTAGCTTATGAAAAGATCGGAATTATTTTTTAGTTTTATTTTGATACCAATCGATATTGCCGCGATTTTGGGAGCAATTGCGGTTTCTTATTTTATCCGCACGCGGGCGGACTATCCCTTTCCCGTTTCCTATATCTTGCCTTTTTCAAGTTATTTAAAATTTGGAATAATTTCTTTGCCGATTTGGTTTTTAGTTTTTGTCTCTTTTGGTCTTTATGATTTAAAAAATACCAGACGGGGCTATAAGGAATTTTTAAATATCATCATAGCGGTGCCCGTGGTAATGATGATTATTATTTCGATTGTCTTTTTTGCTCGAATCAATGTTTATTCAAGAATTATTTTTGTTTATTTGACGGTTCTTTCTCTGCTTTTTTTAATTTTTGCAAGAATTTGGATTAGGATTTTGCAACGATATCTTTTTAAATTTGGCATCGGGGTAAAACGAGTTATTGTTATTGGGGTCGGCGATGTCAGCTCAAGGATTATTAGAGAAATGAAAAAAAGTTATGGTTTGGGATTTAAGGTTTTAGGGATCGTAGTTACCGACGGCGAGCATGAGGGTTTTGGCGATGCTGAGATTTTTGGGACGCTTGATGAAATCGGACCAATTGTCAAAAAGCACCACCCAGACGAACTTTTGCTAGCCGATCCGGAATTACCAACAGAAAAAATGCTGAACCTGATAAGTCTTTGTGAGGATAATCGGATTACATTTCGTTTTGTTCCCAATCTCCTTGCTGTTCGAAGACTAAACACAGACATTATCACCATTGCTCAAACGCCTGTCATTGAGTTGCGCCGGACACCGCTTGATGGCTGGGGAAGGATTGCTAAAAGAATTATTGATATCTTTGGCGCTCTCGTGGGGATTTTGTTGACTCTGCCACTCCAGTTGATCATCGCTATTTTGATCAAGATTACAGACCCTGGTCCAATTTTTTTTATACAAGAGAGGGTGGGTCGGGACAGAAATTTTAATTTTATAAAGTTTCGGACAATGAAGCTTAAATATTGCACTGGCGAGCGTTATGGCGGAGAAAAGGCAGAGAAATTGAGAGAGGAACTGGCTAGAACTAAAAATGAATCAAGCGGCCCGATGTTTAAAATGAAAAATGATCCGCGGGTTTCTTCAATCGGAAGATTTCTAAGAAAAACCAGCCTTGATGAGGTGCCCCAATTTTATAATGTTTTGATTGGCGATATGAGCCTAGTTGGTCCAAGACCCCCCCTTCCAACAGAAGTTGCTCAATACACCAGGGAGCAGCGGAAAAGAATTTTGGGCGTTAAACCGGGGTTAACTGGGCTCTGGCAGGTTTCTGGTCGGTCCGACATTCAGTTTGATGAATGGGTAAAGCTGGATGTTTTCTATATTGAGAACTGGTCTATTTGGCTTGATATTCTGATTCTTCTCAAAACTATTTGGGTACTCTTGATTGGTAAAGGAGCATATTGATTAATGCTTCGCTTTGGGGAACTGATCTTTATGTTTGAAATCCTAAATAAGCTAAAGTAAAAATAAAAAGTCAAAGATGCGACTTTGCCACAAAGTTCTTTTTGTATTTGGTTTAAAGAAAGAAGCTCGACTTCGGGGTCGGACATTTTTCTCAAATTTCTCAAAAGGGATTTATCGGCAGAAGTTTTTTGGTTATAATTAGACCATGCAGAAAAGCAATCCAAAAATTGCAATTGTCTGTGATTGGTTGACGAATTTTGCTGGCGCAGAGCGCTGTATTTTAGCCTTGCATGAGCTTTTTCCCTTAGCTCCGATTTATACTACTATTTTTAGCCCTAAAAAGATGCCAGAATTTGCCGGAGCTGATATTCGGCCAAGTTTTTTGCAAAATTGGCCATTAGCAAAAAAGCGCTGGCAGATATATTTGCCTTTGATGCCCGCGGCTATCGAAAGTCTTGACCTGAGGGGGTTCGATGTCATTATTTCCACAAGCCATGCAGTAGCCAAAGGGATAATTACAAAACCAGAGCAACTTCACATTTGTTATTGTTTTACTCCGATGCGCTATGCTTGGGTTGATCAGAATGCTTATATAAAAGAATCAAAATTTATTTGGCCGATTAAAAAATTTATTCCTCATCTTCTTTCCTATCTTCGGGTTTGGGATCGGGCCGCAAGCGAGAGGGTTGATAAATTTGTCGCTATTTCGAAATATGTAGCGCGACGGATTGAAAAATTTTATGAAAGAAAGGCAGATGTGATTTATCCGCCAGTCAATGGCAATCTTTATTCAATTTCTGACCAAGTTGATGATTACTTTCTTGTTGTTGGCAGACAGGTGCCTTATAAAAGAACTGATATTGTAGTGGAAGCCTTTAATAATTTAAGAATTCCGCTTAAGATCATTGGTGAAGGGCCAGAGATAAGACGGCTTAAAAAGATTGCTAAAGCAAACATTGATTTTTTGGGCAGACTTTCCGATCGAGAAACAAAGAAATATTATAGTCATGCCAAGGCTTTTATTTTTCCCCAAGAAGAAGATTATGGAATTACGCCACTTGAAGCTATGGCATCGGGGCGGCCGGTGATTGCTTATCGGGGCGGCGGGGCGCTAGAAACGATAATTGAAGGAATTACCGGAACGTTTTTTGACGAACAGACCGCTCCTTGTTTAGTGGATGCCATTAGGCATTTTGATCCAGAAAGATATAATCCCCTTTTAGTTCGACAGCATGCCTTGAAGTTTGATGTGTCTAATTTCAAAAAGCAATTTAAGGAATATGTAGAGAGAGAATGGGAAAAATGGAGCGACCTCAGGAATTAGGTTTTTGGAGCCAAGCATCAGTTTGCCCAAAATCATTTCTCAAAAAAAATTACTTTTTAGTATAACTTTATTTAAAATCTAAGCTAAATTTTAGTAATAAAGAAGCAAAAATTTTAAAAAAATAATAATATCTATTAGCGGGGAGGCATTATGGAACTAAAAGACGGAATTGCAATTATTAGGAAAAGGCTTAGAGTTGTTGTTTTAACCATTTTTGTTTTGGTTTTAGCAACCATGGTTTTTTCCATTATTAGTCCGACAAGATATAAAGCCTCTATTTCTTTATTAGTGCAGCCAGTGAGGGAACCGATAGAGCAGTATCAGTACGGTGGGTATTATGCTATTCAAGCTAGCGAGCTTTTTGTTAATACAATAATTGGTTGGTTAAAAACCCCGGAAATTGCCGCTGATATTTATAAAAAAGCGGGGGTCAGGCTTGTTCCCGAAGAAATTCCTGCGCTTGTTAAAAAAATCCAAGCAAGGAAGATCCCGCCTCAAAATATCGAAATAACCTTGAAGGACCCAAATTCTAGTCAGGCTTTGCGTCTTGCCGAGGCAGTCGTGGCTGTAATCCAGGAGCGGACAGATTCCATTAATAAAAGTTCTGGTAGCGAGGGATCAAGGTTTTCAATAATCAGCACCAATCCACTGATTGTTCCTCAAAAGCCAAATCTTTTTTTTAATTTTTTAATCAGCTTATTTTTGGGTTTAGTTTTAGGAATAATTTTTGTCTTTTTATTCGAATATTTCTCAAAAACAATCAATTTTCCTAAAGCGGTTTATAGAATTTTTGGTTCGATGGGCGTTATAATCTTTCATAAGAAAATCAAAGGGTTAATTGATCCCGAATCGCCCCTAGTTGAAAAATTTCGATTTCTTAGAGCCAACATTTTGCCCCCGGCAAGAAGCTCAGAGGTAATTAGTTTGCTGGTCTCTGAGATTAGCGATGATGAACAGTCTCCGGCAGTCGCGGCAAATCTTGCTCTTTCTTTCGCAAGGGGCGGAAAAAAGACGATTCTTATTGATGCTGATTTTGAGCGACCAAGAATTCACGAACTTTTTGGTTTACCAAACCAGCGAGGATTTAGTGAATTTCTGTTTGATATTGACCACCTTGATTCTTACCTTTCAAGCACTCGCGAGCAAAATTTAAAAATAATTCCCAGTGGGATGACGCTGTCTTATTCTGCCGATTTCATTGCTCGGGCCGATCTTGAAAAAATGGCGACAGCTCTTGCTAAAAAAGCAGAGGTAATTATTTATAATGTGCCATCGCTTAGCACTTCTGCAGACGCCTTCCCCCTTTTCGATATTGTCAAAAAAGCGATTTTGGTTATTAGGCTTGGGAAAAGCACAATTGCTTCAGCAAGCTATATCAATCGTTTTCTAAAAGAGAGGGGTATCGAACAGTATGCGCTTGTGATTAGTTAAAAGATGAAAATGAAACAAGGAGGTTGTTTTGCGGATCGGGGTTGATGCAAGAGGATTAATGGGGGGTGGGATGAGCGGCGTTGAGCAATATATCAAGCAGCTCTTATTTCACTTGGCCAAGCTCGATCAGTCAAATGAGTATATTCTATTTTATAATTCTCTAAAAGACCTTTCGGCAAATATCCCCGATTTTGGCTCAAACTTTTCAAGAGTTGGTTTTAGAATCCCTAATAAGATTCTTGATCCCGTTTGGCGTTTTTTTGGGATTCCTAGGCTGGAAAGGTTTTTAGGAAAAATAGATTTATTTTTTCTGCCAAATATTAGAGTGGTTCCTCCGCCCCGGGGGTTTCCTCTGGTGGTAACCTTTCACGATCTTTCTTTCGAAAAATTCCCCGGATTTTTTTCTTGGGATAGGAGACTTTGGCATTGGCATCTTGGTCCTAGAAGGCAAGCCCGGCTGGCTACAAAAATTATTGCCGATTCTTGGTCTACCAAATCCGATTTGATTAAACTTTATAAAGTGGATCCTCAAAAAATCGAAGTTGTTTATTTGGGTGTCGATGAAGGGAGAAAGACAATTGATTTGAAAAAGAATCAGGCAAGGATTTGTCGAAAATACAATTTGCCGGAGACAGGTTTTATTTTGCACCTGGGGACGATTGAGCCGAGAAAAAATCTTAAAAATCTGATTATGGCGTATAAAAAGATTACCGGAGAAGTTTGCTGGCCATTGGTTATTGCCGGAGCTTGGGGATGGTTGTATAAAGACCTATTGGGGCTTGTTAAAAAAGAAGATTTAGAACAAAGAGTTTTTTTTACTGGTTTTATCGAGGAGGCTGATAAAGATTGTCTTTATGGGCTTGCAAAGCTTTTTGTTTATCCTTCGTTTTACGAAGGATTTGGCTTGCCGATTCTTGAAGCAATGAAAAGAGGAGTGCCGGTGATAACTTCGATGGTTTCCTCTTTGCCGGAGGTGACAGCTGACGCCGCTTTAATTATTGATCCTTTTGATGTCGATGAATTGGCAGAAGCAATGAAACTGGTTTTTTTAGACGACAATTTGCGTGATAAGTTAATCAGGAAGGGGTTTGCGCGGGCAGAAAATTTTTCTTGGAGAAAAACCGCCCAAGAAACACTCAGAATTTTTAATGAGGTGGTTCATGGAGGGAAATAAAAAAATATATTTGGATATTAGGCCAGTTCCTGGTGGGCCGGTGGGGAGGGAAAAACTTTCTATCCCCCCTTCCCCTTTATCCCCGAAAAGACTGCAGCGCAAAAAAGGAATTGGTTGTTTTGTTTTAAATTTTGTTTTTATTTTTTTTGTCTTCGCCCTAGTGATCTTTTTGATGGTTTTTCCGGCTCGTCTAAATAATCTAAAAAATGAAATTATTAATAATTCGTTTCAGGGCAAAGATTATTTGATGTCAGCCAAGGATTCGTTAGTCAAGCGAGATTTAAATGGCGCGAAGATAGCTTTTGCCACAGCTTGTGATAAGTTTTCTTGGGCCGATGAGATTATTGCCCAACTTGGCCAGAAGACAAGTTTTTTGGACAAAGCTTATTTAAGTTCCGATATTGCCGCCGGTATAAGGCTGATTGAGCTCGGAAAACAAGTTTCTGGAATTGGTCAAAGATCAGTAGAAATTCTGATTCCCTTGTTTTTACAGCTTTCAGAAAGCGTGAGCGGTCCTGATTTAGGAATTGATTTCAATTTTAATAAAGCAGAATTTTTAATTGGAGAGGTGGTTGGCGAATTTAACAAAATAAAAGCCTTGGTTTCAGTAATAGATTCCCAAAGGCTCCCTTTTGAGTTTAGCACTAATTTTGCTAAACTCTCTAGTCAGGTTTCAAGTTTTAGCAACCTTCTCAAAAAATTTAAAGATTTTTTGGCGGTGATGCCAGAAATTATTGGCGAGGGAGAATATGAAAAAAATTATTTGATTCTTTTCCAAAATAATGCTGAGTTGAGGGCGACAGGCGGTTTTATTGGAACCTATGGGATTTTAAGGCTCAAAAAAGGAAAGGTTGAACAGATTTTTGTTGATAGTGTTTATAATCCCGATGGGCAACTTTCCGAAGTTATCGTTCCCCCCGCCCCTCTGCAGCGAGTGACAGAGAAGCTGGCGATGCGGGATGCAAATTGGTTTCCTGATTTTCCCACTTCAGCAGATTGGATCGCAAGAATCTATGAGAAAGAAGGGGGAATTACTGTTGATGGAGTGATTGCGATTGATCCAATCCCAGTTATTGAGACTTTAAAAATTATTGGTCCGATTGAAATGAAGGATTATGGAGAGACGGTGACTGCCGAAAACTTTTATAAAATAGTTCAATACAAAACTGGAATAGATTATGATCCAGCTTTTCACCCAAAAAAATTTTTAGCAGATTTTGCCGTACTTTTCATTGAAAGGCTTCGAGCCGCTGGTTCTGAAAAATTTCTTGAGCTTGCCAATGTTTTGGCAAAATCATTTGAAGAAAAACACATTCAGGTTTTCAGCTATGATAAGAAAGTTCAAGATTTATTCGAAAAACTAAACATCGCGGGAAGGGTCCGGGATACCCAAGGAGATTTTCTGATGATTATTAATTCAAATATCGGAGGATTAAAAAGCAGTCTGAGCGTTTTTCAGGAAGTTGAGCAAGAAGTTGTTTTTGACCAAGAGATTGGTTTGATTCGGAAAAAGGTTATTATTAAAAGATCTCATCAGGGATCTTACGATTGGCCTGATGGAACCAATATCAATCAAATCAGAATTTATGTTCCCGAAGGGAGTAAGCTTATTGAGACAAAGGGATTTGATAAAGACGAGGCAATTAGAAGAAGTCATGACGGTACCTTTGTTATCTATGACGAAGCTTTGCCTAAGGCCAAAAAAGACGATATTGTTATTGGTCACGAGGGTGGGAAAACAGTTTTCAATGCGTGGCTGGTGACCAAGCCAGGGGAAAAAAGAGAGGCGACAATAGAATACTTTCTTCCCTTTTCCTTTGCCGCAAACCAAGACAAGCTTTATTATGGGGCGCTTGTCCAAAAACAGGCAGGGATAAATTTTGATTTATCAAGATTGAAGATAATTCCTCCAAGAAATTATCAAGTTGTTGAATATTCCAAGGAAGGATTAGAGGGAGAACCAATCGCTGAAGTCAATTATAAATTTCTTCTTTCCAGCGATAAATACTTTTTGGTGATTTTTGAAAGGAAGTAAGGATTTTTTTTTGGGTTCTTTTAGGTGGAATGAGTTGGGAATTCCAGCCATTTTTTAAATTGGAACGATTTATAAACGATTTATATATTTATAATATTAGACTCGAAGTCTTTTCCCAAAATTTTCTAAATTGAGCCAAAATATTAAACTAACCAAAAAAGATTATTGACCAAAATTAAAATTTGTGATATATTAAAATAATTTGAAGTCGTGATGCCACACTAATGCTTACTGATAGCGTGTAGACTCTCTCCTCTATACGAATTACGAATTATAAATAGTAATAATTTATAAAAACAAAAAATAAAAAGCCTTTGTATAGTTTCTTCTCATTTGCCTGAAATTATGTTTTGGTCCCAAAGAAGTATTATATGAGGGCAGGTAAAAACAAAAATGAAAACAAAGATTCGCTCCAAGCGTAGTCAAGGAGCCAAAAAAATAAATAAAAATATTAAACTTACCAATTCCTGCAAGACTATTACTGCTACCAAAAAAAGGATGGCTGATTTGATTTTTGAACAAGTTTGTCGGCTACTTCGTGAAAATGAATTTGATTTGATTATTAATACCAAAACCGACCCCTTTGCTGGTTATGTTGATTATGAAAAAAATAAAATTTATCTTAACCCCAACCTTTATCCTTTAGCAGAAACTTTGATTCACGAAATTATTCACATTCTAAAACCCAGACTTGATGAAAAAACAGTGATTGAAATGACAAGTTTGATATATGAAGCATTAAATGATGACCAGCGCAATAAGCTTCTTGCCTACATTGATGCTTTAACCACGAGACGTATTGGAGTTACGAAGAAAGAGCTGGTTTCTAGCGCTTAAGCCAATATTCTTCTTGCTATAAATATTTCAAAAATACCCCGCAAGAATTTGAGGGGTTATTTTTTTGAACATAAAAAAGGCACTTCACTTTACCAAGGGTATTGCGCCACCCGGATTGGTTTTTTTTAAAAAAATTTGTGGGTAGCGAAGCGGAGTGCCTTTCGGGTGCTCCGGTATTTAGCCGGGCACGGATTAGATTTTCCGATCCCTTTTCCCTGCTCGTCAGCCTTTTTTATTTTTATTTTTTATTTTTTATTTTTGCCCAAGACATCAAAGATTTGAAGCCGGGTTTTCCAGAGTAACCGGATGATTTTATTTTTATTTTTATTCAGTCCTAGATTTGGAGGGATAGTTTTTGGCTGATTTTTTGACGGGCGGATCGGAACCCAGAATTAAGCAGGGACAAATAGATGCAAAATTCAAAATCAGGATTTCGATTTCCAAACAGATCAGAGAAATTGTATTTATTTGCTCCTGCTTAAAACTAAAAAAGAGTTTAGTTGTTAAAATTCATTGGTTATATCAACATACTACAAAAATTATCCCCTGTCAATTGTTTTTTGTTTTTTTGGCCGAAATTAGCCAACTTTTTCTTTGAAGAGATATTTTTACACAGAAATATCCCCAAAGTTATCCACAAGATAGCCAGTAATACGAAGAGATTTATTTTCTTCTTTCAAGAATTAGGATTATTCCAATAATAAAAACAAAAATTATTACAAAACCCAGAATTACAAATAAAATAAAAGCCAAGATTGAATGAATGAATCCTAGGGCTAGCCGGCCCAAATATTTTCCGGGATTGGTGTCTGATAAAAAAACAACTGTTAGCAAAAAAATTAAAATAGTCAGCCCGCCGACTTTAAGGTTCTTGCGATTTTTGAAAAAATAATAAATAATTTTTTTCCAAAAGGATTTATGATGGAAATCGTTTCGTCGTTCTAGGTCAGTTATCGCCTGCTTATACTGTTTTAATGTATCTTCGGCAAAAAGATCTTCAGGCTCATAGCCCGGGATTTCTTTGATGGCCGCGGCTACCTCTCGGGCATGGATCAGGCCAATGGGATTAGAAAAATACAAAGAGGCATTTTGAACTTGTTCTTCCGTGTCTTTGCCTTTTATCCCAATTTTTTTTAACAAAAAACTGAATTCTTTTTCAGCTTCGAGAATCGCCATCATCGCGCCAGTGGTTGTTTTCTCGTTTAAATATTTTTCAATCTTATTTTTTTCTTGCATAATTGATTTTATATTGATTAGTTAGGAGATTATATTTTATTCGAAAAAGCTCTCCGAGGGTTTGGCGCGCTGCTTTTATGGGCCGCAGTCTTGATTTTCCTGCTTCGTACCAAGAGACAGGAACTTCTTTGATTTTATAACCAAGTTTTTTTGCGAGTGCCAAAATTTCCATATCAAAACCCCAGCCCCAAATTGTCAGGCGAGAAAAGATTTTTTGTGCCGCTTCGGCAGTGAAGGCTTTAAAACCGCACTGGGTATCTTTAATTCCAGGCAGAAGCACCAAGCGGATTAAGAGATTGGCCGCCCTACCGAGAAGACGGCGATACCATGGTTGCTGAGAGATGATATTTGCTCCTTTGATGTGGCGGGAACCGATAATGACATTGTATCCTTGTTCAAAAAATGGCCAGAATTTTTCAATCTCTTCAATTCTGGTGGCATTATCGGCGTCCATAAAGAGCCTGTAAAATCCTTTTGCTTCCTCCATCCCCTTTTTGACAGCGTAGCCCTTGGCTCCGCCGGGTTTGGCAACTCGGAGATCAAAAAGCTTTAAGTGTTCAACGCTTTTTTGATAATCGAGAACAACTTTATCAGTATCGTCGCTGCAATTATTGGCCACGACAATGATTTCATAATTGTAGGGCTGCTTTTCTAGATATTGGTCAATTGATTCAAGCGTTGTCCGGATTCTTTCACTTTCATTAAAGGCAGGAATGATTACAGATAAATAAATATCTCTGCCAATATTTTTATGGTGAGCAGCAGCAATTTTTTGTTCCGGATATAAAAAATCTTTTTTGTTCATAATGTTTGAGTGTCTATTTTACATTATAAACCAAAATCGACCCGCCGATGATCGCATCTGGTTTTCTTGATCGCAGCCAATCATAATCTGGTTCGCCAAGAGTGAGGTGATACCAGCGGCTATTTTGAAGATAAGTAGCTGAAACCGCAATCCAGCCTTTAGTGGGGCCAAAGCGCGAGGTCCAGCGCTGATATTTTTCTTTTAGATAATATTCTGGCTCGCCCCCCCCAAAGTAGTCAACTTTGAGAGTAGCGATTTTGTTTTCATCAACCCATTTGGTCAATCTTTTTAAATCTTGGCCCCAGTCAAGATTGGAATCAGTCAAGATTTTATAGCCATTGTTTATTCCGCCTCCAGCTTCGTTAAAATAAGCCAAATAGCTCGGATAGGCCAGCATATAGGAACCAACTATCCAAAGGCTCAGAGCGCAAATAAAAGCGATTCGCGGCCATTTATTTTTCGACCAGATGATTATTTCAAGCGCCACTAAAATATAAATCATCGGGATGATGGGAATAAGATGCCTAATACCAATATTTAAATTACCCCGAAAAGTAACAAGAAGATAAAGCAGAATAAAGGTGAGGATTGAAAAAAGAAAGAGATTTTTTTCAAAGTAATTCCAGAAATTTTTAACCAAAATCTGAAAAATTTTTTTAAAACCTTTTTTTATAAGACCGGCTAAATAAAAAGCATTTTTCCAGAATCCAAGGACAAGGGCCAGAAGCAGCAAAACCAGAAATCCCAGTGTTTCTTTTGTCACAAAAGCCACAGGGAAATACCAAAAAAACGATTGATTAGTGACCTCCCCTAGCAAAAAGGTGGTATTGCCTCCTTGGACTCGGCTAAAGACCATTGAAAAGCCGAGCAAATACTCAGAAAAATATTTTAAAAGAGGAATTTCGGCAAGAAACAAAATAAAACTTTTAGGGATAATTCCCGGCTGGGTCCAATCAATTAGTTCTTTAAGTTTTTCTGAAGGCATTTTAAACATTGCCAGAGCATAAGTAGCATCAATTAAAATAAAGCAAACCAACAAAGACAAGATAAAACCTGGTGTATATAAAGAAAAACTTTTTTTAAAATTATCCCAGGTTGAATGAAATTTTGATTTGGGAGAAAATATTTTCAAAGTCAGAAGAAACAAAAATAAAGGAAAAAGCAGGATTGCGGAAAATTTTGAAAGCTGGGCAAGACCTAAAAAGATTCCTGAAAAAATAGCATTTTTTAAATTTGGTTTTTTTAAATAATTTAAGAAAAAGAAGATCGCCAAAAAAATAAAAAAGGCAACGCCTATGTCGGTTGTGACATAGTGGTTGTGGCCAGTGAGAGTTGGAGAAAAGGAAAAAAGAAATAAAGAGAATAAAGCAATGGTTTTGCCGCAATAGTGCTTGGTAACAAAAAATAAGCAGACGCCAAAAAGCAAAAAAAGCAAAAGCAAAGGAAGCCTTGACCAGAAAAGAATTTGATCAGGGTTATTCCCTATTCTGTAAATAAAACTCCAGCCAGTTTCCCATTGGCCGTTTGGAAGATCCTTCCAGTCAGGAAGATTTTTGTCAAATTTTAAATTCAGAGAAATAAGAGGAAGGCCAGCAATCATTTTGAGCAATGGCGGATGTTCGGGATTAAGACGATAGTCGTGAAATTTCAAATAAGTGTAGCCCGCTGGGATATGAGCGACTTCATCGACGACGCCAGAATCGCCTCTCATGGTGGCAAAGCTAAATAAAAAATTTATGATAAGAAATGTGAAAACAAGAAAATAAACTAATTTTTTTTTCATAGATTACTTTTTGAAGACAAAAAACTTGTATCCTAGGAAATTCCAAGCCAACCCCAAGGAAGTTCCTACCAGCGCTCCAACATTTCCCCATAGTTGCGGAGAAACCTTTAGAAAATTTGGAATGAAATTGACAACTACCGAAGCTGAGCCAACATTGATTATAAAACCTCCGACGCTGATAGCAAAAAATCGGGAAAACTCTTTTCCTGTTCCTTTTTCCCCTGCTCCAAAAGTCCAGTATTTATTCCAAAAATAACTATTAATAACAGCGGCGGTGAAAGAGATTGCTTTAAATAGAGAATAATAAAGACCTTGGGTTTCGCGGAAAAGAAGCATGAGCAAATTTAAAGTTCCTAGGTCCACGGCGGTGTTGGCTACACCAACAACAGCAAACTTAGTTATTTGAAAAAAAAGAAAAGTCTTTTCAGGTTTTTGATCCAATGGTCCTCCTAGGCCTCAACAATTGGTTCAAAATCAGCTCTTTGGACCTCCATATTCTGAAATTTCATTTTTTCGGCAACAAAATAAAGCTCGATTTCGCCAGTTGGTCCATTGCGATGTTTTTTAACCATAATGTCGGCGATATTGCGCCTCATTGAATCTTTATCGTAATAATCTTCACGATAAATAAAGATTACAACATCAGCGTCTTGTTCGATTGATCCGGATTCCCGAAGGTCTGCTAGTTGGGGAATATGAGAGGGGCGGGTTTCGACAGCGCGAGAAAGCTGAGAGACAGCAAGGACAGGGACACTAAGCTCCCTGGCCAAAGCCTTAAGGGATCGAGAAATTTCCGAAATTTCCTGGACTCGATTTTCTGGGTTTCGGCCCTCCATCAGCTGGAGGTAATCAACGATCAATAGTCCTAGGGGAGATTCGGCATGAAGCCGGCGGGCCTTGGTTCGCATTTCCATAATGCTCATACTGGCGGTGTCGTCGATAAAGATTGGAGCTTCGGCAAGCTCAGCCATTGCTTGGCCAAATTTTTGGAAGTCTTCATCAGAAAAATTTCCTGTTCTTAATTTCCAAGCTTCAATGCCGGAGGTCATCGAGATGAAACGATCAACAATTTGTTCCTTGGACATTTCTAGGCTAAAGATGGCTACAGGAATTTTCTTTTTGACCGCAATATGTTCGGCAATATTTAAAACGAAACTGGTTTTACCCATTGAAGGGCGGGCGGCAACGACAATCATATCAGAAGGTTGCAACCCTCCGAGAATAAAATCAAGATCTGAAAAGCCGGTGGGAAGACCCTTAATATTCCCTTTTTCTTTATGGAGGCGATCAATTCTTTCAAAGGTTTCTGTCAAAATATCTTTAAGAGGGATAAAAGATTGTTTTAAATTTTTCTGGGAAACTCCAAAAAGAGTTTGTTCGGCTCGATCCAAAATTAATTCTAATTCAAGCCCTCCTCCAAAACCAAGAGCGGAAATTTCGCTGGCCGCATTGATCAGACTTCTAAGCGTTGATTTTTCCTTGACGATTTTGGCGTAGTTTATAATATGGGCAGAAGTTGGAACAGAATTTGCCAGGCTTGCCAGATAGCTTGCTCCTCCAATTTCCTTTAGCTGTTTTTTATTTTCGAGTTCATTAGTAAGAGTTACCAGATCAATCGGCTGACGTTTATTGAAAAGATCAATCATTGCTTCAAAAATGATTTCATGCGAAGGTTGGTAAAAATCAGAAGCTACGATAAGATCGGAGATTTTTATAATTGCATCTTTGTCAAGCAAGATAGAGCCCAAAAGCGCTTGTTCGGCCTCGATGTTTTGGGGAGGAATTTTGTTTGTGGCGTTATTTGGTTTTTTCTCAATTTTTTTGGCCATACAGCATCAATTAATCATTTAAAAACTCGCCCCCTAGCATCGCTAAGATATGGTTTGGGTTGACATTTATTTTTTCTTTGGCGACTTCGCCGGTTATTTTATAATTTTTGCCGATGATTCTGGAAAACTCTCCCTCAATTTCTGAACGATTTTTAGGGGCCTGAAACATTTCTAGATAAAATTTATTAGGGAAGGCGAGATGAATTGAGCAATCATCAAAACTAATAATAGATGATTGCGAAAGAAAAGTATAAGCAGGCAAATTAGTTGTTTTTAGATCGGCAATAAACTCCGCCCATCTTTTTTTGATATTGACTTTCTCGTTACTGGAAGAATGTTTTTCTGGACGATCGGCTTGTTCTTCATTTGAGAGAGATATTTCTCGGGTTTCTTGATTAGAACCCTCTTCAATTGGTTCTATCAGTTCAAGTACCGCGATTTCCAGCGGGAGCTCTGGGAGTTCGCTTTTCTTAATAAGAGATTCGACGGAGGAGAAGGTTTTTAAAAGTTTTATTAATTCTTCCAGAGAAAGTTTCTGGAGATCAAATTGTTCTTTTTTTGGTTCTAAGTGATTAATTTTTATTGTAATTGCTTTTTGAAGGTTGGAAAGGATTTGTTTTAAAAACCAGACTAAATTACCACCAGATTGATTTACTTTCTTGATTGTTTCGAGCGCTTCTTTTGATTTCTTTTTGGCAAGATGATTAAGAAATTCCTCGGCTGCCTGCTCAGAGGTGATCCCCAACAGATCTTTTATCTTTTTTTCCTCGATTTCTTTTTTGTCCGAAGCTAGTTGATCTAAGATAGAAATTGCGTCTCTGAGAGAACCATCGGCATATCTAATTATAATTTCTAGTCCTTCATCAGAAATTTTGATTTTTTCAAGTCCACAGATTTCTTTTAGTCTTAATTTTATCGCTTCGCCCCCTATCTTGTTAAAATCAAATCTTTGGCAGCGCGAGATGATGGTTGCCGGGATTTTGTGGAGTTCTGTTGTGGCCAAGATAAAAAGGGCATGTTCTGGCGGTTCCTCAATTGTTTTAAGAAGCGCATTGAAGGCTTCGCGGGTTAGCATATGAACTTCGTCAATGATATAAACCTTAAAGCGCATGCTGGCGGGAGTGATTTTAATTTTTTCTCTAATATCTCTGACCTCATCAATCCCTCTATTTGAGGCGGCGTCAATTTCGATCATATCAATTGCTCGGTTTTCGGAAAAATCAAGACAAGGGGCGCAAACACCGCATGGCTCTCCTTCCCGGGGCTCGAGGCAATTAACAGCTTTTGCCAAGATTCTGGCAACAGTCGTTTTGCCTGTGCCTCGGGGACCGGCAAAGAGGTAAGCATGGGACACCCTGCCCGATTTAATTGCTCCCCTTAGAGTGTTTTTGATGTGATCTTGGCCGACTAGGGTTTTAAAATTTTTGGGACGATATTTTCGATATAAAGACACACTACCTCCTTAAAATAAAAACACACCCTAAGTATACTTTTAAGTTTTTAAAAAGGAAATATAAAACAGCTGTTTTTTGTGGGGGAAAAATGTGGAAATCTTGGCATTTGAACATTTTAACATGTTAACATTCTTAATATCACAAATGCAATGACAAGACTGACGACAAAATGAAACATGTCAAATGCTAAATTGATTTTACTCAACGTTTATTTGCCAATAAATTCCAAAATCTTCAAACCAAGTGATCCCATCAGCTACAAGCCGAAAATATTCTTTATAACTCCCCGGATTATTCGGTGCTCTGATTTTAAAATTAAAAGTTGTTAGGTCGCCGGGATAAATTTGAGGCTGATTCATTTTAATTCTGTTGGGGCTAAGCCATGATGGATGAGAAAAGGGTGACGGGCGATCTTGGGGGTTGGTAGTGCCGAGGCGGACGATATTCTGATCCCAAACAGTATTGCCAAGATTTCTGATTTTAAGCCAAAGATCCGCTTCTTCCCCAGGTTTTAATTTTAAATAAGGACTCTGGTCAACATAGGCAGATCTGATAATTCTCCCGGGCCAATAGGAATTAATGCTTTTAGGAGATGAGATGATAAAGATGTCCCAATAAATTCCAATATCTTCCATCCACGTGATACCATCAACAACAGGCTGAAAATATTCTCGAAATATTCCTGGTTCTAGGTTTGAGGTATCAATGAGGAAAGTAAAAGTTCCAATTTCGCCAGAGCCAACTGTTTCTTGATCAATTGGCGTTGGCCGGTTCGTGCTTCCCCAAGAGTGGTGAAAGAATTGCGAAGGGCGATCTTTAGGACGTGATGTCCCCAGCTTTACTGGATTTTTTGCTTGGCGGAGCCATTTTTCCGAGCCTGTATTTTTAACAATTAATTTAAGAGAAGCAGTCTCCCCTTTTATGACGACTGGGTAGGGGGATTGGTCAACCAGTTGGAATTTATAAGATGGTGTTAAAAACTCAATTGAATTTGGTCCAGACGCAATATTGCTGGCTAAAACAAAGATAGGCGAAGAAGAAATTTCAATCTCTATTCCTCCTGAAGCGGGAAAGAGTTTTTTTTGCTCCCCGTTTTGGTTTATAAGGATTATCTCTGGAGAATTAGTTTTTAGCCTGATCTTTTTTGTTCCTTCGATTTTCCAAATTGCAGCTATTTCTTTATTGTTTTTGGTAAAGCGGTAATCGAAAACCCCATTTTCGCCATTTTTGTTTTTCGCAACAAAATTTGCTCCGTCAAGGATATTAATCAGAGTTTTAAGTGCTTGGTAAGAAGGTTTTTGGCTATAGTTTCTTTTAATAATCCCAAAATTTTGTTCCCGGGAATTGGTGTCTTCGCCATCATCCCGGAGGTCGTACCAGAAGATTTTTTTGATTCGCGGATAGGAAAGCGCAAGGAGATAAGTCCGGCTTAAATAATCAGCCTGGAGAGCCTCTGTGACCCCCTCTTTGTTATCGGTTGGCCAGCCGATTTCTGTAATCCAGCCGGGTTTTCCAAAAAAAGCTGCTTCGCTGTCTAAAGAAGCCAGATCTTCTCTGTAGCCGTTAAGCTCCGGCGGAGTCACGAATTCTAAACGATAAGGATGAGCCGCAAGAATATCAAACCAATCCCCTGCTCCAAGATTTTTTAATTCTTTCAGATATTTTGTATCAACACCGCTTAGGCCCCCGAGAATGATTTGGGCATTAGGATCAATTTTTTTGATAGTTTTATAAGAAGATTTGAGGATTTTTAAATAAGCAGTTGCTGAGGGTGCTGGTTGCCAAAAATTGGCAATATTTTCCTCATTCCAGATCTGCCAATATTTGATTTTATCTTTATAGCGGCTAACTACGCGGGAGACATAATTTTCCCACTCTGAAAGGTCTTGAGGCGGATATTTATCGCGATTTCCCATCTCATTAGGTGCGGAAGAGGCCCAATTAGCGCAATAGTCCAAAATGCCTACGACATTGAAGTTGTGTTTTGAAATTTCTTCAAGGGCGCGATCATAAAAAATAAAATCAAAACTACCCCTTGATGGTTCTATTTGGTTCCAGACAAATTCTTCTCTTATCCAAGAGATTCTTAAATCGCTTATAATATCGGCGGGTTTCCCCCATTCCTGCCAGGTGTAGCGATTGGAAATGAAGGAATTGATCCCAAAGAAAGAATTTGGAGTTTGGGCAGAGGTTTTTTGAGAAGAGAAAAACACAAAGAAAATAGCCAAAAATGAAAAAACAGTAAGGAAAAATTTTTTAGTCATAGTTTTTAGCCTCACTGTTATTTATTGTAAGAAAAATTCCAGTTAATAACAATCAGGTTAGTCTAGCCCCTACGGGAATCGAACCCGTGTTTTCAGATTGAAAATCTGACGTCCTAGGCCACTAGACGAAGGGGCCGATTTTGTCCAGTCTTGTCCAGCCTGGACATTATGTTCGTTGTGTATTCATGCGCCCAGAAGGATTCGCCCTCGCCTCTCATCGCACCGTCGTGCTCTCCGGGCTGGGCACCGCCTCATGGCCTCGGATGCTTCCTCGGCATCACTGCGGCGTTCGAATCCTTACGCAAGCAAAGCAGATTGCTTGCTCTGGTTGCATTCGCAAGGCTCATGCGCCCAGAAGGATTCGAACCTTCGACCAATCGCTTAAGAGGCGACTGCTCTACCGGACTGAGCTATGGGCGCGAACAGTTTTTTTAAAATTTTTAAACAAAATATTTTATTCAGAAAGAAGTCGTTTTGTCTTTTTATCAATTTTAAAGCTAAATCCTTTAGGATTCCAGAGATATTTTTCAAGATTAACCGTTCCATCTTTTTGGATTTTAATTTTTTCTCTTAAAAGATCGATTTCATGAGCTTTTCTGCCGCCCTCGGGGTAGCCAGCAGCAAGCCCTCCGAAGCGATTTAAAACTCTTTGGTAAGGCACTTTGTTGTGATCGGCCCAATGAAGGCACCAGCCAACATATTGGGCGGCGCGAGGGAATCCAAGACAAGCCGCGATTTGGCCATAAGTCATTACCCGGCCGTAAGGAATTTTCTTGACGAGGTTGTAAATCGCTTTTTGAAAATCTTGCCTTTTTAATTTTAAGTAATTCATTTGTTCAAATTATTTCAAGCGTCCCCGGGAGGATTCGAACCCCCAACCCCCTGGTTCGAAGCCAGGTACTCTATCCAGTTGAGCTACGGGGACAAAGGGTGACCAGAGAGAATCGAACTCTCGTCGCCGGGGCCACAACCCGGTGCTTTACCACTAAGCTATGGTCACCACAAACAAAATTTGAATTTTAAGTTTATTTCACCAGCGACTAACGCCCTCGACAGGATTTGAACCTGTAACCTCCACCTTAGAAGGGTGTTGCTCTATCCATTGAGCTACGAGGGCAGGTTTATTTTGGTATTTTGTGGAATTAATGCACCAGGGGCTTATTCTTATTCCACGGTTTCACTGGTTTATTATCATAAAGCGAGAGAAGGGAATCGAACCCTCATACTCGGCTTGGAAGGCCGATGCACTAACCATTGTGCTACTCTCGCTCAAGCGCAGTCTTTCGCCCACTTTTCTCTTTTTAGATACTTTGCCTTTTCGGGGTACTCGGATTTGAACCGAGACTAAATCCTCCCAAAGGACTCGTGCTGCCGTTACACTATACCCCGATATTATAAAAATTTTAGATTTCAAGCACTAAATTTCAAACAGGACAGAAAACATTATTTCGAAGACAAAACTCGAAGGTAGAGATAAAGAATTCTCGGATCTACTCAACAATTATAACAGAAAATAGTAAAAATTAGAAGAGTGTAAACTATTTTTCAGATCTTATTTTTGGTGTTACCCAAAAGCCAAGATATTTACCAAGCATTAATCTGGTTTGAGCATCAAGGGCCGGGATGGAACCATAAAAAATTGCTGAAACAGGGACTAAAATCCACTGGAAAACCATTTCAAGGATTTTCCATTTGCTGACTTTTGGCGGCCGAGGGGGAAGCAGTAATAACCCAATAATCGTTGAAACGGCAACTCCAATCCAGGCAAGAGTAAGTAAGCGGCTGGCAATTACCGGAATATTGTAGGCGAGAATTGAGGAGCGGAAGGTTGGGTTTAAAAGGATTGGTAGCCAACCAGCAAAGGCGATAAGAAGCGAAGCAGTTGCCCAAGAAACGCTTCCTTCAAAAAGTCTGAAGGCAATTTTGAATTTTTTTAAAAAAGGAATTTCTTTATGACGAGGGAATTCGGTCATAACATAAGAAAAATTTTCAACACCATAAGCCCAGCGTCTTTTCTGCAAATACTGGTTTTTTAGAGTTTGCCAGAGAGTCTTTCCGGAAACAGCATCCATATAGACAGGCGTAAAAAGCGGAATAGCCTTATGGTTTCCTGAATACCTAAAAAAAGCGCGATAATATTGCTTTGAATCTTCGCTAACAATCGTTGTGTCCCAAAAATCAATATCAATCAGTGTTTTTAAACTCATTGCTTGACTCGAAAAGTTAATTAAACGATGGGGACGACACGATTCGATCATTTGCCAAAAAGACGATCCAAAAGCCACAATTCTGTTAATCGGAGGAATTTCCCAAATATTATTGTTAAAAAGAGGGATTGGTTGATAGGTTTTTTTTGTGCGTTCTGGCGCTGTCAAGTATTTATAGGTAAGGCAACCAAAGTATTCTTTTGAGACTCTGGTGTCACCATCGAGAGCCGAGACAATTACATTTTCGGGGGCAATTCCCTTCTCCTCGATGTATTTTTTAATAACTCGACCTGCCCAGGTGATATTGGCGCTTTTCCCCTTGAGCTCACCTTCGATATTATCAGGATGGATTGTAATAATCAGATCAGCAAAGACGTTTTTAAATTCATCGACCAATTTGGCAGCTCTCAACTTTGCTATTTCTCCTTCCCTTGCCTCAAGCGCCACATTAATAATAATTCTTTTACTAGGCCAATTAGCTTCTTTACAGGCTTTAATGGCTGATTGGATAATTGGATAATCGTCGCGGAAATTTGGCAAAATTACCACATGAAAAATCTCATCGGGGTCAGGAAAGTCGGGATTTTTGGTAATAATTTGTTTTAAATCCTTGGGCCAATCTAAAAATTTTTTTTGAGGCAATTTGATAGTGTCTATTAGTTTTGGATTATTGGTAAGGAGCTTGGCAATGTTTGCAAATCTGAGGCATTCTTCTCGCCAATTAATCTGATTTGCTGTTCTCATGAAAAGATAGCCAGAGATTAAATAACCGCCCATAAAAACCGCTTTTACTAACCAATAGAAATCAAAACAGATAATAAAATAGGCCACGGATATTGGATAAAAAAGCGATAAGATAACCGGAGTGATTAAAATAGTCCAGCTAGTTGCCCCTGGTAAAATTTCCCAAAATCTTTTTTGTCTACCCTGGACAAATCTTTTTTGTCTACCCATTGTCTACCCTGTCCAGTCTTGTCTACCCTGGACAAACACCTTAAAATTTATATAAATAGATTATTTCAATAAACAAACCAAGGCCAATTATAAAAATTGTTGTTCCTGAAATAAGATAGGCGATAAATTTTTGTTTCTGATAGATAACGAAAACAGCGGCCAAATTTATAATGAAACAACAAGAGATTAGCGAAGGAAGAGTTAGAAGCCATACCGGGCGAGTTTCCAAAATATAATTTATTGGAAGATTCACAGGATAGGCGCCAGGAACAATTTTTAAAAACCAAATAATCCAAAGAGAAATAAGGAGTAGGAATTGGCTAAATAAAGCCAATTTTACATAGAAATTTCTTGCAAAAACAAATCTGTAAAAAGTTTTGTAGCTCTGGCTATTTAAAAGGCGATAAATGGGGTTTATGATTTTCAATAAAAAACCTTTCATAAAGTCGTTTAATTTAAGCCCCCTGTCAGAATCGAACTGACATATGTGGTTTACGATACCACTGTTCTGCCATTGAACTAAGGGGGCAAGGTAAAAGTAGAGGAGGAAAGAGTGTTTTAGTTCTAGCGGGATACCAGAATCGAACTGGCGCTTTCACCTTGGGAAGGTGACGTACTACCATTATACTAATCCCGCATTACTGGTTAAAGACAGGTACTCTCAGTAGAAATCGTCATCGCCCGATTTCTCTGGGGTATGATCCTTTTTAATTTTATCAGAATCAGATCAAAATCCCAACTTTTTAAGACTCGGCCGGGCAAGAAGTTGTTTTAATAAAAAAGAAGGTTATAAAATATTTTCTTGATTACAAAAATTTTTTACCAAAATAAGCCAAAATTTATATAATTAGTTAAAAACAAAGCCCCGATTACAAAAAGCGGGGACTTATTATTTATCAATAAATAATTCTTAATTTGCGTCCAGAGAAAAGTGGAAGAGAAATGTTTTAGCAATAAGGTTGCTGAGATTTTCAATCATCGCAGAGAAAAGAATCAGTTAATTAAAATAATTTTCTTCTTTTTTTAATATAACATAAAAAGCCCTTTATAAGAAAAGGGGAGAGGCAGAAAATTCGTCGTAGTCAAAATAGTGATTTTGAGAAGATTTAAAATCTCGATTTTCTCTGTGATGATCGTTGATAAATTGTCCTCAGTTCAATTCGCCCAATTACGCCGGAAATAGTTTTTATAGGTTTGAACGATTCAGGGCGGACCGGACGAGATTCGAACTCGCGATCTCCGCCGTGACAGGGCGGCGTGTTAGGCCTCTACACCACCGGTCCGCGCTGAATCGTTCTTTGAATTAAGATTTTTTAATACGGCACGCCTGTTCCGCAGATTGTTCTTCCTTAATAACAGGATATAGTCCGCTCAAAAAAGAAATTCTTTGATTTTTGATTGCTGCGCGGAGCGCTTATTTAATAAAATATTGGTTTAGATGAATTTCCAGATTTTCATTGTTTTTTTCTGTTCTTCTAGCCATTCTTGGAAAGTGCTATTTACAAACCCTTTTTTGTCTTCAACTTTTATCAAGTGCCAGCCGAATTGAGTTCTTACTGGTTCTGATACTTTATTTGGTTCGAGCGAAAAGGCGGCATCTTCAAATTCTTTTATTATTCTACCCCGAGCAATAAATCCCAGATCGCCACCAGAATTTTTGTTTGCTTCATCATCACTGAATTCGCTTGCCAGTTTCGAAAAATCTTCACCATTTTTTATTTTTTCAAGGATCGACAGCGTTTTTCCCCTGGCTGCCTGCCAGATATTTTCGTTGTCTTGGGGCGAAACTTTGATAAGAATATGGCGGACATGGAGTTGCAATAAAACTTTGTCTGAGAGCTTTTCTTTTAAAAGTTCTTCTGCAATTCTCTGCTTAAATTCTTCGATTGTCCACTTATAGTTTTGAAAAAGGATTTTTTTTACTGTTTCTAGGTCCTGATTCTCGTTAACAATTTGGTTGAACTGTTTTTCTATCTCTTCATTCTCCACCTTGACGTCATATTTTTTGGCAAGAATCATAATTATCTTATTCTCAATTAATTGATCAAGTAATTGTTTTTTAAGGTCGGCGAGCCTTTTTTTCCCTGATTCGTTATCAAAGTCAATACTGTAAAATCTTTGCTGTAGGGTTTTGGCCGAATCTAATTGGTTTTGAAAATCATTAATTGTAATGATTTTATTTGTGGCAATGGCGGCAGGGTAGGGGAGCAATCTAGTGGCAAAAATTGTTAGCTTGTTCTCCCAGCCAAATTTATAGATGCCTACTCCCACGAAGGTTATAAAAACCAAAAATAACACCAAAAATATTAAGAAAAGAAGAAATATTTTTTTCTTCCAAAAAGGTTTTTTTTGTGCAATTTTTAGAAGTTCTTCCGGCATAGTAATTGTTTTATTTAGTGTTATCTTATCTTACTATAGCTTTAATCTTTTGTAAATATTGGTCAAAGAGATAAGTCATTTAGCCCCGAGGGGTGACCAATGGCTTGCAGCAGCAATAATTACAAAAAGAAGGAAGGCAACAATGAGATAATCAGAAATTTTCTTTCGGCCAGCAGTGTTTAAGTCATTAGAAACAAGGCCATACAGAGTATAAAAGCAGACCAACAAAAAAGCGCTTTTAGTAAAAGGGTTTACCGGCAGGAAGTTTGTTATCAAAAAAATCTCAGCCAGCATAATCGTCAGAAGAAAAAGAATAAAAATTCTTAAGTTTTCACTGATATTTTGATGCCAAAACAAGTAAAACATAAGGCAGAAAGAAATCAAAATCATTAAAAGCCATGTTAGCCAAAAAGAAATGAAAAAGGCGAGCATCAGATAGAATAATCCCAGAAGAAGCAAAAAGAATGAAAAGAAAACAGCAATGTTTACTAATCGAATATTAGATTTAGTTTCAGATGGAGAGGAGGGGAGGTTATTAAAAACAAAATAGAGCAAGACCGAGGCAAAAAAGACGATTAATTGCTGGACCAATGGGGAGGTGACGAAAATAATAAAAAGAACTACACCTCCAATTAAAAAAAACGGTAGGATGCTTTTTACTATTAAAACCTTTAAATTCCTGATGCCGAGATAGGAGAGGATCAAAAAACCAGTTAAAATAAATATCCCAGAGATAGCAGCAGTCTGGTTTTTTGAATGGAGAAAAAAAACAGCAGTTTCGAAGGCTAAAAAGACTAAAATTGCTGAGATTGCCGGCTTGAGATACCTAATAATATGAATCATAGTCAGCGCCGATTATAATTTTGATATCAACGAGGTTTGTTGGGTCTTCTTGGGTTATTAGTTTAGCCTTAAAGCGTTCCCTGAGATATTCAACAGTAAAAGGTTTCCGGCCACCAGAAAAGTCATAGATTATTGTGGTTTCATAATCATGGCGATCAGCGTTTCCGAATTTTACAACTTTATAACCAAGGGCGGTTAATTCGTTGCTGGTGATTGCGGCCAACCCTTCCCTGGCAGTGCCGTTTTGAACTTCAATTAAAGCTTCTTCTTCCGATAAATAAATATCTTTAAAAAACTGGTGTACAAATTGTTTAATTCTTAAAAAGCTGCCTCCAGCAGGTCTGAGGACATACATTCCTTCAACGCTATCCCCATACAAAAAACCTTCCGGACCGTCATCCAAAACCTTGGTTTGAATGTTTGAGGTATCGATCTTCTTGGCAATTTCGATAAGGCGCTCAATTTCCCAAAGCTGGATATCAGTCTTGATGTGATCCGACAAAATGTTCATCATTTCATTCAGGCGTTTAAAACTTAAAAATGTTGAAAAGTTCATTAACTTTTCCTTGAAAGCTACCATGATTGCTTGTTGACGTCGCGATCTATCAAAATCACTGGTAGTTTCCCGAGATCTGGCATACTTCAAAGCGGTCTCCCCATCCATTTTGTAAAAACCTTTTTTAATATAAAATTGATCGTAGCCACCATAGCCATCAGGATAAAAGGGATCATAGATATCTTCGGGGACCTCGATATTGATGCCGCCGATGGCGTCAATTGCCTTTATAAAACCATTAAAGTCAATCAGAGCATAATAATGGATTGGGATATCGAAGAGTTGTCCCAGAGTTTTTTTAAGGAGGGCTGGTCCGCCGCTAGTTAAGGTTTTGTTGTTTTCACCGAGGGTGTAAATCGAATTCATTTTTACATAGCCAAAGCCTGTCACTGGCACCAAGAGGTCTCTGGGAATTGAAAGAATGGCAACGCTGAGGTTTACTGGGTCAACGCTGACGATAAGAATTGAGTCTGTGAGATACGGGCCCTCGTGCCTTTCGCCACCGACACCAAGCAAAAGGACATTGACTCTACCGTCTCCCTCTCCCTTAAGGTCGCGGGGCTTTATTTCGTCAAGAAGCGCTAATCCTTTTACTAAAGCCGGAGCAGAACCTTCAGTGTTCCTGGCGATTATTTTACTGCTAAAGCCATAAAATTGCCATCCTAGCCAAAAAAGCAAGACAAAAATAAAAACCAGCGTTATCAGCAATGCTTTTTTCGCTCTTTTGAATGTTTTTTTTGATGTTTCGTTGGTTTTTTCCAAGACGTTGCCTAAATTTCTTTGGGGCCTAGGGATTTTTATCATTTTGGCTCCAGCTCTTTTTACTTTTATATTTTACATTTTATCACTGATTCTTATTTTCGACTAGTTGTTATAAAAAATAAAAATTTATGGTATAATTATAAATATAGGCAAAAAGAGGGGAGACCTTAAAATAAGGTTGGATTGGATTTGTGTTTAGAGCTCCCATTTCATTTATTCCAGTTATTGGTTATTGGAGTTCATTTTCTTATAGGGTCGTGTAGCTCAGTTGGCTAGAGCGCTTCGTTCACATCGAAGAGGTCACTGGTTCGAGTCCAGTCACGACCACGGGTCAAAATAAAAGTTTAGAAATAATAATCAAGCAGGAAGTTATTATGCAAGAGGTAGTCGGAGAAGAGTTTGAGAAAAGAAATCAAGAAATTCTTTGGTTTGATTTTTTAAAAAATTTTGCCAGTTTTTTAATTGATTTTGCAAAAACGATTATTATTGTGGTTGTTATCGCCTTTTTAGTGCGATTTTATTTAGTTCAGCCATTTTATGTTTATGGCAGTTCGATGGAACCAAACTATGTTCATGGAGAATATATTTTAATCAATGAGATTGTTTATCAATTCAAAAATCCTTCGAGAGGAGATGTGGTAGTTTTTAAATATCCTCTAAACCCCAGCGAAAGCTATATTAAAAGGATTATCGCTTTGCCGGGGGAGACAATTGAAATAAAAGATGGAGGAGTTTTCATTTTTAATAAAGAGGCGCCCGAAGGAGTCTTGCTGAAAGAGAGCTATTTATCTGAATCAATACGAACCGAGGGTGAAATTAAAAGAACCCTGGGTGAGGATGAATATTTTGTTTTAGGCGACAACCGTTTGAATTCCTCAGATTCAAGATTCTGGGGGGTTTTGCCGAGAAAAAATATTTTAGGAAAGAGTTGGTTGGTTTTTAGGGCAAAGTTTTGGAAAACCTTCGTCCTCGGAGATCATAAAATCTCGATTCCTTTGGGTATTGAGAGGTTTGGTTTTGTGCATCGTCCGATTTATAATTTAACTCTCGCCCTCTTTCCTTTAGGATCTTTTCCGCAGAATCAGCTTTAGAGGAACACCCTTAAGTCCAAATTTGGCAGAGATTAATTTTTCCAAAAACCTGATGAAATTCTTCCCAAAAGCTTTAGGGTTATTTACAAAAATCACAAAAACCACAGGATTTGATTTTGTTTGGGTGGCATAAAAAATTTTCCCCCTCATTCCCGGAAAACCAATATATTTTTGATGGATTAATTCATTAAGCTCCGGAGTGGGAATTTTCTTGTTTAAATTAGACCAGACATTTGAAATCTCAATTAATAGCTCTTTTAGCCCTTGTCCAGTTAAGGCTGAAGTAAAAACCAAGGGGATTCTTCTAAAAAATGGCATTTTAACAAAGATATTCTTTCTAATTTTCTCTTGGGAAGTATTTTTTAAAAGATCCCATTTATTGATTGCCAGAATTAAACCCTTGCCATTCTTGATTGCAAGGTTGGCCAAATTAATATCTTGATCAACAATATTTTCTTTTTTAAGGTCGACTACGAGGACGCAAAGATCAGCGCGATTGATTGCTTTTTTGGTTTTGGTCAAACTTGCTCGTTCAAGAAAACTAAAAATTTTATTTTGTCGACGGAGGCCAGCGGTGTCGATAAAATTGATTTTAATGTTGTTATACAAGAATTGGACATCGATTGCATCTCTGGTGGTGCCAGCAGTCCTGTCAGCGATTAAGCGCGGTTCGTTAAGAATTTTATTAATTAGGCTTGATTTACCGACATTTGGTCGGCCAATGATAGCGACTTTTGGACTTTCCGTTTCGTCAATGAGTTGGTTTATGAAAGGTCCTAGTTTTTTAATAATTAGATCTAAAAGATCGCCTGTTTTTTTTCCTGAAAGGGCTGAGATTTCAAGAACATCTTTAAGGCCCAGACAATGGAAGTCGGCAATATTTTTTTCAGCTTCAGCGGAATCAATTTTATTAATTACTAAAATTAATGGTTTCCCAAGAGCTCTCAATTTATTCGCAATGTTTAGATCGATTGGAGTGATGCCAGTACTGGCGTCAACCACAAAAAGTAGAAGATCGGCCATGGCCGCCGCCTGATCCGCTTGATTAAGTGTGGCCCGTTCAAGCTCCTGTTTGGCTTTTATCCCTATCCCGCCGGTATCGACCAGCTCAAAACACTTTCCTCGCCAAACAATCGGGCAGATTAAACGATCTCTTGTTGTCCCAGGCCAGCGAGAGACAACAGCAATATTTTCGCCGGCTAATCGATTGAAAAGAGTTGATTTGCCGACGTTTGGTCTGCCGATAATTGCAACCGAAGGGAGTTTTATAGTTTGATTGTGTGTTTTCATAAACAGTTTTCATAATCTCCGGCAAGCTTGAAAATGATTATTTATTCGAGACGAAGGAGAACTGTTTTTGGTTCTATATTCTCGATACTGATTCCTGCGGGAAGAGAAATATTATTTTTAGCAATAGGGATTTCGATCTCTCCCGCTTTCAGGCCCTTGAGATCAAGAGTAACGCTGAGATTTGCGGGAAGATTTTCTAGAGCCTCGAGGTTTCCTGAAAGTGTAACACGAATTAGATTGGGTGTAGCGCTGGCGACTTTGAGATCGGGGGAGAGGTTGAGATAATTCAAGTAGAGACTAATAGTTCTTTGGGTTGTTTGTTCTTTTACAAAAACCCTTACTTCAACCTCGGTTTCAGGTTCCGAGAGGGTGATGCCTTCCGGAAGATTTAATTTTACCTTTTGACTAATTCCCCCCGATAAGCCCGTAACGTCAACGTTTTTTGTTTCCAGGTAATCAATCTTGGATAAACTGAATTCATCGCCATGGATGGTAATTGTCGGCGGGGCAACGACTATTTTTTCTATCCAATGATTTTTAGCAACCTCCCCGACGATATTTGCTTTGATTCCTACTTGTTTGGTGTTTGTAACAGAGACTATTGGCACTTTAACTTTGACGAGATCGGGAATAAAAACAATATTTTTTATTTCATTCAGTTTTGCATCCAAGGCAACAACCTTAACATTTTTTTCAATATCCTCTCGCGCCCCAGATACATTAACTATCGCAGTGGCGGCATTTATTTCTTCGGTCAGGCTTTTGGCAGCTTTTATAGTCACTTTGGTCGGTTCACTTTCTTTTTTGCTGCCGACGCCAAATCCCTCTGTCGGCATTCCTTCGATTTTGATTTCTACAGGAATAATTTTTTCCAAGATTGGTTCTACTTTGACTGTAAGATTTGAAGGATCCTTTTCCAAAATTCGGACAGTTGGATCAAGAATGCTAGATTTAATTTCGACCGAATGAACTCCTTCGCCCAAACTCTTCAAATCCGCGGTTGCCGAGAATGACTCTTCAGAAAGCTCAAACCATTTGGAAGCAGGAGCGGCGATTTTGAATCTCACTGTATCAATATCAGTGACTATCGCAAGGTTTGAAGGCAGGTTTTCGATTTTTATAGGGATTCTCCCAGGGAAATAGGCAATTTTAGTTTCTTGACTCATCACAAAAACCCACAGTCCCACCGCTACAAGAAGGGCTAAGGTTTTTACTCCAAGGTCTTTCGTTAAAAGATTTATTAAAAAGTTTTTCATATTTTTTACTTTTTAGTTTTTTCTAATCCTTTTCCTTTTGAAAAACCACGGTTCTTTAGAAGTTCGAGCCATCGAAATTAGAGCTTTGGCCAATTTTTCACTAGAGACATTTTGGAAAAGATTCCCATTTTTCACCAGAGAGACGGTTCCTCTTTCTTCAGAGACGACTATTGTCACAGCATCGCTTTGTTCGGAAATTCCCAAGGCCGCACGATGCCTCAATCCAATTCCTGGAATTTTTTTTTCGGAAAGAGGAAGGGTACAACCAGCGGCTAAGATTTTCCCGTCACCAATGATAACTGCGCCGTCATGAAGAGGTGCTTTGGGAAAGAAGAGATTGAATAAAAGATCAGCCGAGATTTGAGCGCCAATCTTTGTGCCAGTGGCAATGATTTCATCGAGGGGTATTTTTTGTCGGAGGACAATCAGGGCGCCAATTTTATTTTCAGCGAAACGTGTTGTCGCCTCGATAATTTCTTTCGTCATGCTGGTAATTTCATCGACACTTTTGAATTGTCCGAAAAAGCGGGTTTGGCCGAGTTTTTCTAGAGCGCGGCGGAGCTCAGGCTGAAAGACAATGGGAATGGCAACAATTAACATCAAGATAAATTGCCTAATAAGCCAATTAAGGGTAATGAGATTTAGGGTCGAACTAATAATAAAAACAATAACCAAAACGAGGATTCCGTAAAGAATCCTGACAGCCTGTGTTTCTCGGATAACGATATAAAACCAGTAAATTAGAGCGGCAACGATTGAAATATCAATAATTGCGAAAGGATTTTGGAAGATATTCAGGTTTTGAATGAAATGACGAAAAGTTGTCAAAAATGACACCAAATTGCTGCCAACGATATTTGTGGAATCAATAGTAAGCCAAAAGCTCAAAGACGACATAAAAAACCTTTATAAAACATCTTTATTTAAAAGTATCCCAAGGGAAGGGGAGTGTCAACTGAATTAAGGCAAAAAGATTTACCTTTGGGCTAAATTTATTTTATTTGCTCCAATTCTGTGCCGCTTGCGGCGCTGGCAGAGAGTTTTATATATTGGCAGAGCCGATTTTTCTTGAATCAGTCCCGATAGATACGCCGTTGGTTTGCTGTGGTGTCAAGTTTATTAATGGATCTTTCTAATTTTTTCCTCTTGAATATAGGTTTCAAAAATGTCATCTGGCAAAACTGTTATCTTTCCTTCCGTCGGTGCCCCGCTTATTAAGAATCCGACCCCGCACTCCAGACCCTTTTTTGCTTCCAAGATATCTTCCAGGCCCTGGCGGAGGCTTGTTACTTTTCCTTCGGCAACAAGAGTTTCATTTCTTTTGATTCGGGCCAAGGCTCCTTTTTTGATTTTTCCCTCAAGTACCCTCACTCCCAAAATTTTGTCAGCGCGAGAGTCCTTAAAAATCTTTAAAACTCTAGATTTACTGGTGATTGTTTCAATAATTTCGGGTTCGAGCAAACCGGAAAGAGCAGCAGAAATGTCATCAAAGATTTCATAAACAACCTCATAAATGGAGATTTTGACGCCAAGACTGTCGGCAATTTTTTTTGCTGCTGGCGCAATTCCAACCTTAAAGCCAACCACTAGTGCTTCTGAGGCCTGAGCCATCATTACATCAGATTCATTAATGTTACCAACGCCTTTATGGATAATTTTTGGCGCCGCTTCTTCAGTTTTAAGATTACTGATAGAGCTCTCGATTGCTTCTAGCGACCCCATGACGTCAGCCTTGAGAATGATTTTTAGCTCCTTAATTTTGCCGGCCTTGATTGCTTCGGAAAGTTCGGCAATTCCAATTTTTCGAGTTAACTTTTTGACACCCTTCTGTTTGGCGGTTTCCAGAATGTATTGTTTGGCTCGGGCTAAATTTTCAAAGACCTGGAGTTTGCTACCAAACTGGGGAACATTTTCAAGCCCAGCGATTCTTACGGGGGTTGAGGGCGGAGCCTCTTTAATGCGATGACCCAAATAATCTTGGAGCAGTCTAATTTTTCCAATAATTTCGCCGCCGATTACGACGATATCACCAAGTTTTAGGGTGCCGTTTTGGACAAGGACAGTTGCTGTGGGGCCTTTGCTTCGAGAAAGCTTTGACTCGATAATCACTCCTGTTGCTAATTGAGTTGGGTCGGCAACGAGATTCTGGACATCGGCTAAAAGTAAAATCATTTCAAGAAGATCCTCTATGCCTTGGCCCGTTTTGGCTGAGACGGGAACCATAATAGTGCGACCACCCCATTCTTCGGGGACTAGGCCGAGTTCGGAAAGTTCTCTTTTAACCCGGTCGGGATTAGCTTCGGGTTTATCGATTTTATTAATCGCTACAATCGGAGGAATTCCCGCGGCTTTGGCATGATCGATCGCTTCGATTGTTTGAGGCTTGACTCCATCATCAGCAGCGACAACTAAGACGATAATATCTGTAACGCGAGCACCATGAGCGCGCATCGCCGAGAAAGCTTCATGACCAGGGGTATCGAGGAAAGTTATCAGTCTTGTTCCCTCCCACTTTTTACTTTTCACTTCTGTTTGGTAAGCGCCGATATGTTGAGTAATCCCACCGGATTCAGTGCTAGTGACGCTTGTTTTTCTAATAAAATCAAGAAGAGTAGTTTTTCCATGATCTACGTGGCCCATTACTGTAACTACCGGCGGTCGAGGGATCCTTTGTTCTAAAACTAAATTTTCTTTCACTGGTTTAGTTTTTTCTTCCGGTTCGGGTTCTTGAGAGACTTCAATGCCTAAATCATAAGAAATGATGGCGGCTGTATCAAAATCAATTAAATCGTTAATTGTCGCAACGATGCCATTCTTGATCATTTGGGTAATTATTTTTGCTACTGAAACCCCAATTTTTTCCGCCAATTCTTTGACAGTCAAGACTTTAGGAAGGACGATACCTGAAGGTATTGGAGATGGGGGGACCGAAGATCGGGATTCTTCTTTCGATTCCGGAAATTTTTCTTCGATTGGTTCTTTCTGAAGTTTTTTTAAAATCTCATTGGCCAAGTCCTCTTTTATTAAATTTGCCCGCGGGGCAACAGTAAATCCAGCTTCGGCTATTTTTGCTCGAAGCTCTTTTGTGGGAATTCCTAATTTTTCCGCAAGTTCAGAAATTTTTATAGCCATAAAATCTCCCAAGTTACTTAATTATTTTAACATTTCTTTTAACTTAAAACAAGGATATGTGCGAGTTTATAACATCTTGACTTTTTGGGGATCTTAATGAAATTATCAATGAATTATTGAAGCGGGGATTTTTTTAAGGCTATTTAAGGCTAAGCTTCTATTAAAAAAGAGGCTTACCCTTGTCTTATAGGAGAGTCAAACTTAAAAACCCCGCTAGCGGGGTTTTTAAGTTTATCTTTTTTTCATTTTCTTCTTTTTTATTGCCTTTTTCTTTGAGAGTTTAGGAATCAGCTTTTCTCTCCTCGTCGCCTTTTTTGATTTAAATTTCTTTTGCCTTGGCTTGATCCTCGCTTTTGCCTTTGGTTTTGTTTTTGACTTCTTTTTTGGAGTTTTTATCTTCCTTTCAGTTTTTTTTGGTAAAATGTGAGTTTCTGGAGATAGGGTTGCAGCTTTGGTTTTTAGAATTGATTTTGCTTCCTTCTCTGGTTTGGCCTCTGGTTCTGGCTCTGGCTCAACCTTTTCTTTTGCCTTAATTATTTTAACCGCTGGTTCCTTAAATTCAAGACGGGGAATGTTTTTTTGCTCAGCTTCTGCTTTTTCCAACTCTTCTGGTTCTTCGGAGAGCGTTGAGATTGAAGCAATTTTATCTCCGGGATCAAGTTTCATAACCCTCACACCTTGGGTCGATCTGCTAAGCGTCGAAACTGATTTTAGGGGCATTCTGATAATTTGACCTGCTTTAGAGATCACAATAATATCAGCAGTATTACCATCCACTACCTCCATTCCAATCAACTTTCCGGTTTTAGGCGTGATTTTCATTGTTTTAATACCAATGCCGCCGCGATTTTGACGATGATAAAGCGAGGTCGCACTTCTTTTTCCAAAGCCATTTTCGGAAATAACTAAAATTTGTTTGGAATTTTCTTGTCCTAGAATGTCAGCACCTACAACTTGGTCTCCGCTGCGAAGTTTTATGCCCCGGACACCTCTGGTCGCTCTACCCATCGGCCGGACATCTTTTTCACGAAATCTGATTGCTTGGCCTTCGCGAGTGGCAACAACAACATCATCATTTCCAGTAGTTTCCCTAATCCATTTAAGCTCGTCTCCGCTGTCAAGCTTAATTGCGATGAGGCCGGATTTACGAACATTTTCAAAATCTTTAATTTTAGTTTTTTTGACAGTGCCTTTTTTGGTGACCATTAAGAGAAAGTGGTCGGATTTGAAATCGGGAAGAGTGATTGCGCCTGTGACTTTTTCGTCTGGCGCTGTCTGAATAAGATTAACGATTGCTTGACCTTTGGAGGTTCGAGAACCAGTTGGGATTTCAAAGGCCTTGGTCATGAAAACCCGGCCTTTGTTTGTGAAGAAAAGCATAAAATTATGGTTTTGGGTAATTAGTAAATGTTCGATGACGTCCTCTTCTTTGGTGGTTGCGCCAATGATGCCTTTGCCGCCGCGGCCTTGGGTTCGGTAAGTCGAAACAGGAATTCTTTTGATATAATTTCCGGCCGACAGTGTAATCACCACCTGTTCATTGGGAATTAGGTCCTCATCAGAGAATTCCCCAGCCGCTTTTTTAAAGATTTTGGTTTTGCGTTCATCGCCAAAACGATTTTTTAATTCCAAAAGCTCATTTTTAATTATCGCTAAGATTTTTTTGGGGTCAGCCAAAATTGCCTTAAGTTCTGCAATCAACCTTTTCTTTTCTTTATATTCTTCTTCAATTTTAGCCCTCTCCAGAGCTGCCAGCTGGGAAAGTCTCATATCGAGAATCGCTTGGGTTTGGGCTTCGGAAAGCTTAAATTTTTTAATCAAATTTTCGCGGGCGATTTCTTTGGTCTCGGATTTTTTGATTGTCGAAATAACTTCGTCTAAGTGATCAAGAGCAATCTTTAGTCCTTCTAAGATATGAGCGCGCTCTTCGGCGCGAACCAATTCCCAGCGTGTCCGGCGTGTTACCACTTCCTTGCGGTGAGCAAGATAAAATTCCAAAATTTCTTTAAGCGACAGAATCTTGGGTTGGAGGCCGTCAACCAGCGCTAGCATATTAACATTGAAGGCGTCTTGCATCGGTGTGAGTTTGTAGAGAGAATTTAAAATCTTTTGCGGATAAGCGTCTTTTTTAAGCTCAACCACGATTCTGACACCATCGCGGTCGGATTCGTCGCGAAGATTGGAAATACCAATTATTTTTTTCTCATGAACCAAGTCTGCAATCTTTTCAACTAAAGCGGCTTTATTGATCTGGTAGGGGAGTTCGGTGATGATGATTTTAAAATCGCCCTTTTTGCCTTCTTCGATATTGGCTTGGGCCCGCATAACAATTTTTCCCTTTCCTGTGGCATAAGCTTCGCGGATTTCAGCGGCATTAAAGATGGCGCCGCCAGTTGGGAAGTCGGGGCCTTTGATATAATTCATTAGTCCTTCGACATCAAGGCGAGGGTTTTCGATCAAAGCGATTATCCCATCAACAAGTTCAGTTAAATTGTGAGGCGGAATATTTGTAGCCATCCCCACGGCAATTCCCATCTGGCCATTAAGAAGCAGATTTGGCAATTTTGCTGGCAAAACCTTTGGTTCAACTCTGGTGCCATCGAAATTATCCATGAAATCTACGGTGTCTTTCTCGATATCCGTTAAAAGCTCCTCGGCGCTAGGTGTCATCCGCGCTTCGGTGTAGCGGTAAGCAGCGGGCGAATCGCCATCCATCGAACCAAAATTTCCTTGACCATCGACTAAAGGATAACGCATTGCGAAGTCCTGAGCCATTCTCACCATTGAATCATAAACAGCCATATCGCCATGGGGATGATATTTACCAAGGACGTCGCCGACAATCGTTGCTGATTTTCTATATTTGGCATTATGACGAAGACCAAGTTCATGCATCGAATATAAGATTCTGCGATGAACAGGCTTGAGACCGTCTCGGACATCAGGCAGGGCACGAGAGACAATGACCGACATTGCGTAATCAAGATAAGATTCGCTCATTTCCTCTTCGAGTTTCCTTGGTTTTATATATCCGATTTCTTCATCGGGAGAAGGTGGAAGATCAATATGATTTTTATTATTTTTGTTTGTCATAAATGCCTTAATATAAAACTATCTTAATATAAATTCCAAATTAGAAATAAATTCAAAATTTCAATTCATCAGATGTTATTTGGCGCTTGGGATTTTTTCGGCCCACGATTCTTTGAGATCCGAAAGATTTGGAGAATTTTGAATTTCGGATTTACGTTTCTTAATTAGATATCCAGATTTTTTACTGTCTTGGCATGAGCTTGAATAAATCTTTTTCTGGGAGGAACTTCGTCGCCCATAAGCGTTGTAAAAAGCTCATCGGCTTTCTCAGCGTCTTCAACAGTAACTTTTAAAAGGATGCGGTTTTTTGGATCCATGGTGGTTTCCCAGAGTTGTTCGGGATTCATCTCGCCCAAGCCTTTATAGCGGCTGACACTGATGCCTTTAATTCCAGTTTTTGCGGCTTCGGTTTCGTCAGTTTCTTCAGCCGCGGCTTCTGAAATTTCCGCAGTTTCTTCAGCGCTTCCGCCTTCTTCTGTTTGCGATTTCTTTTTTTCAAATTTTAACTTTTGGCCCTTGGCAGCAACTTTTAACTTTTCCCTTATTTCTTCCAAAATCTGAGCTTTTTCAGCATCGGAGTAAGCATAATATTTCTCTTTGCCAAACGATATTTTATAAAGCGGGGGCTGAGCAATATAAAGATGGCCGGCTTCAATAAGGGGATTCATGTGGCGATAGAAGAATGTAAGAAGCAAGGTTCTGATATGGGCGCCATCAACATCAGCATCGGTCATAATAATAATCCGATGATAGCGCAAGCGAGAGAGATCAAACATTTCGCCGATGCCGACGCCCAGAGCTACAATCAGAGCCTTGATTTCATTATTAGCAAGCATTTTGTCGAGTCGAGCGCGTTCAACATTCAAAATTTTGCCTCGGAGCGGCAGGATTGCTTGGAAAGAGCGATCCCGGCCTTGTTTTGCTGAACCTCCGGCGCTATCCCCCTCAACAATATAAATTTCTGATTTAGCAGCGTCACGTTCGGAGCAATCAGCAAGCTTTCCCGGCAATGTCATTCCTTCCAGCGCCCCTTTTCTTAAAACTGTTTCGCGTGCGGATCTGGCAGCAACCCGGGCTCTTGCCGCCAATAAACATTTCTCCAAAATTTTTTTAGCTTCCCCGGGGTGTTCCTCGAGGTAGATGCTTATTCCTTCGGCGGTGATTGCTTCAGTTGCAGTTCTAACCTCAGGGTTCCCAAGTTTTGCTTTAGTTTGGCCTTCAAATTGGGGCTGGGGGAGCTTTACAGAAATTACAGCTGTTAGCCCCTCGCGCGTATCTTCGCCTGTTAAATTTTCGTCGGTCCCTTTTAAATATTCATGCTTCCGTGCGTAATCATTGATAGCTCGGGTTAGGGCAGTGCGAAAACCCGTTAAGTGCATTCCGCCCTCGACAGTATGAATATTGTTTGCGAAAGTGTAGATATTTTCAACAAAGCTGTCAGTATACTGGAGGGCAATTTCGACCGAAATATCATCTATTTGTTTGTCAATATAGATAACAGGCTTGTTGATGGCTTCTTTGTTTTGATTGAGATGTTTTATATAAGAAGCAATTCCGCCTTCAAAATAAAAAGTGTGAGAAATCGGCGGTTTGGTCCGCTCGTCGATGACAATAATTTTTACGCCTTTAGTGAGATAAGCCTGCTGGCGGGCATGATCGATAATTGTTTGGAGATCAAAAACTAAGTCGCCGAAAATTTGTTTGTCGGGAACAAACTGGATAGTTGTACCAGTGCCTTGGGCTTTGCCAATTTCCCTTACTTTGGTTGTCGCCCGGCCAATTTTGTATTCCTGTTCATATTTTTTACCACCTCTTTTTACTTCGGCGCGCATAAAACTTGAGAGGGCATTGACCACGGAGACGCCGACGCCATGAAGGCCGCCAGAAACCTTATAGCCCGCGCCGCCAAATTTCCCGCCGGCGTGGAGAGTAGTAAGCACTGTTTCTAAGGCGGACTTTTTTGTCTGTTTGTGGATATCGACAGGAATACCCCGGCCATTGTCCGAGACTTCCACAGTATTTGCCGGCAGAAGTTTGATAATGATTTCATTAGCAAATCCTGCCATTGCCTCATCAATGGAATTATCCAAAACCTCCCAAACAAGATGATGAAGACCGGATATTCCTGTTGAGCCGATATACATTCCCGGTCTTTTCCTGACCGGTTCTAGTCCTTCCAATACCTGAATCGCCGAAGCGTCATAAGCCTCGACCGCTTTTTTTATTTCTTTAGTATTCATTTTTATTCGCTTTCATTATTATATGCGACAAAAGGATTTTAATCTTAAAAATAACCTACCAGGAGGCAGGAAAAACATTTATTGTTCACATCATTATTCTATAAAAAAAAGACTTCCCTTGCAAGAGGATTTAAGCAAGCCCAAAATCCAAAGCCCAAAAATTATTCATTTTTTGATAAATTTCAAATAAACCTTAAAATCAAAATTTCAATAATAGAAACTTTTTGCATTTAATCATTAATGCATTCGTTTGTCATTTGGGTTTTGTTTGTGGGAGGTAAAAGGTGAGCCTCTGCTAAAAGCAGACATTTCCTGGCGCGCCGCAAGAAGAGCGATTGGGCACTTTATCTATTGTCGCTTTGCACTATGACACCTTAACCCTTGCATTATAAAATACGGAGGTTTTTCTTTGAGAAAATATCTAATAAGCCACACGCTGCGATCCGTAACCTAATTTACAATTTTCACCGGCGTGCCAACTTCTGCCCAATCATAAACTTGTTTTGCGGGTCCGCGACCAAGTCTGATACAGCCATGGCTTGCCCTTTGCCCCAAATGCGAAGCCCCTTCGTAAATGATGCCTTTTCGAGTTTTCCAATAAGGGAGTTCATGAATGCCATGAGAGCCCGAGGGTGTAATCGCCATCCACCAATTCATATATAAATTATAGGGTCGGGAGTAGGCAACCGGAGACTTATCTTCAATTTTGAAGTTTCCAATGGGTGTCGGCGTTTTCCAAAGACCAGTTGAAACAGGGTAATCATAAATAACATCATTGTCGCTAAGACACTTAAGGCGTTGATCGGAAATTGAGATTATTATTTTTTTATCGAGTTCTCCTCCGAAGATAGGAAGTTTTTGAGTTTTTCCATCGCTGACCTTAATTTCCCAAAAAAGTCCAATATCATCAATCCAGGAAAAGTCGTCAATCACCGGCCGAAAGTATTCTTTATAAATTCCTATTTTTTCAGGCGCTTTTATTTCAAAAATAAAATGAGCAATTTGCCCGGGGGGGACAAAAGATTCTTCCATGGTGATTCTGTTTGGAGAAAGCCAGCCTCGGAGGAATTGGTTTGAATTTTGCGGAGAAGCCCAGAATTCGCTTTGACGATCCTTTAGTCGCGAAGTACCCAGCCGAAAGGGATTCGGGCCTTCTTTCTGCCAGACCGTGTTACCATTATTTAAAAGGTTGACCCATAAAGTTGATTTTTCTCCGGGTTTTAAGACAAGATAAGGACTCTGGCCCGCGAATTCAAAACTATAAATAGGAGTAACTTTTTTTGCCGCTCGGTCGGCTATTTGGGGCAAATGGGGGATTGAAAGAGCTTGGGCAGGAAAAGGAGTTAAAAACAAAAAAGGCGCTGTTGCTAGCAAAATAGCGATAGAAAATATCTTTTTAATAGATTTTTGCTGAAATTTTTTGAGCATTTTGTTTTTATTTTTTGCGGGTTTTTAAATTGTTTTATGATATCACAAAAAACCCTTTTTGTCAATTATTTGTTGGAGTTTATTGGTTTTGGTATAATATGTTAAAGAAATCTTGACGGTTTTATTAAAAACCAATTTTTCTTAATTTTGAGTAAGGGGGAAGGGAGGAAGGTATGAGTTCAAAAAAAAAGCTGGGGGAGAATAATTTTGAAAAAGAATTTATTGAGGCGCAAAAGGAAATATTAATCAGCGAGAAGGAAAAAATTTTAAATGAAGAGGCGCCGGAAATTGCTGAGATGCGGGGCGGTAAACTCAAGCCGCGCTGGGAAGAAATGGGATATCACGAAGATGAGAGTGCGGCCGAAGTTATAACTTACGAGCGCAATGTGTCCTTAAATTTGGCAGAACGGCAAAGACTTGAGGATATCGACAGGGCCTTAAAAAAAATCGATGAGGGGACCTATGGGATCTGTGAGATTTGCGCAAAACCGATTGAAAAAGAACGACTTGAGGCCTATCCCGCAGCCCGAACCCATGTGGGGTGCCGGCGTTAAAAACATTTCAAAATTTTGATCTCCAAGCGCAAAGCCACAATTCAAATTTCAAAGTCCTGAAATTTAATAAAATAGAATTTGTTTAGAAATCAGAATTTAGGTCCGTTTTTAGTCTATTGGGGAGTAGCCAAGCGGTAAGGCAGCGGCCTTTGAAGCCGCCATTCGTAGGTTCGAATCCTACCTCCCCAGCCAATTTGTAAAGTTTGCCTTTCCCGCCTCGCTCGGGGCTTCGCCCTTTGCTTCGGCGGACGAATTTTCAAGCAATTTCCAAGGGTTTTTGTATTCTACAAAAATCCTCCGCTCCAAAAGGAGCGGGTTCGAGCCAATCATTTTCAGGAAATTTTTCTTTTCGGAAAAATTTCCTTGCAAAGCGGCAATTTGTATTTGATTAGCCGTCAAAATGAAGTTTTTACAAAGTTCGAGCGAGCAATTGCCCTTTCGCTCAAAATCTTTCAATTTTTCGGAAATCTCAATTTTTTGGTTGAGAATTTTTGTTTTTTGGCGGCGTATTCTTCGGTGGAAATAACGCCTGATAATTGAAGGTCTAAAAGTTTATCCAGAGTTTCCTCATGCTCGGCAATTTGAGATTTTAGATTTTGAACGAAAGTCATTTCGGCTTGGACATTTTCCTCTTTTTCTTTGTCCAGTTCTGCAATCATCTTTTTGGTCCAAGCCGAAGGCAAAGAAACTTTTTGAATAAGATTTGAAATTTGTTCTGCCAAAATTGTAAAATATAATCGGGTTGTTGACACTTTAATAAGCCATCAAGGCCGATCCCAACAAGAAAAGAGGGTATCTTCATGTAGCCATTGATGATTATTCAAGATATCTGGTGGCTGATATCTTCCCTGACAAAACCCAATGGTCTTCTGCCATCAATCCAGAAAAAGCGATTCTGGTTATGCCTTTTGATATTCAGGCTGTC
>Ga0129299_1000115_pt1 | contig 43488 bp, 34 predicted proteins | sample ConPoolayeCmetaG_FD_94477 | JGI IMG/M metagenome (GOLD analysis project Ga0129299, IMG submission 94477) | Hot spring microbial mat communities from California, USA to study Microbial Dark Matter (Phase II) - Cone Pool mat layer C metaG ...
AGCCACGCACGGCAGTGTCTGCTGAGCGTGAATATGTGCGCAAACCATACGTCAAACACACCAGAAAACACAAATGGTAACATGAAGGAGTACGCATGCATACCCCAAGATGGCAAAGAATGTGTCTGACGGCACTGTTCGTTTTGGGCGCCTGGTATGTTCATGCCGCCGAATTGCGGCCCAAATCTGGCGCGACGTTCGCCACGACGTATGTGTGGGACGGGCGCGAGCTCAAACCCAAAAGCGGAGCGACGTTCGCCACGACGTGGGTCTTTGATGGCAGGGAACTGCGCCGCAAAAGCGGAGCTACGTTAGCAAATACGTATGTGTGGGATGGGCGTGAACTGCGGCCAAAAAGCGGCGCCACGTTTGCCTCAACCTACATGTGGGACGGCCGCGAACTGAAAGCCAAGAGCGGCGCTACGTTTGCCACCACGTGGGTGCGTGAGGGAACAGAATGGCGGCTCAAATCCGGCTCCACCTTTGCCACCACGTGGGTGATGAGCGGCGACATACCCGTGCCTGTTGTCGCCGCCGTTCTCTTGCGCTTGTAGCGCGCGGCAAATTTTGCTGCGGCAACGAAGCCTCTCTTCTTCTTAACACACTCTTAACAAAAACGCGCATACCGCCTTTACGCGCGGCAGCCATACTTGACCTGTTACCTACGATTGGCGCATGCGTTGAGTAGGCGCCCGGTAGTTCACAACACATACGAGGTGAAAATGAAACGGCATGTCTTTAGTGGAACAATGGCGGCCATGCTGGCGCTCCTGCCGCTGGCGGTGATGGGGGAAACCAAGCTGGTATTGGACGGTTCAACCACCCTTGGGCCGCTTGCCAAGGCCTTTGCGGAGTATTTCATGCAGCAAAATCCCGGCGTAAAGATTTCCGTAAGTGAATCGGGCAGCGGGAACGGGGCGAAGAGCTTGATCAACGGCACGTGCCACATTGCCACCATGTCGCGTGCGATGAAGCCGGAGGAAGTACAGGCGGCGGCGGCGAAGGGCGTTAATGTGGTGGCACACATCATTGCGGTAGACGCCTTGCCCGTGCTGGTGCACCCGAGCAACCCGGTGAAGGATTTGACTGTGCAACAGGTCAAAGACATCTTCCTGGGTAAAATCACCAATTGGAAAGAGGTGGGCGGGCCTAACATGAAGATCGTCAAGATAAGCCGGGACACCAACAGCGGCACCTACGAGTGCTTTGAAGAGCTGGTGATGAACAATGAGAAAATGGCCAATGACGTGGAATACGTGGGCAGCAATGGCGCGGTGCGGCAGCGCGTGATGAGCACGCCCGCAGCGATCGGCTATGCCGGCCTGGCGTTCGTTGACAAGAAAGTCAAGGCGCTGAAGATCAACGGCGTCGCGCCGTGTCCCGTCACGGCGCGCAACAAAACGTATCCCATCGCGCGGCCCTTGTACATGTACACGAATGGCGAGCCGAAAAAAGGCAGCACGTTGGAACGGTTTATCAATTTGCACAAGACTAAAAAAGGGCGCGAGATTGTGGAAGAGATTGGCTTTGTGCCGGCAGACTAGCCCGCGGCGCCATGTGTGATAATCTAATGGGTTTGGTTTATTGAGATGAGCCCGCCGCAGGCGAACCGTTCCGGGTTGTTGTTGAGCGCGGGGGCGCAACGGCGGCAGCGCGTGGCGCGCATGCTGGGGCAAAGCTTTTTGTTTGCTGTGGCCTCGGTGTCGGCGGTGGCGGTGTTGTTTATTTTTGTGTTTATTGTACGCGATGCCGTACCGTTCTTCTCGTGGGAGCGGCTGCGCGGATTTTTCACCAGCACGCGCTGGTATCCATCGGGTTCGCCGCCCGAATTTGGCGCGCTGGCCATCATCTACGGCAGCGCGATGGTGACGGTGGGCGCTGTAGTGGTGGCGGTGCCGTTGGGGATTGCCGCTGCCGTGTGTCTCAGCGATGTCTTGCCGTTTGGCGCGCGGCAGATCATCAAGCCGGTGATTGAAATCCTGGCCGCCATCCCATCCGTGGCGTATGGTTTTTTTGCGCTGGTCGTGTTTGCTCCGCTGCTGCAGGAGCACGGCGGGCGTGTGCTGGCCGTGATGGTGTGGCTGCTTGGCCTGCCGCTGTGCGCGCTGGCCGTGCTGGTGCTGAGCGATATGCTTTCGCGCCTTGCGGGGCATCATGGGCGGAAGGGGCCGCAGGGAGTGATAGCGGCCATTTTGGGATGTCTTTTTGCCGGCCTGTTGATCTGGCTGAGCCGCATGGCGGCGGCGGTGCAAATTGACAGCGGCACCAATGCCTTGAATGTGGCATTGATTCTGGGCATTATGGCGCTGCCGACGGTGGTCAGCGTGTCGGAAGATGCGTTGCAGGCGGCGGGGCGTGAATTGCGCGAAGGCAGCTATGCGCTGGGCGCTACGCGCGCGGAAACGCTGCTGAACGTCGTCGTGCCGGCAGCCAGCGGCGGGATCAGCGCCGCGGTCATTCTTGGCTTTATGCGTGCCATCGGCGAAACCATGGTAGTGTGGATGGCCTCAGGCAACGCCGCGCAACTGCCCCAGCCGTTCTATAATTTCCTCATGCCCGTGCGCACCTTGACGGCGACAATTGCCGGCGACATGGGTGAAGCTGATCACGTCACCGGCTCGGAGCGCTATCACGTGTTGTTTGTCATGGCACTCGTGCTGTTGCTGATTTCGTTTGGCTGCAACAGTGTCAGCGAGTGGATCATCTGGCGGCGCCGCAAGCGCTTGGGGGTCTGACGCCATGCAGTTGCACACACGGCATGTGTTAAACCGGGCGTTTACGGGCTTGGGCTACGTGGCCACAGGTGTGATGGCGGCAGCTCTGCTCGTCTTGTTGTTGCCGATTTTCATCAAGGGCGCCGGTGCGTTTGTGTTTCGCGGCACAGTTGAGTTCCGGCGTTTTGAGTTTGAGCAAAACGGCCGCGGCAACCGCGACGCCCTGCAGCGCGAACTCGCGCTCGTCTCCACCGCCCGCGCCCCCGTCTACGCCATGCTCGACGCGGCCGAACAAGAGATCGCCGCCGCGCCGCCAGCCCGCCAGCGCGAACTGAAATCTGCGCTCGCTGGCCTGCGTGAGGACATCCGCGTCCTGCTCGGCCCCGCCCCCGGCCAGCCCGTCCCTGTGCTGCTCCGTGGCCAGTATGGCCAAACCCGCTGGGACCGCGCCCGCGTCAAGCTCCACGACGTCCTCTTCTCGGAAACTTGGGATTACAGTGATCCGTCCGGCATGGGCCGCAAGGTCTACGTGCCGCGCAGCGAGGAATTTGAAGGCCTCAGTATCACCTCGCTGTTTCCCTACCTTGAGGCGCACGTGGCGGACATGCTGCGCCCACGCGTCACGGTGTACTGGCGCTTCCTTACGGATGATTCCCGCGATGCGCACATTTTTGGCGGCATCATGCCCGAGCTGCTGGGTACGTTTTACTTGACACTCGGCGCCATTCTGATCGCGGTTCCCCTCGGCGTGCTGACGGCCGTGTACTTGACGGAATACGCACGCGAGGGCATGGCCGTGCGCTTTCTGCGTTCATGTATGAGCACGCTGGCGGGCGTGCCCAGCATTGTGTTCGGATTGTTTGGCCTGGCGTTCTTCATCAACACGCTGCAAGTCTCGCGTTCCAAGAGCGTGCTGGCGGGGTCGCTCACGCTGGCACTGTTGATCCTGCCAACCGTCATTCGCGCGGCGGAAGAAGCCATCCGCGCCGTGCCACAGGCCTATCGCGAAGCCGCGCTGGCGCTGGGCGCCGGCACCTGGCGCACGGTCTATTCCGTCGTCCTGCCCGCGGCGTTGCCCGGCATCCTTACCGGCATCGTGATCAGCATGGGGCGCGCGGCCGGCGAAACGGCCCCCATCATTTTCACGGCCGCCGTCAGTGTCGGCGTGCCGCTAAAGCTGTGGGAAGTCTTCTCGCACCCTACACCCGCGCTTTCGTGGAACATCTACAACCTCTGCACCGAGCATGAAGCGGTGGATGAAATTCGCCATGTGCAATACGGCATGGTGTTCGTGCTTGTCGGGCTGGTCTTGCTGCTGAATCTCTCCGCCATCCTGCTGCGCGCGCGCATCGCCAAAAAACTCAAGGCCTAGACTATGAACGACGTATCGCATCAACCTCTCACGCCGCATGTGCGCGCCCAAGCATTCTCGGTCTTTTATGGCGCGCACGAAGCCGTCCGCAAAGTCACGTTCGACATCTCACGCGGCAATGTCACCGCCATTATTGGCCCCAGTGGCTGCGGCAAAAGCACGTTTCTGCGCGCCATCAACCGCATGAATGATCTCATCCCCGGCTGCCGGGCGGGCGGCGAGCTGGTTTTTGATGACTGCAATATCTACGACCCGCAAATAGATGTCGTGTCCTTGCGCCAGCGCATTGGCATGGTGTTTCAAAAGCCCAATCCGTTCCCCAAAAGTATTTTTGACAATGTGGCTTACGGGCCGCGCCTGCGCGGTGTCTCGCGCCGCGGCGAACTGGCTGAAATTGTGGAACGCAGTCTCGTCCGCGCCGCCTTGTGGGATGAAGTCAAGGACCGCCTGCACGAGAATGCCCTGCGCCTCTCCGGCGGCCAGCAGCAACGCCTGTGCATCGCCCGCGCGCTGGCGGTTGATCCGGAAATCCTGCTCATGGACGAGCCAACGTCCGCCTTGGATCCCCGCGCCACGACGCGCATCGAAGACCTCATCGGCGAGTTGCGCGGCAGTTACACCATCATCATCGTGACGCACAACATGCAACAAGCCGCGCGCGTCTCGGATTTTACCGCGTTTTTCTACGAAGGCGATTTGATAGAATATGGCGGGACGACGGAGATGTTCTCGCGCCCGCAGTGCAAACAAACTGAAGACTACATTACCGGCCGCTTCGGCTAACCCGTGGCGCCACGCCAAGGAGGCCTGCTATGTCTCTGCATCTCGAACGCGAAATCAGCGCGCTGAAAAAGCGCATCCTGCGTCTCGGCGCGCTTGTCGAAGAACAACTCGAGCGCGCCATGACGTCCGTGGTGACTCGTGATGTCAAACTTGCACATCAAGTCATTGAGCAAGACGCCGCCGTCGATGAAATGGAAGTTGAGGTGGAAGAGGAATGCCTCAAAATTCTTGCTCTGCACCAGCCCGTGGCCATTGATCTGCGCTTCATCATCGCGGTCTTAAAAATGGACGCCGATCTCGAACGCCTGGGCGATATCGCCGTGCATATCGCCCAACGCGGCGCGCGCCTCACGGAACAGCTGCCGTCCAACGCCGTGCCGCGCGAGTTCACCGCCATTGGCGAGCGCGTGCGCCGCATGGTGCGTGCCTGCCTTGATTCCCTCGTCAATCTGGACGCTACCGCTGCCCGCGGCGTGTGTGAAGAAGACATGATGGTTGACAAACAATGCCGCGAAATGTATGAGCATGTCAAACAGCGCATGAAGCGCGAGCCCGAGCACATTGATGCCCTGGTGGAACTGTTGATGATCCCGCGCCACCTCGAGCGGATTGCCGACCACGCCACCAACATCGCCGAAGACCTGCTCTACATGATCGAAGGCCGCATCGTGCGCCACAAGAAATAACCCCCGCCGATGTGCCGCCACCCGCGCTGAGCGCGGCGCCGCAACGACCCGTCACGCCTGCCGTTTTCAACCGGCAATCCTTGCCGTCTGCAATCAACACAAACGGTCGAATGTCACGCACGCCATTGCATGACCCATCAGGCTGCTCGCCATCACGCGCCTGTTTTGCTATACTAGAGCGATAACCAATCGTTACGGAGCGCCATGATCATCGAAGACAACGCGCGCGTGCTGTTTCAAGGCGACAGCATCACCGACTGCGGCCGCAGCCGCGAGAACGACAATGAGCTCGGCCATGGGTATGCCGCACTCTTGGCGGCCTGGCTGTCCGCGCAGTATCCCAGCCGTTCCATCACCTTCCTCAACCGCGGGGTCAGTGGCAATCGCATCAAAGACCTGCTGGCGCGCTGGGACGCCGATTGCATCGCGCTCAAGCCTGATTGGGTTTCCATTCTGATCGGCATTAATGATGTCTGGCGCCGCTACGACCAAAACGATCCGACCAGCGCGGATGACTTCGCAGCGTCATATCGCGCCCTGCTCGAACATACCCGCGCCCACTGCAACACCCGGCTCATTCTTTGTGAGCCTTTTGTCCTGCCTGTGCCGCCCGACCGCGAACAATGGCGTGAAGACCTTGACCCAAAGATTGCTGCCGTGCGAAAATTGGCGCGCGAGTTTGGCGCATATTATGTGCCGCTGGATGGCATCTTCGCCGCCGCCTGCACGCGCCGTGCCCCCGCGTTCTGGGCTCACGACGGCGTGCATCCCACGCCTGCCGGCCATGCCCTCATCGCGCAAGCGTGGCTGCGCTGTGTGGGCGCGCACTGCGTCGCTGCAGCATAACCCTCCTGAACGGCGCCATCATTTTTCTACGCCGCTTTCGCCTGCTGAATGGCACGCTGCGGGCAGCGCGGCCATGCCACTGCAGGCGGCTTCGCCCGCCACACAAAGCCACCTGACGCCGCGCCTGCTGATCGTGGGGTGGGCATCAATGCACACGCTGATCTCAGCTGCACGTTTCAATCGGCAATGGTTGTCGTCTGCAATCAACACAATTTGTCGAATGTCCTGAAATTCCGGCATAAGGAACGGTACATCTGCACGTTTCAATCGGCAATGGTTGTCGTCTGCAATCAACACAATTTGTCGAATGTCCTGAAATTCCGGCATAAGGAACGGTACATCAAAGGCAGAGTATGTGCCGGCACGGCTCGCGGTGTCGAAGACACGCAGCCGTGGGTGCCACGCCACGCGTTGTACCGCAGCCGCGGCAACCCTAGGGCTGTCTCTGAAGCCCGTTCCGCGTGGTGCCCCCACGGACAGCCTGATGCACATTGCATTATTTCGGGGGTCTTGTGCACGTGCTTTTTTTGTGCCGGCATTTTCAGTCAGTGCTGACCACTACCCCAAATCCGGCGACTAGCGAATTAGGCGTGGAGGGGCAGCGGCCTCGCTGCCCTTGTGCCCCGCGCGCATAAGGCCGCCGGGCTGACCAGCCTCCGTAATGATTCCCATACCAATGATGGGAGGGGCAACGGCCTCGTTGCCCTTGAGCCCTGCAGCCATCAGGCCGCCGGGGCCGGCGGCCCTTCCTAGTCGCCGGATCTGGGACTATTTGCGCATTTCATATATTTTCAGTATAATGCTACCATAGTAAAAGTACACAAGCGTTGTGTACCATGCGCGGCGCGGTGTAGAGCACTAACTCTTGGAGACGTCAAAATGCGTTACCATTTAATCTGCGCCATGGGTCTGCTGATCAGCGGCGCTGTGTTGCCATCACTGGCAGACACTTTTCCCGCGTTCCTGCATATTAAAGATTTGCGTGTGCTGATCGTCGTATACCGCGGAGACACCAATGACACGCACTATATGGACGATCACGAGTATCAGACGATTGTCAACGCGATCGAATGCGGGCGTCTGTTCTATTTTCGCAACACGCGTGGGGCGCTCAATCTCACACTGACATTCCTGCCAATTAACACTATGGCGCCTGACAATCATGGCCCGACGTATGAACACATCGAAGCTGACCTGCGGCGGCGCGGGTATGTTGACAATCAATTTGACGGCGTGTTCACTACCGGCCGCGGGCTGTTTGGCAATTGGGGCGGCTTCCGCATTTTCGACCGCACGGGCGCGGCGTTTGGCATTCCAGGCATGGGTGGGCAAATGCGCCAGTTCCCTTCCGCCGACACAAACACCGGCTTTAATACCGCCTGGGTGTTCGTGCATGAATTCCAGCATGCGCTTGATCTGGCGATTGCGGGCAGCGCGGGCTTTGATGAATTTCTGCATGGCCACCCGTATACTGATGCAGAGCAGCACCCCGGGCGCGTCGTCAAGAACCCCGGCGCGCAACATTGGGATTGGGAAGCCTGCACCCTGCGCAATTTCCCGTTCTATCAGCAACTTCCCGGCGCAACCAGCAGTGAGATTTTCGCGCTCGACAGCGATGGCGACGGGCTGGCGGATTATCATCCCGCGCTGCCCATGGACGAAACGCGGTTTGGCACCGATCCGCACAACCCCGACACCGACGGCGACGGGCTGTCTGATCTGGAAGAGTTCACCGCGGACATCTATTTAGGCGCCGACCCACGTAATCCCGACACCGATGATGACGGGCTGCCCGACGCCGCAGATCCGTGGCCAACCGTGGCCATCAGCGCACACCTCCCGTATGCGCATCCGGCGCCACTTCTTGACGGCGTGAAGGACACCGTGTATCAGCCGCTCATTATCCGCTGGTATGCCGCAAGCGATACGCATCTCTGGCGCGACGCGGTGCAGACCTACGCCTGCTGGGATGAAGACACGCTGTATCTGTATGCACGCGCCCCACAGCCGTTCACGCTTGAAATGCAGACTGACTCGTCGCCCGAAAACGGCTTTTGGATCGGCGGCGACACTTACTGCTGGTCTGTGCGGCATGGGCAGCAGCCGGTGCTCGACGCGCCGCATATGCCGTGGTGGCCAGGCTCTACCGCCGTGTGGTCGCGCGCGGACAATGGCGATACCGAGTGCGAGCTGATGCTGCCTGCGCAGATCGGGCGGCGCGGGGTCACCAGCGGCATGGAATTCCCGGAAGACATCGCGGAGGGGCTGCGCTTGCTGGGCGGCCGCGATGTGTCCTTTAACATTGCGTTTGATTTTCCCGCCGCGCGCGAGCGGGTGTTGTTGACGCCGCCATGGTCAATGGTCTCAACGCGTCTGCGCAAAACGCCGGCCGATCCAGACCTGCCGCTGTTGCGCTATACACCGCCCGCGCAGGCCACGAACGCGCCATGCGTGCGGATTGACGGCGTGGCGGCGGCCCATACGGTTGCGGTGATTAACGCGCGCGGAGAACTTCTTGGCACGCGCACCGGCTCCGGCTGGCTTACGCTACACAATGTCATTACCGGGCATGATCGCGCCTCAGGGCTGACTGTGCTGCGCGCGCGCACGAGCAGCGGCGCGGAGTCTGCGCCGTTTGAACTTGTGGCCGACATCGCCGCGCAACCGCCGGTGATTACTACCGGCGCGCCAGCCGGCTCGCTGGTGCCGCTCAGACTGGCCGGCGAGCCCGCCGCGACGATCATTGTGGAGCTGAAGGAGGCCGGGCGGTGGATGCCGTTGATTTCAGCCATGCTGGGCTCGTCGGGCGCAACAAATCTGCTGTTTGACACAGCGCTGCACGGATTCCGCGCAGAGTACTTTGCATCGGATGTATTTACCAACCCTGCCCTCTGGCGCATTGACAGTGCCATCGCGTTCGATTATGAAGACCAGTCGCCAGCGCGCGGCGTGCTCAAGCCCGAACGGTTTAGCGTGCGCTGGACGGGCTGGTTGTCCGTGCCGGCGGCAACAACGGCAACATGGTTTCTCACCACGGACGACGGCTCGCGTTTGTACATTGACGAGCAGCTGGTGCTGGACCACTGGGGCACGCACGGCAAGGAAGAGAAGCAGGTAATCACGCCGCTCGCGGCTGGTGAACACGCCTTGCGAGTAGACTATTATGAGAATCTCGGCTGGGCGGCCGCGCATCTTGAATGGCAGCCGCAGGGCGGCGCGCGCACCAATGCCATCCCGGTGCGCGCGGTGCCGGCAGCCCAGACAGCCATTACCATCCGCGCACGCCAGATCGATGCGCTTGGTAATGTCTCCGCGCCCAGTGAACCATTAGTGCTGGCGCCGTAACGCAGCAGGTCTGGTGGCTATACGTGTAAAAGACGCCTGGCCGGCGTGAAGGTTCATCTGCGCGCCACGCGCAAGGTCGGCGCCGCTGTCGCTGGCGCAGCATAAGCACACAGCCGGCGCACATACTGCCCTGCCCAGCGGCCGGCTGTGGAGCGGCCAGCTGTGGAGTGAGCGAGCACAGCTCCCCGCGTTTCGAGCAGAAGCGCAGCGTCCGCAGCACACGCCCGTTGCCCGCCAATCGTCACTGCAACGAAGTGCACCATGCTGATAGCTGCACTATTGGGGCACGAAAAAAATTCGCATTAAGGGCCTTGGTGGAGTTTGCGCTCACACTCGGCGAGCATGGCCTGCGAGCCGGCGTGGCCTGGCGCGCGCGCCAGATGCGCGCGGAAATACGCGGCGGCTTCGTCATATTTTCCCTGCTCGAAGAGAATGTAGCCGGCATTGGCATACGTCTGCGCATAGTCCGGCACATACTGCTCCGCCAAGCGATATTCCTTGAGTGCGGCCTCGTACTGTTTCAGACAATGATGCGCCCAGCCCGCGAGAAAATGCGATATTTTGTATGAGGGCACACGACGGTGCAATTGCCGCAATGTTCGCAACGCTTCAGAATGTGCACCGCGCTGAACAGCCGTATAGGCCCTGACGTACAAGGTTTCATCAGAGACGCGATACAGCCACGGATAGACTGCCGTCTGTAGCAGCGCGATGATCACCGCACTCACAAGCAACCAGACGGTGCGGCGGTAGGCACACCACCATGTTCTCAACCAGTCACGGCACATGTTGTCGGAGGCGTTCAAGACAGTTACTGAGGCTGATGCGCGAGCCGGCGTGGTTTGGCACGCGCCGCAGATGTTCCTCAAACATGCGCGCGGCTTCCTCATACCGCCCTAGCTCGTACAGGGCATAACCCATGTTGGCATAGGTCTGGGCGTAGGCGGGCGTCAGATTGGTGCTAATCACGTATTCAGCCAGGGCTGCTTCATTCATGCCACGCGCCTGATACGACCAGCCCGCCATAAAGCGTGAAATGTTGTAGTTCTCCACCCGGGTATGCAGATTGCTTAGGTAAGCAGACGCCGCCACATGATCGCTGACCTGCTGCGCCAGCCATGCGCCCTCGTACAGATACTCAATGTTGTGCTGATTATACGTGAGCGCCGTGCGCACGGCTTCATATGCCTGCGTGACATCTCCCGCTGCTTTGTAGGCTTGGCTAAGCCAAAAATAAGCGAGGTCCTTGCACTTTTCCGGCGCACATGCCGCGCCAAACGTGGCTTCTGCGATCCCCTCCTCACGCCGGCCAAGACTGAGATAGCACAACCCGAGGTTAATGCGGCCAAGATAATAGTACGGATTCAATTCAACCGCGCGTTGCAAGTACGTGAGCGCTTCGGCGTCATCTTTGCCGCGCAAACTCATGCCATAGTTCATCGTACCGAGCGCATGCGTGCCGTAGCGCACGCTTTGCCGCCAGAACGTTTCGCCCGTGCGAAAATGGGTGTTCATGTAGAATGAACTGGCCGCATAATACAGCATCACGCCCGCCAGCACAGCTTGGGCAACGCGGCGCCACGGCAGATGCGCCAGCGCGAGCACGGTCAGCAAACACAGATATGGCAGCGAAGGATACGTGCGGTAATCTGTGGCGATAATGTGCAGTGGAAAAATGGATGACTCCAGCGCGGCCATGCCCCAGTAGGCGAGGATGCAGAAACTCACCAGCGGCCTGCGCCGCATGAGCACGAGCGCCGCAACCATACTGCCGGTAATAACCAGCGCGCCAAGCGCCACGCGCCATTCGGCCACAGAACGCGCTTCCGGAACCCACGGCAGCGCGCGGATTTCAAATGGCCAGAAGTAATTGCGCAGATAATTAAACACGTGAATGCGGCATTGTGTGAGCAGGTACGTACTGCGGTTGCCGCCCAGCAATTGTTCGGCATCAGAAAAGCCTACGCCGAACCGCACCCAGGCGAGAAAGCCCGCCGTCACCGCCACCCAGATGCCCACCCGCCGCCACGCCCGCCACGCACTCAGCGGCTCGCGCAACACAACATATTCAATCAAAATTACCATGCCCGGCGCAGCGACGGCATTCGTTTTTGAACACAATGACAAGAGGAACAAAACAACACAAAGCGGCCAGCGCCAGCGCGCCCCGCCATCCAGCCGCATGCGCACATACACATACAAGGCCGCCAGCAAGAACATCTGCATCATCAGCAGATCGCGCGCAATCAGATAATTCACAGGAAAGCCCGCAATGGGATGCACCGCATACAGCGCCGCAGCCCACCACGCGATGGCACGCCGCGTCAGACTGCGCGCCGCGCCTTCCCAGCACCGCAACAACTGCTGCAACAACAAAAAACACATCACCGCCGACACGGCATGCACGGCAATGCTAAAAATATGATAGCCCGGCAGACTATACCCATGCCATGCATAATTGAGCGAAAGCGTGAGTGGCAGCAGCGGGCGGTATTGCACCGTGCTGGCGATTGTCGAGATGGTGCGCGGATCAAGAAAGTGCCGCCAGACCGGATGCACACGCTGAATGCCCGGATTGTCCGTAATGGAGTAAAAATCGTCCAGCTGAAACTGATTGTAGAGCGTGTTGCTAAAGACCAGCGCGCAGAGGATGACCAGTGCGGCACATAGTGCCGGCATCTGCCAGTCTATGCGCGAAAAGGCTGACAACAAGAATGGTGACGAGGTGCAGTGTTTCATGCGAGGATGGTGTCTCCAGCTGCCAGGCACTGCAAGCACATGCACAATAATATGGATGCTGCCAATGCCGGCCAGCGCCGCCAGGCCAAGATGCAAACAAATCAACACCTGCGGCGGCTGGCATGTCCCCAGCGCAGCCAGCAGGACGATAACTATGTAGGCAACAAGCCCCGGCCACGCGCGGCGGCATTGCCATGCACCGTACACGATGGCTGTACCGAGCAACGCTGCAGAAGCCGGCCCGAATGAGACAGCGCCAACGAGCGGCCGCCAGGAGCTGTATGACACAAGATGCACCAGTCTGCATGCGTGCAGCTGGCCAGCCGCCGCATGCCCCGTCTCATTCAGTGTTAAGAACAGTAATACGCCCAGTACAACGGGCGCGCCGAATGCAAGCGCATGCCGCACTCCCGGATGCGCCCGCAGAAACATACCGCCCCATACCAGCAAAGCCAACATGCCCGCACAGTTCAACACAAATGCTGCGCTGCTCGTCGCATCATACCCCGGCCGCCACGGTTGTACCCAGATAAACAGCAGGACGAGCCAGCCTGCATGAGTATACACGCCAGACACGTGTCTGCGCTGCCACAAATCCACGCCGTGCATGGCTAACAACGCACACATTGCCCAAAGCGCGATGGCCGGCGCGTGCGCCAGTGCCCAGCACGCACACACACCAGACAAAAACAGCAGCCATGCCGGCCCACGATGACACGCCACAGTATAACCCGCCATGGCCGCGGCCAGCATGGGCAGCCATACGCCTGTCTGCGTGCGCGCACCAGCAGAAAACGGCGCGCTCACAAACACCAGCGCGGCGATGAGGCCAGCGCCCGCGCGGCGCCATGCGCCCCTCATTCCCGCCGCGTGCGCCGCCAGCGCGGCCAGCGCCCCAACGCTCGCCGCCGCTCCACACTGCTGTATAATCGCTGCCATTATCATGCCACTACTTCCCCTCCCTTTCACCCCTTTTGCCCGTTGCGTCTCTCTCTCCACATGTTCCCCGCATACATACGCGGCGCGGCCCCAGCCACTCATCAGGACGTGCAATGCCCGCCACGTCAGCCGCCAGTCCAAAATCAGTATAGTCAAACCATGCGAACTGCCCGGGCCATGCTGCCGGAATTACATAGGCCCCGGGCACGGGCAGACGCCGCCACCACGTGCGCCGCTCAAATCCTGCATGACATGCACGTGCAGCCGCGTGATTGCCGCGCGCGGTGAAGTAGGCCGCCGCTGCCTGAACCGCCGCATACGACCACGAAAAGTTGCTGAGGTGCTGCATAACTGCGTCGGCCGCATTGCTCTCGCCGCGCTGCAACAACATCTGCGCAAGAAAGTGGGCGCACGTAATTTTCGGATAAGCTGCATCAAACACGATCGTGCGTGCCAGCATGATGGCATCCCGCGCACGCAGATCAGGATCGTTGATGTACGCTGGTTTCATGCAGGTCAATGTGCCGTATTCCCACGACTCGCCGCAGGGCACCCGCACAAACCGCACGGGTGGATAACCGTATTGAGCAGGATCAATATGGGTAATCCACACTTCTGTACTGGCGGCGAAGGCACGCGCCAACACCGCAGGCGAAAAAGAAGCCGGTTTGCCGGGATAACTTTGCGTGATGTACAATTGGGGCGTCTTCCATGTGCTGGTTGTGGCATACATGCTCAGTGCCCAATCGCGCATGTCGGTGTCAACGCTGATGACTTCCGCCCCCGCTGCCGCGTGCGTGTTAAGCACATGTGCCATCGTGCGGTATACATGCCGGTCGGTAACATAGTACTGGCTCAGTTGATAGGCGTGATCACAGAGCACAGGCCAGCACACAGCCATGCTCAGCACAGCCCATAGGAACGGCCGCAACCACCAGCGCACCAGGCGCTCCACACAGCCGGATGACATGCCAGCTACGCGTGTAAGAAACGTACCGCATAAGTCTGTGCCGCACGCCACCGCCATGGCAACTCCGCCCGCGATAACCAGCATCGTCAGCGGACATAAATAAACATAGCGGCGGGGTACAACCGCGCCACCAGCTGCGTTCATAACATAGAACGAGACCAGGGTCTCGAGCAACCCAAACACGACAACGCACCACGCCAGCCCGCGCCGGTAGCGCATACTGCCGGCCAGGGCGACAGCGCAGAGCAGCAGCCCTGCCCGCCAGTCCAATGCCTCTGCAAAATGCTGCCTGCAATACGCCAAAACTTCGTGCGGCGTGAGCGCCACCTTGCCCTGCCAAAACACATCCAGCTGACGCAGCCCGCGCGTCAGGCCGCTCAATATTCCTTGTGCCATCATCGCCCGCGCGAACATCAGAGGATACGGCAGCCACAATGCCAGCACCACGACGACCGCCGCATACCATTCCGCCACCGCGCGTCCTTCCACACGCGCCGCTGTGCCGCGCCGCATGGCATACAGCGCCGGCCACAGTGCACACAGAACCAGTAGCGGCACAACACCATAGCCGCACCGCACCAGCAGGGCCATACTGATGATGAAACCCGCAAGCTGCCAGACGCGCCGCTGCTCCACATACCGCAGACTGAAATACAGTGATGCCAGCATGCCGCAACTCACCATCTGCTGCAGGCGGTTTTCCTGCGCATAGCGAATGAAGAATGGATGTGTGATGAGCAGGAGCACCGCCAGCAGGCCGGCCCCCGGCGAATAACAGCCCCGCGCCAAAAAATAAACAAACACCAATGAGCCCCATGCCGCCAGCGCTTGTGGCAACCGGTTGCCGAGATGAATGTCACCCGTCAGCCATTCGCACGCGCGGCTGGCCAAGTGATAGACATGCGAACTGGTCACATGCGGATCATGATGGCGCAGGAGCATGCGCAGCGGCCCCAGCCCGTCCGCGCGCGCCGCCACTTCGTCAATCCACATGCTGGGCGCCGTAATGCGATAGTACACCGCCGCCGCGCCAGCTGCCAATAAAACGGCGAGCGCACCGCGATGCAACCACCTCCCCGGCGGTGCGCCGTTACTCATACGAAATTTCTTTGATGGTGACGCCCTCCAGCACAAACACTTCCCGCGTCAGCGCTCCGTTCGTATTCCAATAATACCACCAGCCGTGATGCGTGCCGTGCCGGAACGTGCCCTCCATGGCGCGCGCGCCGTTGTGATGCCACCACGTCCAGCGGCCTTCCGGCTGCCCGCGGCGGTAGCGCCCGCGCTGCTTAAGCGTGCCATCCGAGTACCATTCCTCAAACCAGCCGTGCCGAAGTGTGTGCATGCCGTTCGTATCGGCAATCATTTCGATGCGTGTCTGCAATGCCCCACTCGGGTATAGATTAGAGAATACCTGGCGCACGGGCCACCGTTCATCCAACCGTGGTGCGCTGCGCTGCAACGAGCTGAACAGCCACGGATTATAGCGGCGAAATGCATCCCAATGGCCTTGGAATCCTAACAACACATGCAGCCCCACGGCATAGATGAGCGTACCACCTAAGACACTGCGCCACAGCCACCGCCCACAGTATGACTGTATCACACCTTGATCGATCCACGCCGCGCACACACACGCCGCCACTGCCATCATCAACAAAAAATCCAGCATGTAACGCATGGTTGTGGCTGGTACAGGCAGGAGCAGCGCGAACATAATAGCGGCGACCCCTATGGCGCGCAGCGCGCACGCCAGCGCAGGCTGCGCTGCCACGCTCTGCCGCTTCCAATACCGCCATGCCGCGCTGCCCATGCCAAGACCGATCGCCGGTATGGCATACGGCGTCCCTAACAGCACGCCGATGGTATTCTCCATGGTGAAATACTTGTCCGGCGCGGGGTACCACGCTGGCATGGCCGCATACACGCGAACGTACGGAAAGTGTGCAACCGCTTGCCATGGCTGCAGCAGATACATCCATGCGTTCAGCCGCACGGTGTCGATGAATACGGCGCGCGGATACAATACTGGCTTAAACCACGATGGCACATAGTGCAATCCAAACTCAAACACCGACCCAAAGCGCGCATAGTTATACCACATCAGCCCGGCGGCGCCCAGCGCCAGTACCAATGCGCCCGCTGCAACAACCCGCCAGCCCAGCCGCCGCCATTGTACCGCCATGTAACACAGCACCGCGCCTGCCACGACAGCCGCTGGCGGCCGTGATGCTGCCGCCATGACCAGACACGCACACAGCGCCACATACCACCTCGGCTGCTGCCGCACATCCGCCACGTACCAGGCCAGCAGCCCCATACTCAGCCATGCTTGACAACTGAAAATCGCCACTTCATAGAACGCAGCGCTCGTCATCTCATACGGAATAGGAATAGAGAACGCCAGCGCCAGTGCCGCCGCGTGATAATATCCACGCGGTGCCCCCGGCAGCTGTTCCCGCATAATCCGCCACACCAGCCAAAGTGTCACTCCAATCGTCACCACAGCAAAGAGCCAGGCCGCAAAGTTTAACGGCACATGCACGCCCAGCAGCACGCGCACCGGCAGAAACAGTGTCAGCGCAGGCGCCACGCCGTAGTACGTATAAAACGTGCCTTTGTAATAACTGACGTCATACGGATAATACCGTTGATGTTTCACGAGATCGTATGGATCATCAGCGGCCACAAGTGCAGGCGCCGGCTGCAGCGCCATGCCCAACTGGCCGGACAAAAAGCCTTCCACCAGCAACGCGTAGACGTTGTGATACGCACTGTCGCGCGCGCGCAGCGGATCGGCTGAAAATGGAAACCGCAGCGTGCCCCGGCTGGCATAGAAAGCTAACACGCATGCAATGACACTCATCCATACCCAATACACACGCCGGCCCGGCGCAGTTGCATCACCGCCTGACAGTGCAGATTCAATCATGCCTGTCTCTCAACAACGTGTCCAGTTCACGCCATCCTTCCGGCGAGCCGGTTTCGTAAAAACGCTCCCGCATTTCATACCCGCTCAAACGCCCCTGCTGCACCAGCGCGCGCAGCACGTCCGCCAGATCGAACTTTTCACCTAGCCGGCGCCCCGCCAGCGCCTCTTTGCAGAACACGCTCAATCCCCAGTCTATGTACTCCATGTCCGGCCGCTGCATCTGCTTGTCGTACACGAGAATGCGGCCGCCTGCAAACACCACATTGCTGCGGTCAAACTGCCCGGCGTTGTGATACACCGTCATCAACCCCAGCGGCGGCGGAGAGAGCGCCGCGTGCTGGCGCACAAATGCCGCATACACCGCCGCATAATCGCAGCGCAAGTACGAATCGCCGTACATCACCAAAAATGGGTCGCTCAACAGGGGCAGCGCCTTGTACAGTGCGCCGCCCGTGCCCAGCAGTTCCGGCCCGTCATAGCTGTACCGCAACGCCACGCCGTGCGCGCGGCCGTCGCCAAACTGCTCCTCAATCATCTCGCCGCGATAGCCGAGGCACAGCACCGCGGAGCGAATCCCACCGCGCGCCAGCACGGCGAGCTGGTGCGCCAGAAACGGCTGGCCCGCCACCGGCAGCAGCGCTTTCGGCAACTGCTCCGTCAGCGGCCGCATGCGCGTGGCCAGCCCGCCCGCCAGAATTGCTATCGTAGGTGTCTCAGTTCCCATGCGGTGTGAACCAGCGCGGGTTGAAGGTGATGACTTTGTGCAACCCATAATTCGCCAGCACCATGATGCCAGTGGTGAGCATGCGGCTGGGCATGGCCGGTACACCAATCAGCCGCACCAACACATACATCATGCCCATCGTCCCCAGCAGTGCTACGCCCGTGATGCATGCATACACGCCAAGTTGTTCTGCGATGCGGCGCGACGTGCAGCGAAAGACAAACAACTTGCTGAGTGTGTAATTGATGAGCGCACCAGCGGAAAATGAACAGACCGTCGCGAGCTGATAGTGCAGACCGGCCCTGTTCAGCACGGCGTAGCAAACGCCCCAGTCCGCCAGCGTGGCAATGCCACCCGACACCGCGTCGCGCACAAACTGCGCTGCGATCTCCCACAGAGCGCGCTGTTGTCTCTTTCCATTGTTTACACACTGCTCAAACATTTCTCCAAATTGTAAATTGTAATTTGTAAATTGTAAATCTCTCTCACGACGCAATCACCTTGGTTCCTTCAAAATCAAAGCGGAAGCGCACTTCCTCGAGGCCGGCCGCGCGCATGGCCGCGCGCAGCCGCCGCGGCTCCTCTGTGCAGAACAAGAGGAAGCCGCCGCCGCCCGCGCCCACCAGCTTGCCCCCCAGCGCCCCGTTGCGCCGCCCCAGCTCATACCATGCGTCAATCTGCGTGTTGCTCATCCCCGCCGAGCGTTTGCGCTTGTGCTCCCAATGCTCATGCATCAACGCGCCATACGCGGCAATCTTCCCTTCCCGCAACAATTCCAGGCTGCGCAGCCCGAGCTCCTTGACATAATGCAGATTGTCAATCATCGCCTGATCGGCTTGTTGCGTGCGTGTCTTCTGGTCCTGCAAAATCGCGCTGGCGCTGCGCGCAAACCCAGTGAAAAACAACAGCAAACTGTCACTTAAATCGTTGAGAATGTCACTGCGCAGCTGCAGCGGCTGCGCGTCCACGCGGTCATCGTGGTGAAACGTAAAGGCCGTAATGCCCCCAAACGCCGCGATGTACTGGTCTTGTTTGCCGATCGGCTCGCCCAAGCGGTTGATTTCGATATCGCACGCCATGCGCGCAATCTCCTCTGGATGCAGATGCCGCCGGTGATGCGTGTACAGCGCTTTGATTAGCGCCGTCGTGAAACTGCCGGACGAGCCCAGCCCCGTGCCGGCCGGAATGTCAGCCAACGTGGTGATCTCCACTTGCGGCGTCCGCAGCTCCAGCATGCGCAGCGCCTCGCGGATGATCGGATGCTGCACCTCGTCCACGCGCTCAACGTGCTCTAATTTTGAGTATTTGAGAAAAATACCGGGAACAAACGGCCGCATCACCGTGACATACACATACTTGTCAATCGCGGCCGCGATCAGGAATCCGCCATACGCGCGATAGTATGACGGCAGGTCCGTCCCGCCGCCGCCCAGCGAAATGCGCAACGGACTGCGAACAATTGTCATGGCTTCCCCCGTTGATAGATCGCATCCACGACGCGCAAGGCCTGATACGCGTCGTCCAAATCGCCCAGGACGGCCGCGTGTCCGGCAATCGCGGCAGTGAAATTCTCGTATTCTTTCTGCCACGACACATCCGCGCCGGGGAATTCATAAATGGTGGTGGCCGGCGGCCCCATCTGCGGCGACATGGCGTAGTGCGCGATGCGTTCTACACCATACGAGCCGCCCAGCCCTTCGATATGCAGTTTCCCATCCCGCCCGTAGATTTCCAGCGAAAACAGATTCTTCCACTCCGTCCACGACACATGTAACTGTGCCATCTGGCCCGCCGCCGTCTCCAACAACAAAAACGCGTTGTCATCCACAGGCATTTTCCAAAAGTACCTCCGCGCAGTGCCGCACAGCACGCTGAGCTCGCCCAGATACCAGCGCGCAAGATCGATCATATGCATACCTTGATCAAGCAACTCGCCGCCGCCCGACAATTCCGGCTGTGCGCGCCATTCCTTCTCATAGCCGGGGCGCCCGCCGTGGCCATAGCGGCCGCGGATAAACAGCAGCGGGCCCAGCACGCCCTCATCAATCAACACGCGCGCTTTCTGCATGGCGGGATGAAAGCGGTGATTGAAACCCACTTTGACGACTACGCGGCCGGCTCGGGCGCGCCATGCGTCGAGAACCGGCGCCAGTTCACCTGCAGTGCGCGCCGCGGGTTTCTCTACCAGCACATGTTTGCCCGCCTGCACTGCGGCCAACGTAATCGGCGCGAGCAGATTGTGTGTGGTGGCGACAATGACCGCTTCAACATCCGTGCGCCCGATGACGTCGCGCCAGTCGGTCGTGCACACGCACGCGCGGCCCGCCGCCAGGCGCGCCATGGCCTGCTCGTTCACATCGCACAGGGCGACAAGCGCGTCATCAGTGCGCAGGTGCGCCGCGCGCTTCCCCCCAATCAACCCACAGCCAATGATCGCGATGTTCATTTGTCCCAATCCCTCCCGCGGTCGCGCGCCGTGATGCGCCGCAACGTGTAGATATCGGATGTATTCAGTTCATCTTTGATTTCCGGAAACAGTTCCCACTTGTCCCACACCGCGCTGATCAATTTTCCTGTGATACCATCACTGGCCGCCGAACCGAGAAAGACGCACAACCGCGCGCCGTGTTCAAAACCGGTGCCGCCGGCCTCTTTTTGTTGGAGAGCTTTTTTGTAAAACGCTGCACCAACTTTCTCCGGGCCCGCCGCCAGCACCTCATCAAGCATGCGCGTGTTCAATGCGCCCGGTGCAATCGCATTCACATCAATTCCATGCGCGCGCACTTCCAGCGCCAACGTCTCCGCAAACCGCACCACCGCCGCTTTCGACGCCGCATACGCGCTGATGTTGGCCAGCGGCGCCGTCGCTCCCCCACCAGACACTTGGATGATCTTCCCATAGCCGCGCCCCTTCATGTGCGGCAGCACCGCACGGCACAGCAGCACAGAACCATACAGATTGATCGCCACCGTGCGTGTCCACTCCTCCCATGCCACTTCTTCCACCGGACCCATCGGGCCGTAAATGCCCGCATTGTTGACCAGAATCTCAATATGCCTGAAGTGCTGCAGCGCCGTATCAACAAGGCGCGTGACATCAGAGGGACTGGCGACATCGGCGGCGAGCGCCACAATCTGCTGTCCCGCATGCGCGCGTTGCTGCAATTCATGGGCCGCGGCGCCGAGCTGTTCCGCGTTGCGTGCGCAAAGCGCTACATGCGCGCCTGCATCAACGTACGCCATGGCAATGGCGCGGCCAAGCCCCTGACTGGCGCCGGTGATAATTGCAGTACGATTGAGTAAAACCTGTTCCGTCATGTGCGCCGCGTGCTGCCCACTGTGTGATACACGACCCGCGCATCCGCGCCCAGCGTCGTGCTGAGAAATCCATTCGCGTCTATTACATTAGGCGCAGCGAGCGCTGCCACCACCGCAGCCGTGTCTAGCTGACGGTACTCAGGCCATTCCGTGGCAAGAACCAGCGCATGGGCGCCGCGCGCCGCTTCCAATGGTGTGGCGCATAACTGCGCGTCGCGCAGTGTCTCCGGCAGCTTTGCTACCGCCGGGTCATGCGCCTGTACGCGCGCGCCCTGCTGCTGCAGCCACACGCATAGTTCCAGCGCCGCCGAACGCCGCAACGTACTGGTGCCCGGTTTGTACGTCAAGCCCCACACCGCAATTATCGCGCCACGCAGCGGCGTGACACAGCGCGCAACACACTCCGAGGCCCAGCTCTTGTGCGCCTCGTTGCTGGCCGTCACAGCGTGAATCAGCGGTGCGCGCAGGCCGTGTTGCGCACTGAGCTGCTGCAGAAACACTACGTCGCGCGCAAGGGTGCCGCCCGCAAACGCCGCGCCCGGCTTGAGATACGCGCGCGCGCCAATGCGCATGTCGCTTTTCAGCCCCTGTTCCACTTCGCGTGCATCCGCTCCCACCGCCTCGCATATCCGCGCAATCTCGTTGATAAACGTCACTGAAGTCGCCAGAAACGCATTCAGCGCGTGCTTGGTCATCTCGGCTGATTCCACCGACATCCACACAATCGTCTCCGTGATGGGCTGCAACAGCGCGGCAATACGTCTGCGCGACTCTGCATTCATCACGCCCACGACCACGCGGCCCGGCTTGGTGAATGTTTCAATCGCGTTCCCCAAGCGCAGATTCTCGGGCGAATAGGCAAATGCAATATGTGCATCAGGCCGCGCCGCCGTGCACGCTTTGGCCAGTGCGCGTGTCGTGCCCACCGGCAGTTGCGACGAGATCAGCACCAGCGCGCCGTCACGCAGATGCGGGAACAACGCCGCCACGCGCTGCGCGACATACGCTTCATCCGCGCGGTCGCTGTCATCCACAGGCGTGTCATACGTCACCCACACAACGTCCGCATCCTTCAGCGCGGCGCACGCATCAGTATGAAATGACAACACGCCCGCATCAAGCCCCGCACGCACAAGCTCCGCCAAGCCAGGCTCGAACAGCGGCGGCGCGCCCTGCTGCAGCCCGTGCACAATGTCTGCAGCATCATCATAGCCGCTGACGCGATGGCCTGACGCAGCCACACAGGCAGCTGTTACAGAACCAAGATGCCACAAGCCCGCCACACACACCTTCATGCCCGTGTCTCCAGCAGCTCCGGATGCGCTTGCAGAAACTGCAGCGTGCGGATCACCCCGTCGCGAATGCTCACTGTGGGCGCCCAGCCCAGCGCGCGGATTTTCGTACAATCCAGAAGAATAAACGGGCTGTCCCCCACCCAGCCGCGCGCCCCGCCGCTATACTCCAGCCGCGGCGCCACCCCCAAATGCGCACATATCCACGCCACGGAATCGTTCACTTCGCAATAATCATCCCGGCCCAAGTTAAAAATATTCACACGCCCGCTCGCCCGCGCCAGCGCACATAACATCGCCTCAATACAATCCTGCACATACAAATACGATTTGCGCTGATGGCCGTCACCCAAAATCCGCAGCTGTGTTGGATCCTTGCGCAGCGCCTTGTAAAAATCATACACATGGCCGTGCGTGTAGCGTTCTCCTAAAATTGAGACAAAACGAAAGATGAACCCTTGTATCCCAAAACCTTCGCAAAATGCTTCGATCAGCCCTTCGCACGCGAGCTTGGAAGCGCCATACAACGACGTCTGCACGGGAAACGGCGCGTCTTCCGGCGTGGGAAACACATCTGGTTCCCCGTAAATCGAGCCCGTGGAAGAAAACGCGATGCGCTGCGCGCCCGTCTGCCGCATGGCATCCAGCACGTTAAATGTCGCGATCGTATTTTGTTCAAGGTCTTTGCGCGGATGCTGCGTGCCAAAGCGCACATCCGCATTGGCCGCCAAATGAAACACGGTGTCGCAGCCGCGCATGGCGGCGCACAGCGCGCCCGCATCCAGTGTGTCACCGCGTACAAGCTGAAACTGCGCATGCCGCCGCGCCTGCTCCAAGAACAATTCGCACCCCGTGGAGAAGTTGTCGTACACCACCACCTCGTGCCCGTCCGCCAGCAAGCGGTCGGTCAACGTACTGCCAATAAACCCTGCCCCACCCGTCACTAAGGCCTTCATCCGCCCCTCCCGGCCGGCAGATGCGCCTCGCGCACAATGTACGCGGGCCGCTGTTTGATGTCGTCATACATGCGCGCCATGTACTGGCCCATAATGCCAAGGCTCAACAATTGCACCCCGCTCAACAACGAAATTAAAATCACCAGTGTGGGATTGCCCCATTTGATCTCCCACGTGATGACACCCGCGGCAATCAGCAGCTTGATGGCAAGATACACAGCACCGAGGGTTAAACTCGCCGCCGAAATGATCAGTCCAAGAATTGAAATGAGATGCAACGGATATTTGGAAAACCCGATGAAGCCGTTCAGCGCAATAGTGAGCGAGCCAAGGAAGCGGTTGTATTTGCCCGCCCCGCCGGCGCGCGCGTCACGATGATACAACAGCGCCTTCTGGGAGAAGCCTACATACGCCACCATCCCGCGCAAAAATCCTTCGCGCTCGTGCAGCTGGTTGAGCTGGTCAATCACCCGCCGGCTCATCAGCCGGAAATCGCCTGTATTGCGTGGAATACGGACATCCGACATGCGGTTGAGCAGCCAGTAGCCCACCGCACACACCGCCTTCTTGATCTGCGTCTCACCTTCCCGCGTCTCGCGCTGCGCGTACACAACATCGTAGCCGTCACGCCACGCCGCCACCATGTCGGCAATTAACTCGGGCGGGTCTTGCAGATCGGCATCTATCACTACACACGCATCCCCGCGGCAATACGCAATCCCCGCCAGCACGGCCGCCGGCTGGCCGAACCGCCGCGAAAACGTAATCAACCCAATCCGCGGGTCCTTTGCACGTGCAGCCAAAATTTCCCGCTCTGTCCCGTCCGTACACGGGTCCATGCAAAACAGCACCTCATAGTCACACCCAATCGGCGCCAGCACCTGCTGCAACCGCGCCACCAGCGGCGCGATGTTCTGCTCTTCATTGTACACCGGTATCACCAGCGACAACAGCATGCCGTTGACAGCACGTATCTCATTCATGCCGTCCATGCGCCAAATTGTAAATTGTAAATTGTAAATTGTCAATCACAGTGTGTAGCCCGCCGCGCACGCATCGCTGTAAAACATCTTCACCGTCTCCAAAGAATACTCCGTCAAATCCTTGCCAATCAGAGAAAGTTTTTTCAGCACATCATGCGTCACCGTGATGATATGGCACCCGACGTCTTCTGCCTGAAATATGTTGAGCAGCTCACGCGGGCTGCCCCATATTAACTCGGCGTGCGGGACGGTATTGACAATCTCAACTGCTTCAGCCATGAGCGGCACAGGATCACGGCCCGTATCGGCAATCCGCCCGGCGAACACCGTCACAAACGCCCCCGGCGTCCCGTGCAACGCGCGGCAGGCGGCGCGGACTTGCGCCACCGTCAGCATCGCGGTGACATTTACTTTGACGCCCACCGCTGTCAAGCGCTCAATCAACGGACAGGTGCTCTCGGCGTTGGTGTTGGTAATCGGAATTTTCACATACACCTGCGCGCCCCACGTGCTGATCAGCCGCGCCTGCCGCTCCATCTCCGCAACATCATCCGCAACCACTTCAAACGACAACGGCCGGTCGGGTATCGCCTCACTAATCTCCCGCGCAAAGGCCGCATAGTCGCTGATGCCCGCTTTGCGCATCAAGGTGGGATTCGTCGTGAACCCCTTGATATACGGCAAACGATACAATTCCAGCATGCCCTGCTTCTCCGCGCCGTCAGCAAAAATCTTGACCTTCAACTCTTCCAAACGTTTCACACTGTCGCCCTGGTCTTGAGAATACACGCCGCAATCTCGCGCGGCGAAGTAATTGTATGATGCGGCGCGCTGCGCAGCTGTTCGTGATAACCGTAATCAATGAATACCGTTGTACAGCCCGCCGCCGTGCCCGCATCTATGTCGCGCCAGCGGTCGCCCACCATAAAACTGGCCCTGAGGCCAATGTGCCATTCCTGCGCCGCCGCCAGCAGCATGCCCGGCTTCGGCTTGCGGCACGCACACCCATCCTTGTCGTCGTGCGGACAGCAGTAAAACGCGTCAATCGGCAGCAGCGCGCCCAGCCGCGCATGCACCGCATGCACGTCGTCCAGGCGCAACATGCCGCACGCCACGTCCGGCTGGTTTGTCACCACAATCAGCACAAATCCCGCTGCCTTGAATCCCCGCAGCGCATCGGCGATCACCTCCGTCAATACCACCTCCCCCGCCGTGCGCGGCGGATACGGCAGGCCATCCACAACGCGCGGCACATTCACCACACCATCCCGGTCTAAAAACACCGCGCGCCTCATCGCTCTCCTCGCCACGGCACGGTGCGCCGTGCCACTACTCTAGGCCGCAAATCGCAAATCGTAAATCGTAAATCGTAAATCATCTTGCGCTTTCCCACTTCGTCGCCTGCGTCTTCAGCGCCGGATGCGTCACCAGCAAGTGAGTTATCACGCTGTGAAACGCTTCCGTCAATGGCGTGATGTGTTCCACGTTCACTGTTGGAACAATCACCACCGCTTCGCCCACCTGCGCCGTGTAGCCGCCATCACGGCCCACTATGCCGGTGATCGTCGCGCCGATTTCCTTCGCATACTGCAGCGCGCGCACAAGATTCGCGCTGATGTTCTTTTCAGAATTGCCGCCGCCAACCGAGAGCACCAGCACAGCATCCTCGCGCCGCAAGCGCGCGCCGCGCAGCCATTCCACAAACACCGTCTCCCAGCCCTCGTCATTCGTCCGCGCCGTCAGCTCGGCCACATTGTCGGTAGGCGTATAGGCTTCCCATCCGCACAGTTTGCGGAAATCATTGACGGCATGGCTGCAGCTGGCCGCGCTGCCACCTACGCCCAGCAGAAACAGCCGCCCGCCCCGCGCGCGCGCCGCCGCCAGCGCTGCCGCCACCTTCTCGATCGCTGCGGGATCAAGCTGTTTCGCTACGACCGTTACTTCATCCAAAAAACGCTCCGCAAACACCGCTTCTGCCATACCACGTCTCCTTACATACGAAATCATTGTATGGTTACATCATTATACCAAAATGACAACCAAACAAAAGCGTGCGTTGCTTCTCGATCTGGCATCCAGTGACCGAGGCGTGGAGGGGCAGCGGCCTCGCTGCCCTTGTGCCCCGCGCGCACAAGGGCGCCGGGCCGGCGGCATTCCCTCATCACCGCATCCGGGGTAATCCCTAAATTCTGCTTCTAACCCGCTGTGTGTATTTCAGAACGCTCCCCAGCTCAGTATCGCCGGGAGCGGCGCGCGTGCCTCGCGCGCCGCTCCCGCTATCAGCACGTTATTGCACTCTTCCGGCCGCTTGAAACTACCTCGTTCTCCTTCACCTCCACACCCTCATCCCTGCGACGCAATAATAGCGCGACCGCCCCGCTTGCACCAGCGCGCACACGTCTTTACTGCGCTGCACACTGATCCACATGCCCCCACGGTTCACGCTCCGCCTTGTTTTGTGGTCTCCGCCATCATGCCGCAGTTCCCCACCGGCCGCGCTTGGGCAGATCACGCATGCCCATCACACTGTGCATCGAAACACCAAAACGATTGGCGCTGATCAGCTGCGTACCATTGTCATGTACGCGCATCCCTTCGCGCAGGAGCATCGCCGGCCAAATTTCCGCGGTGAGACTCTAGCCGTGGACATGGCAAAACGACACCACAACAAAAGCTATGTGCACGACATGCGAGGATGGTTACAAGGGTACATTGTACCACAACAACACGCGTGTATCGCCGATCAATACGAGGCAAGAGCAGGTTTGTAATTTGTAAACGTTGGTTGAACAGCCATGACCTGAAGACGGTGGTCAGCGTGCGCAATGTGCACCGGCATGCGGCGGGTATGCACGGCGCCGTATTGCCGCTGCAAGCCCCAGTACCACCGCCACAGCCCCGGGCTCAGGGATGACTTCGTACGTGGCAATGGTTTCCGGGCTGGGCGTTGCCGCGGGATGAAACGCGCGCGCGCGAACAGGTGTGGGCGATGCGACCAAGAACGGCCCGGTGTACAGCGCGCTGGTGCTGGACACAGGGCTGCCATTGGTTGTGAAGCGGATGCTGGCGCCGGATGTTGCGCAGGCAAGGCTTATCAGTTGTGGTTCAGCGTACATGCCTTGCGGGGGCGTGATGGTGGGCGGCGCGGCGAACGCAAGCGTATTGGAACTGGGGAAGTGATATACCGCCATGGCATACGCGGGGAGCTCTGTTGTACACACATTTCCCGCGCAAAATGCCGTGAGCGGTGGCGGCAACGTAACCCAGCCGGGTTGCGGGTTGGTAACAGTGTTAAGTATCACATTATCATCCAAAATGCCGCCGTTGCTGCCGCGCAGTGAGTGCATAACGAAGGTTTTACCTGCCGGCGTATACCCAAGAAACGACAAGCGCAACGTCAACGGCGCACTGGTCTTATTGATAGCCATCACTTGATACGAGCCGTCTTCAGGGGCATGGGCAGCATAGACACTCAACACGTGGCCACGGTCGGCGTTATGGGAAACGGCAAGGACGTCGCGGCCAAGCAGCGCCGCCAGGCGCAAGGCATGGTAGGTAGGCGAAACTTCGCCTTCGGGGCGGTAATCAGAACTCGTGGCCAGCACGCCCCAATTATTGTTGATCTGATGCAGCGTAAAATGAGTATGGCCTTTGACGCCAGTATCGCGGAACGCGCCGACAATATCGGCACAGCCCAGTGCGTTGGCCATGGTGCGCGCAGAGGTGTTGTACACGCCCCCAGCCCAATTCCATTCGGTTATATACAGAGGGAGCGGGCGCGTGTCTAGCGCGGCCATCGTGGGCTTGATATAGTTGGTCATGCAGCGTTCCCAATCAAGATTTTTATTCCGGTGTGTATTCCAATCGCTGACGGAGCTGGCTTGGGCTTCAGGATAATAGTGCAAAGAGATGCCATCTGCCAGACCAGAGCCTTGCACATTACCATGCGCACGCAAAAACTTCCCCAAGTTGTCTTGCCCCCACCAAAACCACACGTTACATGAGGCCGGGCCCAGTATGCGGGCATGCGGGTCCCGCGCCCAAATGTTGGTCGCATGGTCGGTATAAACGGCATTGTACCAAGCGTAGATTGCTTCTTGATTGTTCGGAACGTTGTCCGGCCGGTCAATTTCCGGCTCATTCCCGATTTCCCACCATGCTACATCGATACCACGGGCGTGGGCAAAAGACACCCAGCCGGCTTGGTGCGCGCCGCTCGCGTCGAAGCGCCGATTAGGACTCTGGTCATAGTTCCTGATATTCGTTTGAAACAGCATCTTGGCACCGCCCGCGCGGGCAAACGCGCCCACACGCTCCGGCGTCATCGGTGTCCATCCAGTGGCCAACGGATATTCCCAGTCATACCATTGGCACGGGACGCCCCCCGGAAAACGCAGCAGACCGCGGTGAAATTGATTCAACGCTGCCTGCGCGCGCGGATGATCGTGGGTATTTTGCCAGAAAGCCACATGGTTGATACCGTCGAATTCGGCATCAACCGTCTGGACGATCGCCGTCGTGTTAATCACTACGTCATAGGCAGCTACGCGCACTGCCGCCAGCGCCGCAGCACACGCCACACTCCCCCAACCATCTGTTCGCATCTTTATTGTCATTTAAACTCCTTGTGTGAATGCATTTTCTGACCAGTTTACACGTGTTCTGGTATGTTATCCGCGGCATCTCACAGTCTCTGTTAACATTGACGCATACTTTTATGCTGCTTCCACTAAATGCAAGCTTCGTCACTATGATACATTTCGATACACCGATAGGTGCGGGGCAATAACTGTGCGCCGCGCCAGCTGCGCTTCCTCTTGAAAAAGCACAACCTTTCCTGCACAAACGCCAAGCCTGCCCGCCGTGTCTGGTCAAACTGCCGTCTTCCGTACGCCACGGCCACCGCAGGCTGCACCCTCCCTGCCGCGTTCCACATCTCGAAATGTGTATGCCTCATTCAAGCCTCTGCCTGGCGCGTACCGCGCACCCACAAAACTGCCCCTTGCAACCACCTGCCGCGCCCCAGCTCAGGTATCGCGATGCCCGTCCTGCACAATCCTGCTCGCAAATGGTATCCGGACATTTCGTGCTGTCGTGTGTCTGATTATTGTACAGAGTCGCCCTCGGCCTGATGTCTACCATGGAAATGCCGTTCGTGGTGTACTCTCTCTCAATTGTCTGATACGTAGCCCCATGCGGTTGAAGAACAATCGCGTGCTTGGCAGTGCAGTTCTCGTCATCGTCGCGCGGGTTGAATGTCCGCGTGTTTCCGTCGCCCAACAGACAGGCGAGCCCCGCTCCAATACACGTACCGATGCCGCCGTTATGTTTACACGCTTGAATGTCCGTGCCATGTAATTTGTGTTGGTGCTCTGGCTTTGCACAACGTAGCGACTCCCGCCACTACGTTCGCATCATTTCCTTGTTTGTGCTCTTTGCTCCTTATGAAAGGCATTTATACGCACATCTATTATGGTACCACAGTTGCATTGTTTTGTCAAGTGTTCTTGATAACCTAGATCCTGCGATTAGTGACATAGAATTGGAGCGGCAGCGGCCTCGCTGCCCTTTTACCCCGCGCGCATTAGGCCGCCGGGGCCGGCAGCCCTCCATGACGATTACGCTTGCGATACCGATACCGAAACCGAAACATGGAGGGCAACGGCCTCGTTGCCCTCATGCTACGCGCGCACGAGGCCGCCGGGGCCGGCGGCCCTCTCTACTCGCCGAATCTAGGGATAGGACATCTGATTTCTTTCATACCATGTTGATGGTGCAGAAGTTCCGCGCGAACAAGAACGTGCCATGCAGACGCGGCGTCGTGCCGCGTTGCTGCCTGTACTGCGTGTCATGCAACAACGGTATCGCATGAGACGAGATCGGAACATAGAACCCCCTCCTCGCACCGCCGCTGCGAGGCAAGCACTCGCGCTGTACAAAAGCATCAGATGTCCTGCTGTAACGCAGAAAACATCCCAGTCGTGCTCGACTCACGGCTTGTGAAAGCGTACGGTGATGTTGCTGCTGCCATAGGCGCGCTGCGCGCCACGTGCGTCCCAGCGCTCCAGCCATTCATCGTACTTGTGTGTGCGCACCAGCATCTGCAATAGTGTGCCGGCAACTTTCAGAAAGTGCCCGCTGTACGCAAACCCGTCTACAACAAAGCCATGCCTCGTGAGCAAGGTGGTAAATGCCGCGCGGTCATACCGCCGCAGATGTCCAATGCTCCGGTCATGATAGAAGTTCACCAGCCACCACCACGGCCAGACGTATTTTAGCGCAATGGGTGCAACGAGCATGCCGCGTGCGCCGGGCGTGCACGCGCGTGCCAGCTCGGCGGTGAAACGGTCATCATCGGGCAGATGTTCAATAATGGCATTCCCCACCGCGGCATCAACGCACGCGTCAACCAGCGGCAGTTCCATGGCCGAGCCAATCACTGGGGTGATGCGGTCAAGCACCCCCTCGGCGCGCGCAGATCGCACGAGATTGACCATGCTGGCCGGGGTGAGGTCTACCGCAATCACATGCCAGCCGGCGCGCGCCAGCTCAATCGTGATATAGCCTGATCCGGCGCCAACGTCTAGCGCAACAGCGCCCGTGCGCGGCGGCCCAAAGTGTTGCATTGCTGCGTCCACATACTTGCGCATCCAGGCCTCCACGTGATAGCCACGGTACTCTTTGCACTCATTGGTAAAATAGGCGATCTGCTGCGCAAAATGCCGGGCATTAGCACCTGCGCGTATCATCACGGCGATACAGCCGTCTACTAAGCTGTAGTGATGGCCGTTTGCACACACCAGCGTTTCACCAGAGCGCGTTAATGGCGCCGCACATTCAATACACCGTAAATAGTGTGTCATGCCTGCTGCTGTTTCATTCGCGCCGCGCTGCGTCAGCCACGCTGGGATGAGGATCGCGCGCCAGCCGCTGCAGCAGGGCGTGCGCCGTCGTGTTGGTCTCCATAGCCAGCCGGAACGCCAAAAAGCGGCGGGTGTTGACATCCCGCGCCTGCAGCACCGGCGCCAGCGCCTTGCTCGCCACAGCATCGGATGCCAGACAGTCGATCGCCGCCGCGCGCGCGGTGAAGGAACTGCTTTGCAAGGAGGGCCGTACGTCGGTGAGTTTTGCGGTAAGGCTGCCCGGCACGCGCCACAACGTCAGCACTAGCATGGCTTCGGATGAAATGTCATCAATGGAAAACACAATAGACGAAGGCTGGTTCCAATCCCACACGCAGTCATCGCGGTCGCGGTTGCGCACGCTGCGCAAGGCCCGGCGCAACGCGCTGGCGCGCTGGCCGGCCGGAATACGCAAATTATAGATCGCGCGGTAAACAGGTTTATCCCAGATGAACGCATAGCGGTGCTGCAGCATTTGTTCCAGCGGGCGAAGCGCCTGGGGCGCGCGTGTGTGGTCTAAAATCACGGCTGCGGTCATCATCGTCTCTACGATGCGACGCGGTGATGCGACATGCAATTCGTCATCGTCGTTGTCCCGCGGGCGCGGCCTGCTGGGTATGGAGATCGTACTGCCGCGCGGCTCACCAGATTCTTCTGGCCCATCACGAAAAAAATCCGGCCGCGCCCGCACGGCAAACTGCAACATGGGTGTCAGCGGTTCCAACTCCTCCACGGACACTTCATCCGGCAGGTTGCGCAACTGTTTGGCGATCTCTGCTTCCATCAACTCATATACCGGCGCATATCTCGACTTCACCAGCGCGATGCACACCGCCGGCGTGATGCGAAAATGTTCGCGAATCAGTGTATCAGCCGCACGGTCATGCGCGCGCAGTCTCACCAGCGCATTCATGGCATAGGCACGGGCAATTTCGATGCTCTTGGGATTAACGGCGGCGATGGCGCCCTCCTCCAGCATGTCACAACGGCGCAACACCACGCCCAGCCCCGCCACGCTGCGCGCGTCCGGCAGTTCACCCAGCCGCACGGCCAAGCGGCGCAATTCATCCGGTGACAGCGCCTCGCGTGCCAGCGCCGTGTATTTTGCAATCTCCTCAAGCTGCCCGGGCGAAAGCCCCACCTCGCCCGCCCTAATCGCGCGGCCGGCCGCCAAAAGCACCGCAACTGCTACGATCGCTTGTTTCCTTACTTCCATCATTCCGTGGGCGTGGTGTCAGTGAGGAGTATCGTGCGCATGCCCGCGTGCGTCAGCCGCCGGTTGGCCTCCAAAAGTGCAGGATACTCATCGGCGGGTATCACCGCTGCGCGCAGGCGCACTTCCTGATTGACGGTGAGTGTGTTTGTCGCGCCTGTATGCCATGACGAACTGCACCGGATAAATCCGCTCTGTTCCGGCGCATACCACGTGTAGGCCGCGGGGAGCAATTGCGCATCCGCGAACTTCGCCGGCGCCAGCACGCGTGTGGTGATGGTCATGTCACTGTCGCTGTCCCAGTAGTACGGCGTGCTGCGTGTGTCGGCGCGCAACCCGGGCAGCGTGAGTGCGCCGGCCGGCAGCGTGCCGTACAAACTGCGCCCGTCGCGCACCGCATAGCGCGGCACGCGCACGGTAAACTCCTCCACGCCGGGATAGCGTTCATACTGCGTCAACAAATCGCTGGCCGCACGCGCCGCGTGCGACACACCCGCAACCAGCTCCAAATAATGGCGGCGGCGTTGTTCGGGCGTCATCTCCGCATACTGTCGTTTGAATGCGCCAAACGCCGTGCCGTAATATTTTCGCCGCCGTGTGATGAGCGCATCGCCGTGTTCGTCCAGCACCACGTCGTACATCACATCTGTCTGGTTCCGGTACGGCCGTGGCGCGCGCACATGGCTCAGCGTCCCCGCCGGCACAAGCAGCGCCGGCCGGCCGTCGTGGCGCGTGGTGCCCAGCTGGGCATAGTGATCCGTATCATTCAAATAAAGAATATCCCCGCCGCAGGCAACCCGGACAAGCACGGTAGGAAATGCACTGCGCTGCGGGCTGTACAGCCGCGGATTACACGGCTTCGCCACGCGTGGCTCGGTAGACGCCAAAACAAACTCCGCCGTCACGCCTATGGCGCCGAGCATGCTGGCATACAGCGCCGCCCGGTCCGCGCTATTTCCATAGCCGTCGCGCAAAGTGACGTCGGCCGGCGAGATGGCGTCGAGCGGCAGCGCCGTGAAGGCCGGCCCGGCCTCGCGAATATGCTTGCTGATAAAATCCCGCACGGCTTTCACTTTGGCGCGTGTGCATGTCACGCCTGCCGCCAGCGCCTGCGCGCGTGCCACGGCCGCCGTCTGCCCGCTGGCCGCGCGCGCCAGCTCCGCATGCACCTGCTGCGCGTACTCCGCCCACGTCCCGCACGATGCAATCACGCCCGGCAAAAATACCCATGCCGGCGGCTGGTCACTTTCCGGTTTCACGGCCGGCTGGTTCGTCATTTCCCACACGTATTCAATGCATGTACCGTTCGTCACCACGCGTTCGGGCACACGCCCGCCTGGCGCAAACCGCCGTGTCAGCACTAGTGTTTTCGGCACGCGATACCTGATGCGCTTCGAGATAATTGGATCACTGCCGCGGAAATACTCCGCAAAGCCCAGCAGCGGCCGCCGCGTCTGCATGCGCTCCACACAATATTCAATCATACTGCCTATCTCAACGCCCGGCAGGTTCACCACCAGAATTTTCCCCGCCGGATACCGCGGCGCGCCGCCTACCCAGCGCGCGTCCATCACATTCATCTCGGCCGCCCCCGCCGCGCGCACCGTCCCGTCCGGCGCCGTCACCCGCGCATACCTTACCGTGACCACATCCCATGCGGGATTAAAACTAATCTTGATCTCGGCATGACGTTTCTTGCCCGCATACGTCAGCACTTCCTTTTTCACACGCGAGACGGCACGGAGCGCGTATGCATCCAGCACCTCCACTTCGTCTTCTTCTGCATGGACGACAATATCACCGCTGGTGGCCGCGGCCTGCGGCGCAAAAATCGCGCGTTTGCGCCGGTCGTATTCGATGGTCTTCAACGCCTGCTTTAATTCCAGATACTCCGCCGGCGAAAACTCCACCACGCGCAGTTGCTGCTCCGCCTGCGCCGCCAGTACGCCGCTGCGCACATCCATCTGCGCGCGCCACCGTACCGTGGGGCTGTCAACACCCTCAATCTGCGGCAGCATGCGCACGGCGCCCAACGCTTCTCCAAGCTTAAGTGTCACCGTTTCATTTACACCGCAGGCGTATTTCGTTTCCAGCGGATACTTGCGTTCCTCAAGCCCCGTCGTGCCAAGTACAAAATTGATCAGCCCGACGGAGGTACCAAACCATAGCGGTGGCAGCATCGCCGCCTGCGCGCCCGTAATCGGAAACTCCCGCGCTTCGAAGTTCAACCGTACGCGCAGAGGATGCGCCATGTCGCGCAGTTCCGCCGGCTCAATCACGCACTCCAGCAGCCGCGCGCCGGGCGCCACCCGCTTGACAACCCCTTCAAACAACTGCCGCTGCTCCACCGGCTTCATGCGCGCCAGCGCACTGCGGTACGCATTGTCATTGATCCCGTCGAAGGCCAGGCGCGTCTCCGCGCGCAGCGTGCCCTCGCGCGTCACCTGCCCTGTCGTCGTGATATGCATCATGTTCTCGTCCGCCGGTACAATCGGCGATACACGCAATGTATCACCCTCCGGTTTTGCTACGAGATAGCTTTTGTCACACAAATAGGCCGGCAACAACTCCTTGGTGTTCTCATCCGTCGGGTCCATCAACACATACGACCCATCGCCGTTCTCCACCGCCACGATGGCATGATTAAAAAACGGCTGCGGCACTTCCGGGTCTTTCTTCGGCCCCACATACATCAGCACGGGATAGGCCTTGAAGCCCGCCAGGCGCAGCAACGCCACCAGCAGCGCCGCCTTGTCGCGGCACACCCCGTATTTGTTGTCAAAGGTAATACACACGTCATGCGGTTCATAGCCAGGTGCTGCGGTTTCCGTGGTAATGCCCATGTAGCGGATTTTTTGCGAGACGTAGTAGAACACCGCCTCCAGCCGCGCGCGCTCGTTCGTCAGCGGCGCGGTAAGCTCATGCACAAAGTTGCTCATCGTCGGCGTTACAGCCGCCAGTCGCGGCGCGCATACGCCATCGTACCAGCGCGAGACCGTCTGCCAATCCGGAATCGTGCTCACCAGCAGCCGCTGCACTACGGTGTGCAGGGCCGGCATGTTCGGCTCCGGAAACATGCGTGGCACATTGCGCACCTCCCAGCGGTAGTAATTCGTACCGCCCGCGCTGCCCATGCTTGCCTGCACCGTGTTCGACACCGGCGCCTTCAGCTCTATGCGCGCCAACGGCAGACTCGATGGCCCCCAAATCTCATACGTGCTGTTGACAATCGGCGACGTGTATTCAAACACGGTGTAATCGCTGAAGGTGTTGGGCATCCGTGCTTTCGTCGTGACGCGGCGGATCACATAGCGGCACATGTCACCCGGCTCCAATCCCGGAATACCTACGCGCAGAACCTTGTCATGAGGATCATAAATGTTCTGGCTCATCTGCGAGTCGTCAATCATCACCCGGCTTTGTGCCGCTACATCAACAGGTATCACGCGCCCGTCCGGTTTGATCAGCTCGGCCAGCTCAACAAGCGCTGTGCCATAGTTGACGTTAAAATGCACCGAGAGCGTGCGATTGTCGCGCGCGCCTTTGTCCGTCAGCACCTTGACACACGTATCGCCAATGGTAACGGCGCGGCCATCCGCCTCATACACCACACGCGTATAATCGTCCACCAGCACATCGTCGGCATCAGGAAACGCAGCGCGTGTAATATCACTGCCTGCTGCCTGCAACGCGCCCCGGTCTAAAAACTCTTGTTGCGCCGCGCCCGCCAGGGACCGCACCATCGCCAGCATCATCATCCATCCATACCAACGATGTATCATCATACGATCATTCCTTGTCGTGTTAGTACCTCAATTATATCCTATCCAACGGAAAAAGAAAAATTCCCGCAATCAAAAAGAGTAGAGATGTAGGATCTGGAAGGAGGAAGTGTAGGGAAAGAAGCCACGCGATGAGAGCCCAAAGGCAACGGCCGCCAGCTTCCTTCCCCCCTCGTCACATCGGAAACGCGTATTTCCCGCACCTGCCTGTGCCGAGCACGGCCGACAGGTCCGGCTTTCGCAAGGCGCTTTGCAGGACGCATTCACAGGGTAACTTGTTTGACGTTCGCACTCAGCTTCACTCCTCAATCCCGGAGTTGCGGAGACGGCGTCGCTTCCTCATGGGCCGCTCGCATATCGTCTCGTCTGTTGTGGGAGAATTCTTCTTGCGTAACGAGGCCGGAACGGGTTCGCGTGCGCTGCGGCTCGCAGGTGTGATCCACCGGGCTCCAGCGCCGCGATTGCTCACCCCGCCGCCGCTTCTCCCCATGCTGGATATTCGGTGAGCACGATACACACCTTTCAGTTTGTTGGTTGAATTAGCGCTACTGGCGCACCCGATCTCCCGGATACACACACATGCGGCACCGTCCCGCGCATCCACCGCCTCACCCATGATTGCTCTCCGCGTTCTTCTGTGTTTATCTGTGGTTCCCTTCTATAATGCAACTAAGATGAACGCCGTTGAACGCCGATGGTTGCGGCGGCGTGTGCGAAGCTTATTCACACGTCCCCGCCTAGCCTCAGGCCTTGAATATTCAATTACCTGTTGTCACTCGTGAGTTGCGCGAGAGCACGCGTGTGCTTCGTCTGCGCAGCTCATCACGAGTGTGACAGACCTGTCAGCACCTTTCCTCTGTTCGAAAATGATAAAACAACCATGGAGGACATGAAGAGCATGAAGCAGGCGCTGTACGATAACACATGAGTACCTCCGTGCGCTGCGTGACGGCACGGTTGTGGTGCGACCGCGCAGACCGTCACGTTGTACGATCGTTCTGTCCTGTTCTTCCTTCATGGTCTTCATGCTCTTCATGGTGAACGCCGTTTGTCCGTGCTTTTTGTTCTACCCGTCAACCCCGCGGAAACATTGGACTTTAGACGTTGCACATTCGACATAAAATGTGAATTGCAAACGACAAAATATGTTGATTGAAACTTTGCGCTCTGTGCGTTCTTTAGCGGCGATACAATAAACCACTGATGCACGCGGATGCACACACATGCAGCGCCGTCCCGCGCATCCGCCACCACAACCCCACGATTGCTATCCGCGTTCATCTGCGTTTACCCCAGTTCTTTTCTTTCAACTTTTCCGCGCCAAAGAATCAGACGTGTCTCACCGACGATGCACCCGGATGCACACACATGCAGCGCCGTCCCGCGCATCCGCCGCCACAACCCCACAATTTCCATCTGCGTTCATCTGCCTTTATCCTAGTTCCTTTGTTTCAACTTTACAACGCCCAAAATCAGTCGTGTCACGTCCATACGCAAGTCGTTGATTACCAATTACTTACAAAACATCGTAAAGCCTTGCAGTACAACGACTTACGGAATGTGTAAGTTGTTGTGATGCAAGGACTTGCGATACAGTGTGGCCGGTGGTTGTTATGCTATTGCGTCACGGAGTAATCAAACTATGATGAACGCCGATAAACGCTGATGGTTGCAGCGGAATATGCGGAGAACGCTTGTAGGTTGTTGTAACCGCAGGAACCGCGGAAACGTTTTTCTTTTCTCCGCGTCCTTCCGTGTAGTCCGTGGGCTGCTAGTTTGCCCGCCGAACATGCGGAACACGCTGAACCTTTCTTTCCACGTTGTGTTTGTGCTCTTTGCGTGCTTTGGCGCGGTAATTCACCACGAGTCACGCGACATACATGAACGTTCAATCAGCATTCTATGCCGTCTGCAATCGGCACGGCATGTATTTTGCTGTGTCCTGATTGACCGCCGGGTGCGCCCCGCTCTCACATCGTACGTCGTACATCGTAAATACGCTTATATCGCGCCCTCGTGTAACGCCCGGTGTCCCTTACTTGATCGTCGTGCTGATGCCGTCTTTGGTGTTGTAGTTGATCGTGTAGGTGCCTTGCCCGCGGACGACGCCCAAATCCACGCGCACGGTGATTACTTTTTGCTGCCAGCCGCCCGTCCCTGCCGGCGTCACTTGATAACCATATTCGCGATTGACCAGATTGCCGTGGCTGCGCGTGATAAACAGATAACCGCCTTTCAGCCGCATCACCGTCATGCGAAATGACTTTCCGTCTTTGGTGAGATACACCAGCTTCGTGAAGTTCTTGTCGGCCTTGATAAACTCGCCGCTAGAACATGTCAGCCATTGCGTGCCGTTGGCCGAAATCCGCATCACTTCATTGTATGATGTCGAGAAGAAGCCCAGGCTCGTCAAACTAGTTGGCAGCGCCACTTGCACCATGCCGCTGCCCAGGCCCCGTTTCGCCCAGTTGATCTTTTCTTTCATGCGCAACACATACAGTTCTGGATAGCTGTTCTCATCGAGAATAATAGTATCATACGACGTGGCGGATGTGCCGTAGGTATTGCGCACTTTGAAATAGACGGCTTTCGTCCCATTGCCGCTGCTGAGGGTAAAGGTGGGCGCGGTGCTGTACGTCTGCCAGCTCGCGCCGGAAAAGCTCGAATTTTCGCTGGCCATGTATTCTGTCGGCGAGCCGCTGCAGCTGTTGTTTAAGGTCACGCTGCGCGACGTGGTGGCTGCCGCGCCGTTGTTGATGCTGAAGGAATTGATGGTAGGCGCGCTGCCGCTGCTTTCGTTCAACGTGATGGTATCAGATGCTGTGCTGGATTCGCCCGTAGCATTCTTGACTTTGAAATACACCGTCTTCGTCCCGTTGCCGCTGCTGAGCGTGAAACTCGGCGCCGTGCTATACGTCTGCCAGCTCGCGCCGGAAAAGCTCGAACTTTCGCTGGCCATGTATTCTGTCGGCGAGCCGCTGCAGCTGTTGTTCAGGGACACATTGCGCGACGTAGTGGCCGCCGCGCCGTTGTTGATGGAAAACGATGTCACAGACGGGGCAGTGCCACTTGCCGGCGGGGTAATGTTAAAAATCGCGCCTTGCGTTGACCACGTCACGCCGTCTGCGACAATATTGTTCATGTCATACCATGCCGTCGCCCCGGGCAAAAATGTTCCCCAGCCGAAATTGAGGTGAATCTGGCTTGTGCCGCTGACGCCATCGCAGACGACCATATGCCCGCCCTGGCTGGAGTTGATAACATACTCCAACGGCTTGTAGGCATTAATGTCCGTGCTGATTTTGGCAAACCAATTGGCATCGCTGTACGAGCCGCGCGTGACATAATTGTCGCAGGTGTACCCAAACAGATTGCGCAAGGCGCTGGTGGCGCCGCTGGTCGAGGAGCCACTGCCCGTCGCTTCAAAATCCATGTGCACGCCCACGGCGCAATGCCAGATCAGCTGCCCCACGGCGTTTTTCTGCGCCGTTGAACTCCCCGCCGACACGCTGTTTGGCATGTTGTTCCAATCATACGCGCCCAGGCCGGCCGTGCTGGCCGAATACGTGCCGCGGCTGTTGCCGCTGTTGTCGGTGTAGGTTTCATCACGCGCAATTTGCGCGGGCTTCCTGTGATAGCGCAGAATTTGCGCCAGCGCGGTGGCTCCGCAGCCCACCGGCGCGCGCCCGTCGTAGCCGTTCAGTGCGCCGCTTACCGCCGGCATATACATGTTGTACGGATTGCCCTGATCCCACGCCGTGGTAAGCAACGGCCCGGCCGCCGCGGCAGTCAGGCCATATTCTTCAAGCCTCACGGGTGCGCGCGTCGCGCCGTGAATCAGTTCTTTCCATTGGCCCGCAAAACTGCGCGGCGCCGCGCCTCCCCGCGCGCGCATGCCCGCCAAGATGTCGAGTTCCTCCGCTAATTCCGCACTGAACGCTTCAACCGCCCAGTCTGGCAGATTTTCAAACGGGCAGGTGTCGCTATACAATTTAAGTGGTGCGAGTTCATCATCGGCGCGCAGCCACACAAAGCCCTGTGGCGCCAGGTGGGCGACGAATCCGATCCTGCGCCCGCGCGCATCGCTGCGCGCTTCCACGCGCGTCACGGCCAGCGCCGAATCGCCCGCCGCCGTGCGCGTCTGCACCGCCACTCCCGGCCGCGCGGGAAACCGTACACTGACAAACGTCATGGCTGCTGTGCGCGCCGCAGGCTCATCCACCGGCGCTGCCCCGGCAATCCCACACACCATCGCCACCAGTGCAACGACACAGCTTCCCCACTGCGCCGCGCGCGCTAGCCGAAACTCTCTCGCATTCATCTCCGCTCCTCTTTCACGGTGAGAATTCATGTGCATTTTGACATGCACATACATCACTACTAGTATACCATTTTTCTTGCATCGGGTGGATTTTCTTAAATCCGGTGACTACGGAGGGTAGCCGGCCATGGCGGCCTGATGGCTGCAGGGCGCAAGGGCAGCGAGGCCGCTACCCCTCCAATTCTAACTCACTAGTCGCCGGATCTAGGACGCCGATGTCGCTTGTCGCCGCATCTGGGTTTTGATATATTGCGTTATGCACACACGCCCCAATATCTTCTATTTTGTCGCCCACGATGTGGGCAAACATCTTGGCTGCTATCACGTTCCTGTTGCCACGCCTTGCATTAACGCCTTCGCCGCCGAGGCCGTGCAGTTTGATCACGCCTTCTGCAACTTGCCGGCGTGCAGCCCGCTCGCACGCACCATGCGGCGTGTGAGGCGCCCATCATGCGCATTTCCTGCCGCGGCCGCAATTGCGCACGTGTGCCAAGAAAGTCGCACAATCAACAGCCCTCTTCCCGTCTGCCATTCTGCCCGCTTTTCACAGGTGCAGCACTTACGGTGCCGCAAAATCGTACATCGTACATCGTAAATCGTAAATTGACTGGTGGGCCTGGTAGGACTTGAACCTACGACACGCGGATTATGAGTCCGCTGCTCTAACCGACTGAGCTACAGGCCCGCAGGCAAAGTGCCGTGTAACCATAATAGCAAAAATGCGCCTGAATGGAAAGTGCCCGGAAAAAGTAAGAATGCAGAGACCAGAAGTAAGAAGTCAGAATGTGCAACATACGCCATGCAGAAAACACTCTGCATGTGTGTGCGGCAATACGTGCTGAACGTCACTCAACACGCAGCGTCGTTTGCAGTCAATTACTCTTGCCGGCTGACCTGCGGCAGCACGACAATCAGGAACGTCGCGACGGGTCCCAATAATAACGACAACAGCCACCATAACAGCCCGCTGCGTCCTTTAGCTTGTGCCAAGCCTGCATTGATGAGGGATAATGTGCCCCAGCCGGCCGCGAATTGAGCTTGTCCGTTCATTTCAACTCCTTGGGTTGACGTGTCGGGAGAAACGACACGAACGGAATTCATGTCGAAAAAATTATAATATTTCGACACGTCTCGTTGTCATGTCGCCTTCTTCGACACGTCACGTGGTTAATAATTCGTACAATTTTACGTTCAAATAAAGGTTTTCTTTGCCAACTTTCCGCCGTTTCAGCAGCCCGATGGCCTCCAGTTCCTTCAGATACTCCGCCGCTGTCTGCCGTTCCGCGATGCCTGCGTCCACCAAATGCTGGCCTTTGGTGTAAGGCTGTCGAAACAGCAGCTCAATCAATTCTTTGGAATACACCCGTGCGGGCAATTGCTGCCGTGCAAGTTCAAGAGAGTGATGCAGCAAATCGCGAATGGCGAGGATGCGCCGCCGCGTGAGCAACGCCGTCTCCTCTACCGCCGCCAGCATAAACATCACCCATTCTTCCCACGCGCCGTTGGCCGTGACCTCGCGCAGAAGGCGATAGTAGGTTGACTTGTTGTCAATGATGTAGCGGCTGAGATACAAAACGGGCAGATCGAGGAGACCTTGTTGAACAAGGTAGAGGATGTTGATAATGCGCCCCGTGCGCCCGTTGCCATCCGAAAACGGATGGATGGCTTCGAATTGGTAGTGAATCAGCGCCAGCTTTACCAACGGCTCAAGTGTCGTGTCCGAGTGAATAAAGTGTTCGAGCTGATCGAGTTTGTGGCGGATTAGTTCTGCGCCTTCCGGGGGCGTGTAAACGACTTCGCGCGTACGCGCATTGCCGATAAAGACGCCCGGGTGCTCGCGAATTCCGGTATCACACTGGCAGATTACCTGCACTAACTTGACAAACAAATCCGTTGTCAGCCGCGGGTCGTCACGCAGTGCGTTATAACCGAACCACAAAGCTTCGCGATAGCGCAGCACTTCCTTGGTGGCCACATCAGCGCCGGATTGCGCGCTGATGGCTTGGAAGAGTGCGTCATTGGTGGTGACAATATTTTCGATTTCGGAGCTAGCCTGGGCTTCCTGCACCACAAGGGAATTGACCAGCATGGCCTGGTTGGGCAGCGTGGCACCGAGGCCTTTGAGTTCGGCTACGGCGCGGCTCGCCGACACCGCTTTGCGCAAGACGGCTTTCGTCTCCACGTCTGCGCGCGGCGGCAGCGGCGGCAATTCATTATATGGTTTGTGCGGATCAAAAGCCATGCCCTATTATAACAAAACTTGCGGCGGCACACCGCGCAAAGCCTTCGCCTGAACTCGTCGCTACGCGACTCCGCTCAGTCTCGGCGCTGCTACAGCCACGGCGTCGTGAGTTCCACGCGACGGCGCAGCCGTCGCATGGAGTTTGGACATTGTGTAGCACCGAAACTGCGGAGCTGTTGCCACCGCCAGCGCGCGTCATGCCGCTGCCGCGCGCAGCATGCCTCGCTATCCTGATGCAGCCCTGTTGTGCTGAGCAGCTTAGGATTGTCCACACATTCGTTGTATAAGAGAGTGACCATATCAAGGCAGGACGCCCGCCGTGCCCCCCGCCGCCAGCACGGCAATGCATCATACGCTGCCGTGCGCTCCGGCCCATGCACCATCAGTGCCGCGATCAGCAACACGCTGTAGGCTGCCACCACCAGTGCC
>Ga0129299_1000116_pt1 | contig 43386 bp, 44 predicted proteins | sample ConPoolayeCmetaG_FD_94477 | JGI IMG/M metagenome (GOLD analysis project Ga0129299, IMG submission 94477) | Hot spring microbial mat communities from California, USA to study Microbial Dark Matter (Phase II) - Cone Pool mat layer C metaG ...
AAATCGAGTGTCTGTCGGGTGAGGTAGGCGACTCGACCGCCGTGGCACTGTCTGGCAATGTCGGTCAGGATGGCGAAACAGACCTCGATGTCCTCGGGGCAGATCTGCCCGGCTGGGAGTGCCCTCGAGAAAACCCACATCCCAGACCTTTTGAGAACGCATACGGGCCAGTTGGGCGAACAGGACTTCATGGGTTGGAGGGGGGGTAATCCTGTTCACTGCGCCGCGTGGCTCAGCCGCAATCCCAGCGAGTTCTGCGGGGTTCTACGGGCCTCCTTGCTGTCCGCGAAGCACACCGAGCACTGCCGCCCGTTGGACGTCACTCAGGGCCACGGGGCAGCCGTCGAGCCATGCTGCTAGGGCGTCGGTAGGCATAGGATTCTGCGGACATCCCGTGTCGTGCGCGCCGCAAAGCGCGCCGCCTGGCCCGCCAAGTTGGGGACTTGCCAATGATTCCTGAGGGTGTTCGAATCCTGGCGCGCCCATCCGATATATCAAATCAACATTTTCGATTCCTAGCCTCTTCTGATGCCATCGAACAGCCTTTCTGAATATCTTAATCTTCGTCGGCAAGTCCGGTTCGTGTTGGTTGGACCCCGACCTGCGGCGGAAACAAGACATGCGTTCGACTGGAGCACGATTTTGATGCCTGCTGGATCACGCGAGCAACACCGGCCGATGGCTCGTGGTGCGGCTGGGCTGTCGAGCTGGTGATGCATGGGACCCCGGTTGGAACGGATCTCAGTGGAGGTGCATTGATTCGGAGAGGGCTTTGGAACCGACGCTAGCCATACATAGGATAACAAGAGTCATATAACTAATTTCTGGCGGAGCGAATCTTCCGTTGACGCGCCCTCCGCTGCTAGCTATCTTACCCCTGATTAAACGAAGTCTTCCCACGAGGGCAGGCCGAAGCCGTCTTGGCGAGATTCGGCGGTGGCGGTCGGAGGGCATTCAGCACGCGGCCGGATGCTCTAGCCCAAGGGAAGAACCCATCGCAGCCGCGTCCTGACTGCCTCTGTCGACGCTGCCCGTGGGGCTTGGCGACCGGCGGTTCCAGTGGATTCATGCTGCTGCAAACGCACGACGGAGAGGCTTGCCGTTACCCGGTAGTGTAATGGTAGCACAGCAGGTTTTGGTCCTGCTGGTCGAGGTTCGAGTCCTCGCCGGGTAGTTCTGCTCGTGCCTGTGGGGCCCGGCTTGGGCCAGATGCCGGTCGGGCATTGGGCATGCTTAGGCATGAGGCGGCCCCGCCCCACGACCGTGGGCAGGCCACCGACTCGGGCCGGCGAGACAGAACAAATCGCCGGGGAGCGATTGAGGAGCCAAAGGCAATCATGCCGGACGACCGCACGACGCTGACCTCCGTGACCTCGCCGATCCGGCCCGCAGCCGCAGTGGTTCTGGCCGCCGGACGATCCACCCGCATGAAGTCAGACCGCCCCAAGGTCATGCACGACATCTGCGGGCAGCCGATGCTGGCCTATGTGCTGGGTGCCTGCCGAACGGCGGGAATCGAGACGATCTACGTGGTTGTCGGATTCGGCAAGGAGCAGGTCATCGAGCATTTCCGAGGCGAGGCCGGGCTGCGATTCGTGGAGCAGGCGGAGCAAAAGGGAACGGCTCATGCCGTATCGATGTGTGCCCCGTTCCTCGCCGGGTTCACGGGCGACGTCGTGGTGATCGCGGGGGATATGCCGCTGGTCCGGGCGGAGACGCTGCACGCCCTACTCCAATCCCATCGTGCGGCTGCGGCAGCGGCGTCAATCGCCACGACGGTGCTCGACGACCCGGCAGGCTACGGGCGCATCATCCGCGACTCGGCCGGCGGTTTCGAGCGTATCGTGGAACATCGCGACTGCACACCGCATCAGCTCGCCATACGCGAAGTGAACCCGAGCTACTACTGCTTCGACGCGGCAGGGCTGCTCGAAGCTCTGCCACAGGTCAAGGCCGACAACGCCAAGGGCGAGTACTATGTCACCGACGTACTGACGATCCTCCGCAACAGCGGGCGGATCGTGCAGGCCGTGGTTTCGCTCCCGGCAGAGGACGCCACCGGGATCAACTCCCGCGTGGAACTGGCCGAGGTCACCGCCCTCATGCAGCGTCGGATCCAACGCCGCTGGATGGAGGCGGGGGTGACGATCGAATCCCCCGCCAACACGTGGATCGACAGCCGGGTAGTCATTGGCGAGGAAAGCGTGATTCGCCCGTTCAGTTTTCTTGAGGGCCGGGCGCGGATCGGCCGCCGCTGCCGCATCGGCCCCTACGCTTATGTAACCGACGCGGCGATCGTTGAGGACGGCCGCCAGGTGGGGCCGGGCATGCTGACGGCCTTGACCGCGTTGACGGCCGTCCGCAGCGACGCGAATACGAAACGCAGCGTGTCCGCAGCACGACGCCCGCCGGCCCAGAGCGGATGTCAGTAAGGACAGCATCCCATGCCAGGTCCGATGGACGATCTGAAAGTCTTCAGCGGGCGGGCCAATCCGGCCCTAGCGGAGTCCATCTGCCAATATCTGGAGATCCGTCCGGGTCGCGCCCAGGCAGAGACGTTTCCAGACGGGGAGCTGTTCGTGAAGCTGCACGACGACGTTCGCGGCCGCGACGCGTTCGTTGTGCAGCCGACGTGTCGGCCGGTCAACGACAACCTGATGGAGTTGATGGTCTTTCTGGATTCGCTGCGCCGGGCCTCGGCCCGCCGGATCACCGCGGTGCTGCCGTACTTCGGGTATGCACGGCAGGACCGCAAAGACGAGGGCCGCACCCCGATCACGGCGAAACTGGTGAGCAACGTGATCAGCACGGCCGGGGCCGATCGCGTCCTGACCATGGATCTCCACGCCGCGCAGATCCAAGGCTTCTTCGACATTCCGGTGGATCACCTGACCGCGGCGCCGGCGTTCTTCCGCCACTTCGCCAGACTGGATTTCCGGAACGTGACCTTCGTCAGTCCGGACGTGGGCAACGTGAAGCGGACCCGGGCCTTTGCCGAACGGCTGGGCGGGGATATCGCCATCATCGACAAGCGGCGGACCAGCGGCTCCACCACGATCATGTACAACATCATCGGGCAGGTCGAGGGTCGCGACGTGCTGATGATCGACGACATGGTGGCCACGGCGGGCACGCTGTGCGAAGCCGCCCGAATCGTCAAGGAACGGGGCGCCCGCACCATCCGGGCGGCGGCGACGCACCCGGTATTCGCCGGTCCCGCCCTGGAGCGCCTGGAGGCGGCGCCGTTCACCGAGATCGTCGTGACCGACACGATCCCGGTGACGAACGAGGCCCGCCAGCGTCTGCCGAATCTGGTCGTGCTCAGCGTGGCTGATATCCTCGGCGAGGCCATCGCGCGGATTCACGAGAACAAGTCGGTCAGCAGTCTGTTTCAGTAACCTTAGAGGAACTTGCCATGGAGATTCCAACCCTGAAGGGTGAACTGCGAAAGGCCGCCGGTTCCCGAGCGGCCCAGCGGCTGCGGCGGGCGGGCAAGCTGCCGGGCATCGTTTACGGCCACCAGCAGGAGCCGATGCCGATCACGCTGGACGAGCACGAAGTGGACCTGCTGTTGCACCACGGCGCACACCTGATCAACCTGGAGATCGACGGGAAGGCCCAGGCCTGCCTGTTCAAGGACACGCAGTATGATCATCTGGGCCTCAAACTGGTCCATGTGGACCTGAGCCGCGTTGATCTGACCGACCGCGTCCAGGTGCGGGTGGAGATCGACTTCCGCGGAACGCCCAAGGGGGTCGCCGAAGGCGGGGTGTTCAGCTCGATGCTGAAAGATCTGGAGATCGAGTGCCTGGTCACCGGTATTCCGGAGAAGGTCCGCGTGGATGTCAGCGACCTGGCGCTGGACCAGGTTCTCTATGTCAAGGATTTGAAGTTGGAACCCGGGCTGACCGTGCTGAACGACCCCGAGTCGGTCGTGGCCGTCGTGCGGCTGCCGGTGGTCGAGGCCGAGGCCCCAGTGGTCGAACCCGGCGCGGAGGCGGCGTCCGCCGAACCCGAGGTCATTGCCAAGGGCAAGGTGGCCGAAGAGGGCGCCGAGTCCGCGGAATAGCGGCTTGAGCGGTGAGCGAGCAAAAAATCCGGCTGCTGGTCGGGCTGGGCAATCCCGGCCGCGAGTATGCCGACACGCGGCATAACGTGGGTTTCCGTGTGGCGGAGCGGTTGAACGAGCGATGGCAGTTCGGCGAGTGGCGGAACAAGTTCCAGGGGCTGGTCTCCAGCGGACAGGTGGCCGGCCAAAGCGTGGTGCTCCTCCGGCCGCTGACCTACATGAACTGTAGCGGTCGCAGTGTTCTGGCCGCGGTGCAGTTTTACCAATGTCCGACGGAACATCTGCTGATCGTGTCGGACGACGTGGACTTGCCGCTGGGCCGCCTGAGAATGAGGCTGCGAGGCTCGGCGGGAGGCCAGAAAGGACTGGATGACATACTGCGTTGCCTAGGCACGCGGGACATCCCGCGACTGCGGATCGGCATCGGCCGGCCCGCCCGCGGCAGCGTGGCCGACTACGTACTGTCTCGCTTTGCGGAGAATGAGCTGGAAACGGTCGAGCAGACCGTGGCGCGAGCCGTGGACGCGGTGGAATGCTGGCTAACTGAGGGGATCGAGGCCGCCATGAACCGCACCAACCGGGCCCAGGCCGCAGAAGCCGAACCCGACGCCGGCAACTGAAGCGGCGGTCGCGGCCGTTGATTGGTAAGGAGTGTGCATTCGTGAAAACGTATGAGGCGATGTTCCTGATGGAGCCGGCCCTGGTGGCCGATCTTCCGGCGGCCGAGGCCGAGATTCACCGCATTCTCGACCGCGCCCAAGCCAAGCTGATCGGCCTGCACAGTTGGGGCGAGCGGAAGCTGGCCTACCCGATCGGCCACCGCAAGCGGGGGCTTTACATACTCAGCTACTTCGAGAGCGCCCCGGACAAGATCGCCGGAATCGAGCGGGATGTGCAGCTCAGCGAGAAAGCCGTGCGGGTGCTGGTGCTGCGGCGCGAGGGGATGTCCCCGGAAGACATCCAGAAGGCCCTGGCCGCTGAACCTCCGGCCAAGGTCGCACCCCGTGAGGAATACGGCGCTCGACCTCGCGGGGAACGCGGCGACGATCGGGAAGGCGGTGGCCCGCGAAGTCCCCGCCGAAGTGAACCGGCGCCGGATGTTGCTCCGGCAGACGAGGCCGGTGATTTGGAAACCGGCGAGACCTACGATCCCGACGCCGTGAACGGTCGCGGGACGGAAACGGAATAACCGGCCGGGCCGATCGCGTCGGTGACGGCGGATCCGTACCAGCGAATTCGCCTGACGAGACCGGCGAGGCGGTGGGGTCGGCAGGCCCGGTTCGGCCTAGCGGCCACGGCTGGGATCAGGGAGCAGGACATGGCGAATTTCAACAAGGTCATCTTGGCCGGCAACCTGACGCGGGATCCGCAACTGTCCTACCTGCCCAGTAACACGCCGGTCTGCGAATTCGGCATGGCGATCAACCGCAAATGGCGGGGTCAGGACGGCCAGATGCGGGAGGAAGCCTGCTTCGTGGATCTGCGGATCTTCGGTCGTCAGGCGGAGACCTTCAACCAATACATGAGCAAAGGGCGGGCGGTGCTGGTGGAAGGCCGGCTCCGCCTGGATCAATGAGAAGGCAAGGACGGCCAGAAGCGGAGCAAGCTTTACGTGGTGGTGGACTCCTTTCAGTTCCTGGGCGGGCCGGGCGGACCGGGCCAGGGTGGCGCCCGCAGCGGCTCTGCCCCACAGCGTGCGGCCTACCCGGCTCCAGCGGCCGGAGGGTACGCCCCGCCCGCGGCGGCCTATGACCCGCCGGCCGGGGGAATGGAGGAGATGCCGCCCCTGGAAGAATCGCCATCGGGCGACGAGATACCGTTTTGAATGGCAAGCGGACCGGGTGGCCGCGGCGTCCAAGGCCAGCCCTGGAAAATCGCAAGAGCAAGCGGATGGCAGTCCGGCATGGCGGGCCGGAGCCGCTGAATCCGGAATCAAAGTGAGGTACGGAACATCATGCCGATCGTGAAGAAGATGGTCACGGCGAATAAGAAGAAACGAATGCGGGTCCGCGAGGCGGCCAAGTGCCGGTTCTGCCGGGAGAAGGTGACGGAAATCGACTACAAGGACCTCGCGGTTCTACAGAAGCTGGTCACCAACCAGGGCAAGCACCTGACGCGGAAGCGAAGCGGCAACTGCGCCCACCATCAGCGGCTGTCCAAACAAGCCCTCAAGCACGCCCGGTTCATCGGGCTGATGCCCTTTTGCGGATAGGAGCGACCAACATGCAACTGCTATTGCGAAAAGACATCCCCAAGCTCGGGCTGTGCGGCGACATCGTGGAGGTCTCCGAAGGCTACGCCCGCAATTACCTGCTGCCCTGCCGGTTGGCCCTGGCGCCGACCAAGGCCAATCTGAAAGCCATCGAGGAAGACAAGAAGCGGGCAGCCGAGGAACGGGCTCGCCGCCATGCCTTCCTGAAATCGATGAGCGAGCGGCTGGCCGGGGTATCCGTCACCATCAGTGCGGCCTGCACACGGGAGGGTCATCTCTACGGTTCAGTCGGTCCGCGCGAGATCTCGCGGGCGCTCATGGATGAAGGGCATTCGGTCCATCCGGACCAGATCAAGATGTCCCAGAACATCAAGGAAATCGGGGCGGTCGATGTCCCGGTCGTTCTGTCGGAGGAGATCTCCGCGACGGTGAAGGTGTACGTGACGCCGGAGAAGGGCGCACTGGACCTCGACGAGGAAGAGGCTCCGCAGGAGGCCGGCCATGACCCAGGCAAGTCTGCCGACGAGCAGCCTGAACCCGCCGTCGCCGAAGCCGCCGACGCCGGGAGCCCGGACGACTGATCCGGTCGCGGAAGGCCGTGTTCCGCCCCAGGACCTGGAAGCGGAGATGAGCCTGCTCGGCTCGATGCTGCTGGATCGGGAGGCCATCGGGCTGGTGCTGTCCATCATTCCTCGCGACGAGTCGGCGAGGTTCTATAGACCTGATCATCGCGTCCTCTTTGAGACACTGGTCGACCTGTACGACCGCAACCAGCCGATCGATCTGATCGTCCTGGAAGACGAACTCCGGCGGCGGAACCAGTTGGAGGAGATCGGCGGCCGGGATTATCTCCTCGAGCTGAGCCATTCGGTTCCCTCCTCGGCCAACAGCGAATACTACGCCCGGATCGTGCGCGATAAATCGTTGCTGCGGGACCTGATCTCCTGCGCCATGGGGATCCTCCAGAACGCCTACGATCAGCGGGAACCCGCCGTACAGATCCTCGATGACTCGGAAAAGCTGCTCTACAACGTCACCCAGCAGCGGGTCAGCCAGCAGGCGGTGCCCATTCGCGAACTGCTCAACGAGGCCTTCCGCCAGCTCGAATCCGCCGAGGACGGGGCCATCACCGGCGTGCCGACCGGATTTACGGCGCTGGATCAGTTGCTCGGCGGCCTGCAAAGCGGCGACCTGATCGTCATCGCCGCCCGGCCCAGCATGGGCAAGACCTCGCTGGGGCTGTCGATGCTGGAATACGTCGGTTTCGAGGAGCGAATCCCCGCCGCGTTCTTCTCCATGGAAATGAGCAAGTTGCAGATCGCCCAGCGGCTCCTGTGCGCCAAGGCGCGGGTGGACATGAGCCGTCTCCGGCAAGGCCGACTCAGCGGTTCGGAGATCCAACGGCTGCAACTGGTTTGCGAGAACATGCGGGCCGCGCCGGTGTTCGTCGACGACACGCCGGGCATGAGCGTGATGGAGGTCCGCGCGAAGATCCGCCGGTTGAAGATGCTGCACGACATCCGGGTGGCGTTCATCGACTACCTCCAGCTCATGCACGATCGCCTGGCCGCGCGGGAAAGCCGCCAGCAGGAGATCGCCTCCATCAGCCGCGGCCTCAAGGCCCTGGGGCGGGAGCTGAACATTCCAATCGTGGCCCTGGCCCAGCTCAATCGCCAGGTGGAGGGCCGCACCAGCAACCGGCCGCGGATGAGCGATCTCCGCGAAAGCGGGGCCATCGAACAGGACGCCGACGTGGTGATTCTCCTCCACCGTGAGGAATACTACTGGGACAAGAAGAAACGAACCCAGGCCAATGAGGAATTTTCACGCATTCAAGGCAAGGCCGAACTGATCGTGGACAAGCAGCGGAACGGCCCCACCGGCGTCGTGGAACTGCATTTCCACGAACAGTACGCCCGCTTCGACAACGCCGCGCCCGGCTACATGCCCGAGGAGGCCGGGTATTCCGCCGCTCACGAGGAGATCTTCGACGAAGCCGCGGCTTACGGGGATCCGGCGGCGTCCGACGACCGCGAAGAAGACGTCCCCTTCTGATCGAGGCGGCATTACCGGCCGTTGCCCTTATGGGACCGGGCCGCCGCACTTTTTCGTCGCCGCCCAGAGACATTTCTCTTCATTCCGCCCGTGGCTCCATCTACAATAGGTAGTGTACGGAAATACAGCTTTCTCCGCGGAGAAGCAGGCCGGCCGGCGGGAGCGGACCAACAACCGCTTCGGCCAACCCCGCCGAGGGCCGCTTCGATTGTGACGTTGCGCTGACATCGTTCGGCCGGGGCGTCAACCGCGAGGGGGAAAGCGGAGGTCAGCATCATGACGCAAGCCCAGCTTTGGTCGGCCACCGCCCTCTTGCTCCTGTTCACCAACCTCGCCGCCGCCCAGGTCGGGGAACCCACCAGCCTCACCATCACGATCCGTCACGGCGCCAACGTCGTGGCCCACGACACCGTCTCCATCGGCCCCGGCGGCGATCTGCCCGACATCAAGGTGAATGACGGAACGCCCGAAAGCCTTACCCAGATCGGCACGCTGGTCGGCCCGGGCGGTTCCTCCCCGCTGATCATGAAGGTGGTGACCGGCGACGACCCGTTTTTCCGGCTGCTCAGCGTCTTCATCAACGCCCCGCTTAGCCTGGCCGAGCCGCATGTCGCCGGACCGAACCCCATGTTCAACCCTCTGGATCCCTCGCCGATCTCCGTCGAAATCACCAACGCGACGTTCGCCGGCACGACTTTTGTGACGCCGTTCCTGGTGGGCAACAACTCCTTCTTCACGGCGTTCATGCGCGATGCCATGGGGCATTTCTTCGAACTGCCCCAAGCCAACGCCTACAACTCCTACGGTCACGGAGTCCTGGATATCCAAGTGCCCGGCGAGCGGTTCCTTGACGGCAACGGGGCCCTGTACAACTGGTCCGGCATCTCCGGCCCGGCCGCGGCCTGGATCTGGGGAGGCATTCCCAATCCCGGACCGGGCAGCACGGTGCATAATGGGTTTCAGTCGGGCTTCCCCAGCGCGGGCGGCGGCCATGTGTTCGAGCTGGGTTTGACCCTCGCGCTGGTGGGCGTCCCCGAGCCGGCCACTCTGGCCCTGCTGACGGTCGGGTCTATCCTGCTTCGCCGGCCTCGCCGCCGGTGAAACAACCGTCATCGCCGCGCGACGGCCTCGCCAGCCGGCCCCACGGCCCCGATCCTGTCCGGAAGGCTTGGGCAGCTCGGGGATTTCCCTCCATCCTCGGCACGGACTTCAGCGGCGGCTCCGGTGGCGGATGCTCGCTGGGCGACGGCCGTTCGCGGCCGCGGCAGGAGACGCGAACCGGCTCCGCAAGGCCGCCAATTCCCGGACCTGTCCAGCCGAAAGGCGGACCGGAGAACCCATCTGGCGGGCCAACAGCAGGATCCGGCAGTAGGCATCCAGGATTTCGGCGTTCCACCAGGCCCTTTCCAGCGTCGGCCCCCAGCTCACCGTACCGTGATTGCTGAGCAGTACGGTGTTGGCCTGTCCGATGTACGGGCGAATCGCCGCCGCGAAATCCGTCGTGCCCGGTGTCCGATACTCGACCCTGGGCACTTCCCCCAGGAAGATCTCCACTTCAGGGAGGATGCCGGAAGGGATCCGTTCGCGGGTCACCGCAAAAGCCGTCGCATGGGGGGGGTGGCAGTGGACGACCGCCCCGACGGAAGGATCGTGGCGATAGATCTCCAGGTGCATGAGAATTTCGCTGGTCGGCTGGCGGCGGCCGGACAAAAGGCGACCATCGAGATCCACCCGGCACAGGTCCGACGGCTTCATGAAGCCCTTCGAGATCATCGTCGGCGTGCAGAGGATGACCTGCCCGGACAGACGATACGACAGATTCCCGTCGTTGCCAGCCGCGAATTGGCGGGCGTACAGGCGGCGACCAATCTCACATAGTTCCCGGCGAGCGGCCTGCTCGCCAGTGGTTCGGCGAAGGTCTGGCTTCATCTGGAGAGACTCCGCGGTCGGGGGAACCCGCACGGTTCCGCCGTCGCGGCTATTGTGACCGGACCGGCGTGAGAGGGAAACAGGGCCTGAACCCCGGGCACGCGGAACAAAGGTCAGCTCACCGCACAGCCGGCCAGGTGGTTCTTGATAAAGGTCTCGGCGGCGGCCGCGTCCCGGGGACGGTCGTAGTAGTACCCCTGGGCCTGGTCGACCTTCAGCCGGGCCAGCAAAGCGGCCTGTTCCGCGGTCTCGACACCCTCGCCGATCACCAGGAGGCGGAGCGCCCGGGCCATCGTGACGATCGCCTCCAGCATCGCCACCCGCTCCGGGCGTTCGGTCACGTTGGCCATGAACGACCGGTCGATCTTCAAGCCGCTGAGGGGAAACTGATACAGGCAGCTCAGCGAGGATTGTCCCGTCCCGAAGTCGTCCAAGTGGAGCCAGACGCCCATCTGCTGCAACCGCTGGAAGACCTGCCGCGCCGTGGCCGGGTCATCGAAGACCGTGCTCTCGGTAATCTCCAGGACGAGGTCGCGGGGTTGCAGACCCGCTGCCCGGACGATGCCGGAGATCCGCTCCACCAGTTCCGAGTCGATCAACTGTTTTCTGGAAAGATTGACGCTCATCAGCAGCCGCCGCAGATCGGGATAGCGGTTTCGCCAGGTCTTGAGCTGCCGACACGCCTCCTCCAGCACCCACAGGCTCAGGGGCAGGATCAGCCCGGTGTCCTCGGCGATGGGGATCAACTCTGAGGCGTTGATCACACCACGCCTGGGATGATGCCAGCGGACAAGGGCCTCGAAGGCCACCAGATCGCCGGTGCTAAGGTCCACGATCGGCTGGTAATGCAGGCAGAAGTCCGCCTGCTGGACGGCTTGCCGCAGCCCGTTTTCCAGATCCATCCGCGCGGCCACCTCTTCATGCATCCGTTGGTCGAACATGACGAAGCGGGCCCGGCCGGCGGCCTTCGCCCGATACATGGCCGTATCGGCATCTCGAATCATGTCTCCCGCCCGCTGGTATTCACGGTCGCTCGTGGCGATGCCGATGCTGAGGGTCACATGGATCTTCTGTTCGTTGAGGGAATATGGTTCGGCGAGGACCTTGAGCAAGCGGGCGGCCACGCGGGCGGCGTCGGACTCCTCGCGGAGATCCTCCAGCAGCACGATGAACTCATCGCCGCCCAGCCGCGCGGCGGTGCTGGTGTGGCTCACCAGATCGGTCGCCCGCAGCGAATCGCGGAGCCGCTCGGCGACCTCGATGAGCAGGAGGTCTCCCATCTCATGGCCCAGGCTGTCGTTGATCAGCTTGAAGCGGTCGAAATCCAGAAAGAGGATGGCGAACTTGTAGTCCGGATGACGACGACGGCGTTCGATGGCGGCGTTGAGCCGTTCGGTCAGGAGGGTGCGGTTCGGCAGATCGGTGAGTTTGTCGTGCAGGAGGGCGTACTCGATCTCCGCGGTCCGCTCCTGCACCAGGCGCTCGAGCGCCTCCATCTTCATTGCGGCCTGGCGTTTGAGCACCCACTTCTCGCTCAGGGCGTTGGCGAGCTGGAGAACCTCCACATTGTCGAAAGGTTTCTTCAGCAACAGCAGGCGGTCTCTCTGGCCGAGTTCGCCGGTGATCTCGTCGAGCGAGCAGTCGGAGAAGGCGGTGCAGATCACGATCTGGATGTCGTCGTCGATCCTCCAGATGTTTCGTATGGTCTGAAGACCGTCCCAGCCGGGCGGCATCCGCATGTCCACGAAGGCCACGGCGTATGGATCCCCGGCGCGCAGGGCCTCCTCCACCTTTCGAAAGCCGTCCTGGCCCTGGACCGCCGTGTCGAGGACGAAACTCAGCCTCACCGCCGCCGCTGCCGCCGGCGAGAACCCAAAGAGGGCCGCCTTGGCGGCGGTCAATGAACTGGTCCGCTCCGGCGTCTCCAGGATCTTGCGAAAATCGGCGTGGATCGCCTCATTGTCGTCGATGACCAGGATCCGCCGCCGCAGGGGATGACCGATCTCACTCATGTCCGCACCTTCCGCCGCACAACCGGCAACTCCAGAGTGAAGCTTGCCCCGCAACCCGGCCCGGCGCTCTCGGCGCGGAGCGTCCCCGACATTTCGCGAGCCAAGTTGGCGGCACTATGCAGCCCGAAGCCGTGTCCGTCGGGCCGGGTGGAAAAACCGAACGCGAAAATGCGGGACAAGTGTTCCGGTGGAATGCCTACGCCATTGTCCTCGACCACGAGCCGAATGCGCTCCGGCTCACTGTCGCCCACGGCGGCCAGCTCCACCACCAGCCGCTTGTCCGCCCGCCTGCTCTCCTTGAGGCTGTTCTTGGCGTTGCTGATCAGGTTGACCAGGATCTGGAGGGTCTTGTGCCGATCCATGAGCAGCGGACCAACAGTCTGGATTCGTCGTTCCACGGTGATGTTGTGCCGGTCGAACGAATCGAGGTTCAAGCGAATGGCTTCTTCAAGGATGGCGGCCGGATCGACTTCCTCCTCCATTCCGCCGAATTTGCTGTGGACCTGTTGCAGGCTGACAATCTGTTTGATGTGGTCCACGGCCTGATTCAACGATTTCATTTCCTCAAGGAGTTGCCGCTGCTCTCCGGCCAGGGCCTCCGCCAGAGAGACCAGAAAGCCCGGTAGGTGGCGACCACGTTCGTCCTCGTTGACAAAGCGGCCCAAATCCTGCTGATGCTCGACGATCAACTTCGCTGCCTGGGCCAGACTCGGCGTCTCCGACTGCCGCAGCCGCTCCATGACCAGGTTGGCCGATACGTTCACGCTGTTCAGAACATTGCCCACGTTGTGCAGGACGTCCGTGGCGACCTCGGCCATGCCGGCCCGGCGGGCGGTGCCCAGCAGTTGAGCGCGGTACTCCGCCAGGCTCTTCACCATGCGGTCGAACTCCCCGGCCAGCACGCCGATCTCGTCGCATCGGGGCAAATCGAGCCGGGCGGCAAGATCGCCCTCCCGGCCAACACGGACGGCGTGCTCGGTCACGCGGTGGAGCGGCGCGACGACCATGCGGCGAAGGGCCAGCCACATGGCACCGACCAGGACCACCGCCCCCGCCAGACTACAGACGGTGGCGGTGTGGGCGGCGGCCACGCCCCGGCGGCTGATGGTCCTCGGCAGGTCGGCGCGCAAGAGGGCGATCGGCTCGCCGGAAACGCTGTGGAGGTACGTGTAGCAGTACAACACCCGGGGGTCGTCGTCGCGGATGTAGGTTTCCTGGTCGGAATCCAGATGCGGCCGAGCAGACCGGTCAAACTCCGTCAGCGATTCACTGTCCAAAGGCCACAACTGCACCGAGACTCGCGTCCGCAAGGCCAATTCCTGGACCGCCGCCTCATCCAGCAGCCGACCCATCATCAGCACTCCGTGGACCGGACCCTCGTTCTTGCTGGTCACAATGGCATGGGCGGCGATGAGCATCGAACCGAACTCGGTCATGACCAGACCCACTGCGCCGCTCCGCGGCTCATCGCTGGCCATCAGGGGATGCCCCGGTCTGGTGAGGCGGTCCAGCAACTCGGGGGACTTCAACTCCTCTCCGTTCTTCAAGTCGTGCAGTCGCCCCCAGATCAGTTCGCCGTCCGGGCGCACCAGAAGCAGCAGGTTCAAGCGGTTGATGGTGAAGGTATTGGTGATGAGGTTCATTCCTACGTAGCCGGAGTTGCGATCCTGCATGTAACGGTAAGTGTCGTCCCAGGCGGCCCAGTCCGTGGTCAGGTTCGCCAGGTGCTCGCCGTCGCGGCGAATGGCCTCCCGGCAACGATCCAGATTGTCGTGGGCGGCGCCGAATTCGACCTGCGAGAAACCCTTGAGGACTACACCCATCTGAATCGCGTACGTCGAGCCGACGAACAGGACCGAGAGGGCAACCAGCAGGAGGCTGATCTTCCACCGCAGTGAAATGAACCTAACCATCTATAGCATCCCCCACGGCCGCCGCCCCGCCAGGCGGCCGCCGCCGCAGGGCATCCCCCTGCCTCTGTTCAGACAATGCGGGCGGCTCTCGGCCGACCGCCTCGCCCCGTCTGGCGAATGCAGACGTTGGTCTATCGAACAATCAGCCCCGCCGCATCAGCCCGGTTTCCCGGAGAATGGCACCAGCAGGCAATCCCGGTTCCGATAATCCACTGGCATGGGCTGTTCCCCTTCGCCGTCGCGAGAATTCCCGCCGCATGATTGTTCACGCCCATCGGGTCGCCAGACCGAAAAGATGGGAGGCGACTTGCCGCGCCGCGAGGGATGTCATGAAACGCCAAAGCCGGACGGTTTCCGCGTGGGTACTCGTGGCCCTGCTGACCTGCTCGATGCTGACCGCGGGCTGCGAACCTCTCGGGTGGTTCGGACCCAATTTCAACGTCTATACGGTGATACCGCTGGGGCTGGGAGGATCGCCCGGGCTGTTGAACCCCTTTGGAATCGTCCAGGCGGTGGTCAACGCTCTGCTGGGGATGGACGCCGGCGGCGGCGGCGGCAGTCAAGCCTATGTGACTCCCCAGCCCCCTGCGCCTGTAAACCCGGCCATCCCTGTCGTGGTGGGAGGCTGAAGGCCCGAGCAGCTCGTTTGCGAAGAACCGCCCCTCGCCGACGCCGTTCCACGATGCCGAGGAGCTATCTGTTGAACAGCACGAGGGAATAGCCTCTAAGCATCAAGCCGCTCGGCAGGCCCAGGGACTCCGTCACCAAGTCGAACATGAAATAAAACGGATACCAGGCCGCATCCACCGTCCAGAGGATGAGAAACAGCAGGGCGAAGGCCGTCATGGCCGCCTGAGGCTGGCGAAGATGCCACTGCCACTCTTCCGGCAACCGGTGTTCGACCAGGCGATAGCCGTCCAGCGGCGGCACCGGCAGCAGGTTGAATAACGCCGCGATGAAGTTCAGGAAGGCCATGGCTCCCAGGAAATAGACCCAGGTCGGTTGCTCGGCGGAGTGATGCCGGACCAGACCCAGAGCGGGGTGCAGCAGCAACCCCAGCCCAAGGAAAACCAGCAGATTGGCCGCCGGCCCGGCCGCCGCGACATACAGGCCCCACCGTCGATTCCTCAGCGCCGATTCGTCAATCCTGACCGCCCCGCCGGGAAGCGGCACGCCGCCCAAGGCCAGCACGATCGCCGGCAGCACCACACTGGCGAACGGATCCAGGTAACGCGTGAAGTCCAACGACAGGTAGCCCTTCTCACGCACCGAGCGGTCCCCGCCGAACCAGGCGACGAGGGCGTGGGCGAATTCGTGCAGGCAAACGCACAGGATCCAGGCCAGCACCGCCGCCAACAACAGGGGGGTCAGCCGATCGGAATCCAGGAAACCCAGGAGCATGTTCTCGCTCTCTTCGCCGGGAAGCGGCCGGAGCAGACCCGTCGCACCGGATGCGGCCGGCGACCACGGCCCGGCGGACGCCGGCGGGACTATAATAGTCCCCCACCCGCGACCCTCGCCACGCGGTTAGGACGGCTCATGACCAACTGCTTCTTTGCTTCCGATCTGCACGGCCGCTCCGAACGCTATCTCGCGCTCTTTGAAGCTATAGCCGGGGAGCGACCGGCGGCCGTCTTTCTGGGCGGCGACCTTCTGCCTTCGGGGCTACCGGCCCGCCGCGGAGCGGACTCGGCAAATCGCGATTTTCTCGTCGATTTTCTGGAACCGCACCTGCTCCGTTTGCAGAATGACCTGGGACCGAACTACCCGCGGATGTTTGTCATCCTCGGCAACGACGACCCCCGCTCCCAGGAGGCGGCGTTCCGGAACGCCGCCGGCCGCGGCCTGTGGGAATACGTTCATGAACGCCGGGTACGCCTCGAACCGTTCGAGGTGTATGGCTACTCCTGCGTACCGCCGACGCCGTTTCAATTGAAGGACTGGGAACGATACGATGTCTCCCGCTACGTCGATCCCGGCTGCCTTCCGCCGGAGGCCGGTCGCCATACGACCCCGGTGGACGAGCATGCGATTCAGTATGCCACCATCCAGGACGACCTGAATCGTCTCGTTGGTGACGCGGCACTGGACCGAGCCATCCTTCTTTTTCACTCCCCTCCCTACCAGACCTGCCTGGACCGCGCCGCGCTGGATGGAAGAACGATCGATCACGTGCCCCTGGACGTGCATGTGGGGAGCATCGCCATTCGCCGGTTCATCGAAGCCCGCCGCCCGCTGATCACGCTCCACGGTCATGTCCACGAGTCCCCGCGCCTGACGGGATCGTGGCGGGAACAAATCGGGACCACCTGGTGCTACACGGCCGCCCACGACGGGCCGGAACTGGCCCTGGTGCGGTTCGATCCGGCCGCGCCCGAGCAAGCTACCCGAGCGCTGCTGTAGACGTCGGTCACGATACGTCGGCAGGCTCTCAGTCGCCGGTCAGGTCCTGGGCGCCTTCCTGGATGCGGGCCGGGCCGCGGCGGCGGAACTCCTCCGGATCGCGAATCGACTCGAGAGCAAAAACATCGCGGGTCCGCGAGTACAGAGAACCGCCCATCCGCCCGACGGTCTGGAGCCGCGCGGCGTCACAGACCAGCTTATCGGAGAGAAACACCTCGTTGGTCACGTGAATGGCCAGCACGTCCCCGAGAATCGCCGCCCCGGCGCCCGGCTGATCGCCGAAGCGAATGATCTGCCGCAGAACACACTCGATATTGACGGGGCTTTCCGCGACCAGCCGGGCGTCGACCTTCGTCGCGGGAACCGGCGTCAGGCCGGAATGCTCGAACTCGCTCACCCCGTGTTCGAACTCCACGCTACAGATGTTCATTCGCTCGGCGATTGATTCCGTGACGGTCGCGATGACGAATCCGCGGGTGGCCTCGATGTTCAGCAAGGTGTCCTTGCGCCGCCCGGTCCGGGTAATGGAAGGGCAAAACACCACGACGGGCGGATTCGCGGACACCATGTTGTAGAAAGAGAAGGGCGCCAGATTCAGCCGCCCGTCCGCCGCCACGGTCGACGCGAGCGCGATCGGGCGGGGCTGAATGAAACTCGTGAACAGCCGATACATCGCCCGCCAGGAATGTTGCGTCTGACTCAGGTCGAAATACGGCATCGCGTTGCTCCCGTGGTTCGTCGGTCGCGGGCCGGGTTACGGCCCGGCCGGGGCGGCCTCCGCCCGCATGACCCGGTTTTCCAGCACACCTAACCCGTCGGCCTCCAACCGGACGCAATCGCCGGGTTGCAGATAGCGACCCAGCTCCAAACCGCACCCTCCTCCCACCGTACCGCTGCCCAGGATATCCCCGGGCCAGAGGGTTCGACAGTGGGCGGCGTAAACGATCATCTCCTCGAATCGATAGCGGACCGATCCATAGCACCCGTCTGTCCATTGCTCTTCGTTGACGAAGGCCCGCATCCGCACTGCGGCCAGGTCCGCCACCTCGTCCGGCGTCACCAGGAAAGGACCCAGCGCGCTGCAAAAGTCCTTACCGGGCGCCGGCCCCATGTTGATGGGCATGGCCCGGGCCTGCCGCTGGCGGCAGGAGAAATCGTTGAGCAGAGTATAGCCGGCGATGGCGTCACGAGCCTGCGCCGGTGTGGGATTGCGAATCGCCCGACCGATGACGCAGGCCAACTCGCACTCGTAGTCCATCTGCTCTTCCTCCGGTGGGAACCACGCCGTCATGCGGTGGCCGATCAGACTGGTGGGGTTGGAATTGTAGTAGGCCGGGATCTCATACCATTCCGGCGGTACCCCCTTCAGACCTCGGATACGCCGGGCGGTGCGGACATGCTCCTCAAATGCATAAAAATCGAGATATTGTGACGGCCGCGGCACACACGGCGCGAAGTGAATTTGCTCCGGATCTAGGCCGCCTTGATCGGCTTCGCCCGCCTGCACCACCGCCCGCAACTTCTCCGACAAGGCGGCCCCCCGATCCCAGCCCGCCACCCACGCCGCCAGAACCCCCGCGTATTGCGGATCGGCGAGATCGATATGTCGGGCGACCTCCGCCGTGATATCCACTACGCGACCGCCGACCAGAAGCCCCAGGCGAGAAGCAACCGGCATCCGCCTTGCGAGGTCACCATCGCGTTCCGCCTCCGACGTGTAGAACTGACAGAGCCGCATCGTGGTCTGAGGTCCAATTCACCCAGGCCCTGGGCAGCAAGCACAACCGACCCAAGCTGGCAGCATAACCGGTTGTCGATCGGTCGTCGACGCCCGAAAAGGCCGGCGATGGCGAAGCCCAATACGGCAACGTTCCGAACCGCTCCGACCCCATTAGAATATGTAGACGGATCCTGACTGTGGTGGCTGACGCGAAGCCGTCCTGGCTCGTCGCCCTGGACCTCCGATGACTGACCGGCCGGACATCGTGATTGCGGTCATGCGAGCAGCGGCCGAATCGGCCGACGGCCAACAGGTCTCGGCCCATTGGCCGGCCGCGGGGCCGGCATCCCGGCCCGCTGGGAACGCCTGGGGATGGTCCTTCGCCCTGGCGGTGCTGTTGCATGTCGGACTGCTGGGCTCTGCCTTCAGCGCGGCCCCGCGGCTCGGCCTGTCCATGCCTCGGCCGCAGGTGGAACAACTCATCCGGGGAACCTTGGTCTTCGAGCCTGAACCAGCCCCGATTGAGCGTGCCGCCGCGACGACGCCCCACGCTCGCACACCGGTAGGTGAAAGCGCCCGAGACACCGCCGCGACTGACGCCGATGTCTCCGCGGCTTCGACTTCCGACCTGAAAGAATCTGTCCTTGAGCCGGATCCGGAAACGATTCGACAGGCGGCCGCCGCGTTGGCCTCCGCCCCCGCGGGACCACCCTCTGAGGAACTCTACGACCACCTGCTGCGTGACGCCGAGAGACTGGAGCGAATCAGCAGCCCCGAGGCGGTCGTCCGGATGGCCGAGGCGATTCGTCAGGCCCTGAACGCACCAGATTTGCGGCAGCCGACCACCCTTCCAGCCGATGGTGAGCCATTCGATTTCGATCGGAGCGTTCTCACGGAGGTTCAACGCGTCGCCACCGGCGGAACCGTGGAGATTCAGGAGACACTCCGCGACCCCGTCGGTCGAATGTTGACGGTCGTCACGAGGCGTCGCCCGGCGGAAGACTCCGGCGAGGACATCTATGAGCAAACCCTTCTGGAGCCTGGGCAGCCCCCCTCCACGCACCGGATCACCGCGGAGGACTTCGCCGAGGCCGAAGCCAGGTATCGCCCCTTTGAGGTGATCAATCGCTTTCCGCTCGTCAAGCTCCTGCACCAGGAGGCCGTCCTCCCCTTGCTCCGCAAGATCAGCGAGGATCCGGCCATCGCCTCTCGCCCCGCTGAACCCTGCTCGCAGCCCGCCGGCCCCGCCTTGCCGGCCGGACCACCTCAACTTCAGTGATTCCTCCTTGCGAGAAGGACCGCTTCGCGGCTAGCCTTGCGTCCGATCGGTCGGCGGTGAGCGGATCGGTCGCGACCTCGGGCGCGAACACGCCGCCCCGACGATACAAAAGGGATGGTCTCATGGCACGCCAGTTCGCGGATCGGCTGCTCCAGGCGATTGCGGAGAAAGGAACGCCGGTCGTGGTAGCGCTCGATCCGGTCTATGGACAACTGCCGGAAGAGCTTCGGGAACACCCGGCCTTCAACGACGAGCACGATGTGCAAGCGGCGCTGGGCGCGATCCTGGAGTTCTGCCGCCGGGTCATTCGCCTCACGGCCCCGCTGGTTCCCGCGATCAAGATCAACTCGGCCTGTTTCGAGCGGTACTTCGGTGAAGGGGTTGACGCGTACTTTCAGGTGGTTGAGGAAGCCCGCGGTCACGGGCTGCTGGTCATCGGCGATGTCAAGCGGGGTGATGTCGGCCACACGGCCGAACTCTACGCCGCCGGCCATCTTGCCGCAGTCGAGTTCGTCGACATGGAGGAGCGGAACATGCCGGACGCCGTCACGCTCAGCGGCTATCTGGGCCTCGACGGCGTGAAGCCGTTTCTGGACATCGCGGCCACGCAGGGCAAAGGCGTCTTCGTCCTGGTCCGCACCTCGAACCCCTCCGCGGCCGGGATTCAGGACGCCCGCCTGGCGGACGGCCGCAAGGTTCACGAGACCCTCGCCGAGCTGGTCGCCCAATGGGCGGCCGACGCCCGCCTGGTCGGCGAGGGCGGCTACTCCTCCCTAGGCGCGGTCACGGCGACCCGCGACCCGTCGGACGCGGCCAACCTGCGGCGGCTCATGCCGCAATCCATTCTGCTGGTCCCCGGCTACGGCGCCCAGGGCGGAAGGGCGGAGGATTTCGTGCCCTATTTCGCCCCGGACGGCAGGGGCGCCCTCGTCGCCGCTGGCCGATCGCTCATTTTCGCCTATCAGCAGCCGAAGTACGTCGAGATGTGCGGCGGCCGATGGGAACAATGCGTGGAACAGGCTTGTCGCGACACCATCGCCGATCTGGCCGGCGTCCTTCCGCCAAAATGATGACGCAGTGGGCAGCGGGGAGTATGCGGCCATTCAAACTGCACCACCAGATTCTTGCGGCCATGCTGCTCGGCGCGGGCCTGGGGTTGCCGCTCAACTTTCTCGCGGCCCGCGGCAGCCTGCCTCCGATCTGGGCGCAGACGGTCGCGACCTACGGCAAAGGCGCGGGAGATCTGTTCCTGCGACTGCTCTCGATGGTCGTGGCCCCGCTCATCTTCACGTCCCTCGTAAGCGGTGTCACCAGCACGCGGACGCTCCAGGGTCTTCGGCGGCTGGGCCTACGAACCCTGGCGATCTACCTCACCACGACGTTGTGCGCGATCACCACCGGGATGTTGGTTTTTCACCTGATTCAGCCAGGCCGAGGAGTGAGCCTTGAAGCCCTACTGGCCATTGCTCCTGAACAGTCCTCGGCGTTGCCCATCTCCAGGCAGGGCATCGGGGAAACGCTCTGGCAGCAGGTGTTCAAGCTGATCCCGGCCAATCCGCTCGCCGCCCTGGCGGACCCATCCAATCAGTCGATGCTCGGGGTAATCTTCTTCGCCGTGCTGTTCGGCGGGTTCACCAATGCCGTAGGCGGCGAGACGGCGGCGTGGTTATCGAAGGGCTTTCAAGCGGCTTGCGACGTCATGATGCGAATGACCCTGTTCGTGGTCCGGCTGGCGCCCCTCGGCGTGCTCGGCTTCATGCTGTACGCCTCCGCCGCGGCGGGCCTCGCCGTGTTCCAGGCCTTGGGCTGGTACGCCCTGACCGTGGCGGGTGGTCTGGCCGTTCACGCCGGAATCACCCTGCCACTCCTTCTGTGGCTCCTGGCCCGGCGTTCTCCGCTCGCTTTCGCTCGGGCCCTGTCTCCGGCGCTGGTCACGGCCTTCTCCACCGCCAGCAGTAACGGCACGCTGCCGCTGACCATGACCTGCGCGGAGCAGCGAGCAGGCCTGAGTAACCGGATCAGTGCCTTCGTCCTCCCTCTCGGCGCGACGGTCAACATGGATGGCACGGCCCTCTACGAAGCCGTCGCCGTCCTTTTCATTGCCCAAGTCACCGGCCACGATCTCACCCTGGCGCAGCAGATCGTGATCGCGCTCACGGCCCTCCTGGCCAGCATCGGAGCGGCCGGCATCCCGCACGCGGGCACGGTCATGCTGGTGGTCGTGCTCAGTGCCGTGCAGCTTCCCGTGGAGTACATCGGGCTGATCCTGGCCGTGGACCGCGTGCTGGACATGTGTCGCACGTCGGTCAACGTCTGGAGCGATGCGACTTGCTGCGCCATCGTCGCGAGCCTGGAGGGAGAAGCAAGCCCCGCCGAAGACGGCGAACCGCCGCCGGCGACCCCTTCCCCGCATTCCCGTGGCCAATGATCCAGCCCCCCAGTCGCCGTGGCGGGGACGACCGGGACAGCGGCTCCCTACGGCCCTCTCGCACCTCTGCTCAGCCTGTCGATCTGGGCAGCGAACCCGCGGACCTGATTCGCCTTCACACGATCAACATGGCGTCTCCGTAGCTGTAGAACCGATACTGCTCGCGGATCGCCGTCTCATAGGCGTGCATGGTCTGGTCCCGTCCGGCAAACGCGAACACCAAGGCCAGCAGCGTGCTGCCCGGCAGGTGGAAGTTGGTCACCAACGCGTCGGTGACGCGAAACGTATAGGGCGGGTAAATGCACAGATTGGTCCAGCCCGACTGCGGATGCAGCGGTCCGGAGGCGGCGCAGGTCTCTAGCACCCGCACGGATGTCGTGCCCACGGCAACGCACCGCCCACCCGCCGCCCGCGCGGCCTCCACGCGAGCGACCGTCGCCGAGGAGAGCGAAAACCACTCGCGATGCATCGGGTGATCGCGGAGATCATCCACTTCGACGGGCTGAAACGTGCCCAGACCGACATGCAGAACGACTTCGGCAAAGGTGATGCCGCCTTCTTCCAAGCGGCGGCACAACTCCGCCGTGAAGTGCATGCCCGCCGTGGGCGCGGCGACGGCCCCGGCCTCTTTGGCGTAGATGGTCTGGTAGCGGAGCAGATCGCGGCGAACCAGCTCGGCCGGCCGATGCGGGTCGCGGTGGATGTAGGGCGGCAGCGGCGCCTCGCCGATGGCCTGGAGCACCTGTGCTGCTGACCAGGGCGGCACGACCTCCACCAGGCACTCGCCACGGTCCCGCCGCTCCAAGAACGTGAGCGAGTAATCCGGCGATGACGTGGTCAGCCGCTCCGCGGCCTTGAGGCGACCGCTCCCGGCCATAAGCACGACCCACCGGCCGAGACCTTCCTCTCGAATGAACAGGCCTTCGATCCGGCCTCCCGTGACCCGTCGGCAGGTGAACTTCGCCGGGATCACCCGGGTCGTGTTGACGACCAAGCAGTCTGGCGGGCGGAGATACTCCGGGAGATCGCGGAAGATCCGATGTTCGATCCGGCCGGTCGCGCGGTGCAAGACCAGCAGCCGCGCCGCATCCCGCGGCTCCCTAGGCTCCTGAGCAATCAATTCCGGCGGGAGTTCATAATGTAGATCACGAGTCTTAATCGAAGCCGCCTTCCAACGAGAGCCTGGGGCATCAGCGTAGCTCTGCCACCCGATAATAGCTTACCCGGAGACCACGGAACGCGGTGGACAACCTCGACGAACTCTGAATCCTACTATTAATCGGGTGAGCTACCGAAACAGGTTGTGTCAGCGGGTCGGTAAGCCGACCGGCCCAGGTTTTGCGTTTCACAGTATCGGGAGTTCATGGCCATGATGGAGGTTCCCAAGACTCATCCAATCCGCCGCTGGTTTGCGGGTCTCGTGGAAGAGTCCTTCCAGCAGGAGCTGGGCCTCTGCGATCCGCGGGTTCTGGACTATCTAACGGATTTACTGACTACCTTCCTCCATATAGAGCGTATCAACGCAGCCCCGGACGGCAGCGGCCGCCGCATCGAGGAGATCGCCCTCTTGCTGAGTGAAGCGGAACTGGCCCATGCCGGAGTCTCCAACGACGAGCGACGTCGGGTCATCCACCGGCACATCGGCGATTTCACGCTCTTCTGGACCGGAGTGTACCCTGAGCAGCTTCGCCGGATGCGACGACACGGCGGCGTTGACCAGTTGCTCGATTACTTCGCACAGGGCAAGCGGTCTTACGCGATCGCCTCCGAGCTGAGCAGCGATCTCACGGTGCCCGCCGCGACGGTCCTGCGGGCCATGAGTGAACATTTCGAGTATTGCGTGTACGGGTTGGGCCTGGTGCGACGGCACTGGGAGGAAAGCGACGGCGGCAGCAACCTCTCGTTGTGGTAAAGGGGCCATTCAGTCCGAAAGGCCGGGCGTCTCCGGGCCGATCGCGCCCACGTCCTCGCAACCGGCATCAAGCCGGCGGGCCAACTCCTGGCGAATCGCGTGAAGAGGAGCGCCGAGCTTCTCCAAGGCGGCGTGGGCCACGCTACCCCGCTCGCGGGCCAGGGCCAGGAGCAGATGCTCGTTGCAGATGAACTTGCTCTCCAAGGCCCGGGCCTCCTCGATGGCCTTGGCCATCACATTGCGGAAATGCGGAGTGCCCGGCAGGCGACCAAAAACCCAGGTGTCTTCCAGGCTGCTGCGGATCAACTCATCCACGACGGCCTTGGCCTTGGCGGGCGTGACCCCGAGCGCGGACAGGATGTCCACCGCGGGGCCCGTGCCTTCCTGAAGAATCGCCAGAAGCAGGTGTTCCGTGCCGACGTAGTCCTGCCCATAGTCGCGCGCGATGTGCTGCGACAACTCGATGACCTTGGACATCCTGGGCGTCAGCTTCTCGAACATGCGGGAACCCAGTCGACAGCCGCTGCCCCCCTGCCGGCCGGTTCAGGGCTTTACCTGTTGCGCCGCGGGCGGCGGGGGCGAGGTGACGGTCACCCTCGACTTCAGGAGATTGTAACCCAGACTCAGGATGGCGACAAGAACCGTGAAAATCAGCGTGAGGCGAAGGATCTTCAGGCGGTTGGCGACCTCCCGATCTCGCCACTCAGTCAGACGCCGGTCGATCTCATCCAGTTTGGCGTCGATCCGCGCTTCGATCTCGTCCATCTTCTGACGCACATAGTCATCCGCGGCAGAGCGGATCCGCGTGGCCAAACCGGCCATGACCCCGTGCTCCTCGATGTGCTCGCGAAGCGATGGTCGGTGGTCCGGAGCGGCCGGTCCCGGTGTTTGCTCGTTGTTTCCGGCGGTCGAGATGGCGTCCCTCTCGTCGCTGCCGAGCAGCCGCATGACCAGCGACGCGGTGGCCGACCGCCGCCATCGCCCAAAGCGTTTCCAGAACCCGTCGTGCTTCCGCAGCCGCGCGATAATCTGTTCAGGCCGATCTGAAACGGCCGCGTCCAACCCCCGGAGTCGGGCGAAGGCCACCAGACTGGACGGCGGGAGATGCTCATAGTCGGTGCGCTGGATGGAGGCGATTTCGCGGACCAGGGTCTCCGTGCCGGCCTGCGGATCCACAGGTCGCCTGGCCCACGCCAGGATGGCCGCCAAATCGCGGCGGTCCAGTTCCAGCAGGAGCGCCTGACGCCGGCGGATCTGGCGGATGATCTCCTCGCGCGGGGTATCCACCTCCAGACTGAGCCCCAGGCGCATGCCGAGGTGCAGGAGTTCCTCCAAGGGCCACTGGCTCAGCACCGCGGCCGATTGGATAACATCACCGGGGTCGTGAACGGGGCCGGACATGGCCTGCTTCCTGAACCAAGGCGGTGGGCAAGTCCCGTCCGGCTGCGAGCCGACTGGACGTATCGAAGCTTGCCGTAAGGGGTCCGCTCCAACGCCGACACCGGCCGCACCTGACATTGGGCGGACCCGCCGAGCAGGCGCTGCATCCGCTGCTCAACCAGCGACGCGACGGCAAGCACCCGCTCAGCAGGCCAGGCGACGCGGATGTCCACGCCGCCCTCGGCCGACTGCACCACCTGAAAACGGCCATTTTCCAGCACTTCGCCCAGACACGCAACCACGGCCGCGGGTTCATGCCACCGGCCATCGCCGCCTTCGAGGAAATCGCCGACTCGCCCCAGGACCGGCGGAAGACACGGCAGCCCCAGCCCACACTGGCACCGCACGGGCGTAACACGGACCACGTCGCCCGTGCAATACCGAATCAGCGGCATGGCCCGGCTCTCCAGACCCGTCGCCACGATCTCCCCCAGTTCCCCCGGAGCAGCCGGACGCCCATCGCGTACGATCTCGATCACGACCGATTCGGCGGCCACGTGCCAACTCCCGTGGGAACAGGTGAACGCGATCGCCCCCACTTCCTGCACTCCGTAGGATTGGGCCACCGTCACCTGCAAGCTGGCCTCGATCAGCTCCTTCTGCCATTCAAAGGTCACTTCCCCCGTCAGGAAAACGCGCCGGAGAGAGCCCCGGTTTATCCGCCGGCCTTCACGACGGGCGGCGATCAACAGATCGCACAACGCGGAGGGATAAGCGGTCACCCGAGCCGGATCGAGACGATGCCAAGCCGCCGAGATGGCGGGTTCATTGCGGCTGAGATCGACCAGGCAATCGATCTGCACGTCGGCCAAGAGCCGGTCTCGACGCTCTCGCAGCCAGTGCTTCAATCGCCCTCCCAGACTCACGGGCGGATCGACCGGCCACAGGTGCAATTCGCGATCCGAGGGCAGGAACCCGTGCCAACTATGACCGCGGAGGCGGTTGGCCTTGTCCCAAGCCTGCCGATGACGGTCCCAGTAGTAGCAAAGCGGCTGGTCGGTGGAACCCCGGGAGTGATCGACCAGGCGACGATGCGGCATCCGATTCCAACACATCGCCCGAGCGTTCTGACGCACCTCCCGGCGAGTGAGCAGCGGCAACTGCGATAAAGAATCGAGATCTTCAAGGTGGTCACTTAGCCCGGAAAGCCGCCGAGCATAATACGGACAATGATCCGCCGCGTGCCGCAACAAACGCCGCAGTTTGGCCAGTTGCAGCTCGGCCAGTCGCTCCGCAGGCCAAAACTGAGTTCGCAGCAGGCGGTGAAAGAGGGACCACGTTCGGCGTCCCATCAATGCTTCATGCAGCCGGGACAGGCTCTCGGACCGCCGCCAGGCTGGATCCCGCGAAGCCCGTCGTTCGGGATGTTTACCGGGCTTGGTTCTTATCGGTTCCGGCCGCATCGTCGCCATGCTTCTGCATCGGCCGTTCTTGCGGGCCGGCGACACCGGATCGGGCCGCTCCGTTCCCAGAGACTTGTCCAACAGAAAGTTATATTGGATTGTTGCATTGGAGTTCCGGACCGGGTCGCCGGCCCGGCCCGGGGCAAAGCGAAGGTGGGATCATGTTGCCAGCAATCTCCGCGGATCTGCCGGCCTACCTCCTACCTCCCAGGAGTGGTAGTGGGGACCGGCCGACAGGCGAGCAGGAAGGCCTTGAGCCATCGGTTCGCCTGGATCTCTCCGACAGTGAAGCCCAGGAGGCCCAGTCCAGGAACCCAGGTGTCGGCCTTTACGGCCCGGACGGGCACTTCGTGGAATCCACCTCGCCCACGGCCTCGGCCGACCTCCCCTTCGGCGGCGGAACGCCACCGGAAAAGCCTGCCCGGGACCTCGACCTGGCCCAATTCGACTCCGTAATCCCGCCGGCCGCCGAAGAAGAATTGCGGGCACTGGCCGACCGGGTGTCGCGGAAAGCCGAAGCAAGCTCCTTTGATCCGCGTGACCTGGAGCAGATCGCTCAACTGATGCAAGCCGTGGGACGCTTTGACCGTGCTCATTGGGCCATGAGGCGGGCAAAGGAACTGGAGCGGGGCGACGAACCGACAACGGCGGCGGCCTCGGCAACGGACGCCGGGCGTGCCGAGACGGCCGCGAAGGATCCCCAATCGCCGGCCGCCGACACCCCATAGCGGTCCACGAGGTGAAGAGGCACTGCAACACGCCTGGGGGGTGGCGGCTCTGTTTATCCTGATGGGGTTCGCTGTTGGGCCACCCGTTGTTGAGGTTGTGGACACGCGGTACCGCCGCGTCGTTGTGAATGTGACCGCACCGTCCAGATGGACCAAGCGGCAAGGTCTCGCGGGCAGGCGGCGCGAGAGTGTTCATTTCGGGCTTTTCCAATTCTCGCCGCCATCGGCAGAGATCGGATGAGTGTCGCGGGGGATGATCTTGCGGAAGATCAATGGCTGAAGAATCGCCCTGGTGAAACGACGGCCCGGCCTGGCCCACGCGTTGCCCCTCCATGGATCCCGTATCCGACCCAGAAACTCCGAACCGCTGTATGGGCAGTCCCTCTCGGCCCGCAACGTGGGCGGAGGGTGTGCGGAGACGGACCACCTCACCGCCGCCTTCGAATCCGCAACGATTCCGTAAGAGTGGATGTTCGGAGCAGCATCACTCGTCATGGAACTCTCGGAGTGGCCGGTGGCGGCGACCGCGCTAGAATCCCGCGACTCGAGCATGATTAGCCGTTTGCGATCATCGGAAGGTAGCGTGGATCCCGTCCAAATCATCGACTTCAGCCAGTGGATTCCCGTTTTTCCGCTGCCCAATGCGGTGTTGTTGCCCGGCGCCGTATTGCCCCTGCACATCTTCGAGCCCCGCTATCGGGAGATGACGCGGGATGCGTTGGGTGGCCAACGGGTCATGGCTCTCGCCCTGCTCAAGCCCAACTACGAAGAGAAGTACCACACGCTCGAGGCGGAACTGCACGACGACGTCTGCGTGGGCAGAATCCTGCGGGAAGAAATGCTCCCCGACGGCCGTTACAACTTCCTCCTGCAAGGTGTTATCCGCGGCCGGATTCACCAGGAGAACCGGGCGCTGGCGTACCGCCGAGCGGTGATCCAGCCCATCTACCCGATCCCCGTGCAACCCGCTCGAGAAATGGAATTGCGCCAGGCACTTCGGGCTTTGCTGGAACGTCCGCCCCTCGACGAAGTGGCGGACCGCTGCCACTGGCTGGAACTGTTCAACTGTGAAGGACTGGGCCTCTCGGACCTTCTCGACCTGCTGGCCTCCGGGGTGCTGTCTGATCCGGAAGCACGCCAGCTCTTCCTGGCGAATCCTTGCGTCGAGGCCCGGGCCGCTTGCCTTCAGCGAATCCTGGCCGCCCTGAGCGAGCAGGCTGCCAGCGCCGCTCGGCCGCATCGCCCCAGACCCTGGCCTCCTCCCTGTGGGACCAACTGATCGGACCGGGCCGATCGCTCGGGGCAGAGTCCCTTTTCTTCCCGCGGCCGCCGCCCACAGGCTGCCCAAACTGGGGAATAGTGCCCTCTGTTTAGCGAGCGTAGCCCGACTCGGACCCGCGGAGGGCCGCGGCCTCCTTTGGCGGGCCTCCTGCCGGCCATTATCAGCAAGGTGAAGGCGATGTTGGCTCCTCATTGGAAAGGCACGGCCGTTGCACCTTTCCCGATGTCGCCGAAATGAAGGAGCCTCCCCATGAGTTACCTCACCACAGCCACGATGGCCCTCGGAGTATTGCTCGCCACGATTTCGGGCGTGGCCTGCTATTTCGGGTCGGGAGTGTTTCTGGAACACCTGGCTTGGCTGCCGCAGGCAGACCTGCTCTTCGCTCGGCCAGGGGCCGCCCTCGGCGCAGCCGCGACCCTCATCATTCTCAGCTTGCTGACTCAGCCGACGCCGGTGGATTGACCGGACGACGGATACGGCCACGGCACGCGTTTACAGCGGAAACCAAAGGCGGTCCGGCGCTGTGGCCGAGCCGCCGCGGCCAATGGGACGCCACCCGGGCTTACACTTCCCGCGCTACCGGCATGGAACCGCCGGTCTGAGCCATGGCCTCTGCCTCGCGCAACTGCTGCGCCAACAGCTCCTGTTCGCGCACGGCATTGAGCACGGCCTCGCGGGCCACGGCCATTAGACGAAGAAAGACGCCGGCCCCGATGGCCAAAAGGCCCCACACCAGCCAAACCTGACTCATCGCCGTCTTCCCCCCCACTACCCGGCTCGCCGCCGCGCCGAGCCGGCTTGCACTCGGTCCGCACTCCGGACGGCGCCGGTTTGGTTCACCAGCCCCTCCGGGACGATGACGGCTGCGGTTCGTCATCGAACCAAGGCTCCTCCACGGCATCGGTCGCCCCGGCGCCGCCGGTCGGGATCATCATGATGTTGACCTCTTGCAGAAACTGGCTGTCCGTCAGGTAAACTGGAAAATAGCCCGGCTTGGAAATGCGAATCCGGCCCCCGCTCTTGACCTTCTCCTTCACGATCCACCACTTGCCATTACCATCGGTGGTCCCCAGGTTCTTCCAGGTGCCGTCGGGCTGTTGTTGATCGATGCGGGCATTGCCGACCGCAAACGCCGCCTCGCGATCACTGATCTGCCCCATGTGAACCAGCTCCTGGCAACCGCCGATCAGGACGATGCCGGTCCAAGCCGCCGCCACGACTGCGTACGACCGAATCCTTCGTTTCATCGCGCACTCCTTCCCGTCGCTCGAATCCCCGAGCCGACGCCCGATCCGCCCTAGTGTCCGAGGTATCGTGCGTAGATCGAGCGGGCCTCCTCCGGGCGAGAGGCTCCCCGAACCAGCGCTCGCCCATCGCGGAACAGCGTCACTTCATACGACTCAACGGCGAACCGCAACAAATATCGGTTGAAGACCGGGGGGGTCTTCGCCACGGTGGCCAGGCGGCTGGCCAGGTCCGCGAAATCGACCGTTTGCGATGTGGGGCCCCCCAGTTGCCACATATCGCGCCCACACAACGCGACGGGCGAGTCGTCGGCCTCGTCGTCCAGAAAATCGAAACGTCGCTCCCGGCAACAGGGGCAATCCGCCGCGGGCGGGCCCCAGTCCAAACGCCGCCATTTCCCGGCCCACAGGTCTACCTCCAACATGCCGCGGCTCAGCTCCTCGATCCGCCCCGCGAGCACCTGCATCGCCGCCATCGCCTGCAAAGCCGCCACCGCATGCACGGCGGGCGGCAGCACTCCCACGGTCTCACAGGTGGGGCACGCGCCCGGCGGGGGAGGTTGTGGGTACACGCAGCGGAGGCACGGCGTCAGCCCCGGCAGGACGGGCCACACCATGCCCGTGGCCGCGATGCAGGCGCCATAGACCCAGGGTTTGCCGAGCTTCATCGCGACATCGTTGATCAGATAACGTGTGTCGAAGTTGTCTGTCCCGTCAAGGATCAGATGCGTCGATTCCGCAAGGTGCTCGATGTTCCGGCAATTCAGATCCTCCACCACCGGGTCGACCTCGACACGAGAGTTGATCTCGGCGAGGTGCTCGGCCGCGGCGATCGCCTTAGGGAGACACTCGGCCGCGTCCCGCTCGGTAAACAAAGACTGCCGATGAAGGTTACTCACGTCCACAAAGTCGCGATCCACAATCCGCAGGAAGCCCACGCCCGCTCGAGCCAACAACTCCGCCATCGCCGACCCAAGCCCGCCACAGCCGACCAACAGAACCCGGCCGGCGCACAGCCGCCGCTGACCCTCCCGCCCGAGCCGGTCAAACGCCTCCTGACGGGCATATCGTCCCCGCTGCTCAGCCGAGCCGGCATCGGGAAGCTGGTTATCGAATGGATTGCTCATGGAAGGAACTGATCAGCCGCATCAATGATCGGACGGAGGGTTTTCCTCCCTGGCCAATGCCGCAAGATAGCCGCCGGGCGGCGGGGAACCATCGGGCGGAAGACCGCTGGGTCGAAAGCTGGCAGGATGAGGAGGCTGGGGAGGTGAAGGCGGCGAAGGTGTCTGCCGACGGCGAAACCAACGCCCTGCCAGGTCCGCGTCCGGCTCCGATCGAGGGCGATCCTCTCCGGCGGCCACCTCGGCTCGATACCAGCACCAAGCGGTATGGGCCGATTTCAGCAACAAGCAGCCAAAGGCCAGCGCGATCCAGTAGTTGAATACCCGCGGAGACCCAAGGGTCAGGCGACAAAGACTCGATCCGACAAAGGCCAGACCGCACATCCCCGACACCATGGAGGAGATGAGCAGACTGCCTCGCAGACCCCAGAAGCCGATTACGGCGACCAGGAGGAAGGCGAAGCCGCCGAGCCAGAGGGTCCAATTGAAGACCAGCACGGCCGCGTTGAATACTGGACTGGAGCTGATGCCCCGCGTACCCAGGAGGTACGCGTACGCCAGCATCGCGGCCCCGATCAGGGCGGCCCAAACGGCATTTTCCCGGCTTGATCGACCCCTCATAGCAGACCCGCCGCATCACGCCAGGGGGCGTCCCGCAAGCCTTCACGCCGGGGCCGGGCCGCTTTCCTGGCTATCTGCCATTCCGTCCCCTGCTGCCGCGGGGCGTCGCCGGGGCCGCCTCTCCGTCAGCCTGCCCTTCGGCCTCGCGCGGGCAGTCAATCCAAGGGCATGAACGGCGCGCTCAACCCGGCCTCGCCGAGTTCCACCTGGATCCCCTTGCTTCGCAGGTAGCTGACGGCACGCGTCAGTTCCTCCGGCGTACCCCATACGACCAGCGAAATGATGGCCATGTTCGGGCCGGTGGCCGAGTTGGTGATTTTGTAGCCGATGTCGAACTCGCGTCCGAGCGTCCACAGGAACGGTTCGCGGCGTTGGTCGCGAATCACCGTCAGCCACAGTTTGCGTTCAACCCGCTCACCCTCGGTGTGGGGTCGACGGTGAGTTCGAAACGACTCCGGAAGCCGGCCCCGGAAGGGGCCGCTCGCCACCGTTCGCACCCGCGCTCCCACCTCCTTCAGATAAGCCTTGGCCCGCTGAACATCTTCCGCCTCCCCCACCAGCGAAAGCCGCATATCCGCCTCGTGAATACCGACGTTCAACGAGAGGACATTGAACATCAGCTTTTGAAACCGACGAGACATCTCCCACGTCAAGGGCTCCTGCACATGGGCCGTCGCAAAACTCAGGGCCAGCCGTTGCTGCACGAGCATGGATGGTTACCTCGCGAAACAGCTCCGTCGCGCCTCCTCGTGATGGTCAGCTCTGACCGCTGCGGGGCGAATTGACGACCGCCATCATACGTCAGCCGTCGGGCCGATTCCACCCGTTGACCCGCGGCCTAATCCGAGGCCGGTTGGACACCGGAGGGAAAACCGATCTGCTCCAGCCAGTGCCGGGCCTGTCGGATCTGCTCGGGATCCCGCAGGCGGGCCACGCTTTCCTCCAGATAGACACGGGCCTCCGCGGGCCGCCCGAGGTGACGGGCAAACAGGATGCCCAACAGCAACCGCACCTGCGGGGCTTCCGGATCCGTGGAATACGCCTTGAGGAAACGCTCGTAAGCCGCGGCAGCCTGGGGATACCTGTTCATCGCCGCGAGCTGATTGGCCACGAGCAACATGTTGCCGCGAGGGAGGCACTGGCGGGGGTCCCGGGCCACCAGGGCCTCGTACGCCTCCACCGCCGCCGCATAATCGCGATCGGCGATGGCCCCGCTGATCCGGCCCCGCAACTGCGTGATTTCATCATCGACGACGACCGGCCGAGCCTCCAGCACCTCAGCCGAGGTGGCAACCGGCGCGGCCACGCGGCCATAGGTTGCCCGTGCCCGAGCCTCGGCGTCCATCATGGCGACCTGGAATTGACGTCGCCGGAGGTACCGCCGCATCAGCCCGACAATGTCGAACTGGTCCCTGGGCAGCGCCCGAACCAGCAAGAGCAGACAACACAGCACGAAGCCGAACAGGTAGCCGGCGATGTGAGCCGAGTACGCCACGGTCTGCACTCCAGCTCCGGCCGTCAACCGCGGTGCAAGGATGTTGTCCCAGAGGATGATCTTCAGCCCGATCAGCAGCAGGGCACGGATGTGGGTCGTCCCCAGGTAGAACCAGAGCCAATAAAACACCGTCACCTCGCTCCGCGGAAACAGCACCAGATAGGCGGTCGTGACGCCCGCCACCGCACCGCTGGCCCCCAGACAAGGCATCTCCGAGGTCCAGGCGAATCCCAAGCCGGCAAAGACCCCGCTGGCCAGGTAGAAGGACAAATAGGCGATATTGCCCATCTTCGAGTTGACGCTGTTGCCGAACACCCACAGGAACAGCATGTTGCCCAGCAGGTGCCACAGGTCGCCGTGCAGGAACTGGTAAGAAACGAACTGGAGCGGGGTCGGCGCTTGCGGCCAGAGCATCAACGCCGCCTTCCAGCGAACAGCGGCACTCCACCCGGCAATCTCGGCGAAAACGTCCACCGCCAGATAAACGAGGACGTTCAGGGCGATCAAGGCGTGGTTCACCCGCGGCACTCGCCGGACTGGAGAATCCGTTCGGATGGGTAGAAACAAGAGCAAGCCGCAGGCACTCCCGTGAACCCCGCCCTCCGACGAGCTTCTCCGCGGGGCGGTGGTCGGACAACCGCGGATTCTACGCTTCAGGCCGCCCCGCGGCCACTACTTCGCCTCCACCACCTTGCCAACCCGCATCCCCGAAATGGCCGAAGAAGCTTATACTACGCGAGATGAAGGCCGGGACCGGCAGGTGCCCCGTCCGGACCCGCCTCTCTGCCGAAACACGACCATGGACGCACTCGGCCTCACTTTTGACGAACTTCTCCAGCGGCTGCAACCGTCCGCGGCCGCCACCCGCAAGCTCCGCGCTGCCTATCGGGATCTCTTCTCAGGGGTAGTCCCGGACGACTCCTCCCTGGCCGCGGACGTCTTGCCGATCGCACAGCAATCGTCGGACGGGGAACTTGTAAAATTCACGCAGCGAACCCCTGACGATCTCGAAATCGAGAGCGTGGTCGTCCCCATGGAACGATCCGGACGCCGCTGGAAGACCCTGTGCGTCTCGTCGCAAATCGGCTGCGGCAGAGGCTGTGCCTTCTGCGAAACCGCCCAACTCGGGCTGCTTCGTAACCTCACGGCCGGAGAAATCGTCGGGCAGTTCGTGGCCGCGCGGCGTCATTTCGGCGAGATCCGCAATGTGGTTTTCATGGGGATGGGAGAGCCGTTCGACAACTTCGACGCCGTGACTCAGGCCATTCGCGTGCTCAACGACCGCCGCGGGGCCTCGCTGGGCCGCGAGCGGATCAAGGTCTCGACCGTCGGACGAGTGGAAGGCATCCGCCGGTTCGGTCGCCTCGGCTGGCGGAGAATCACGTTGGCCATTTCGCTCAATGCCCCCAACGACCGGATCCGCTCACAGATCATGCCCATCAACCGGCTGGACCCGATGCCGCGACTGCGATCGACCCTGCTCGAGTATCCTGGCGCGGATCGCCGCTGGTTCATGATCGAGTATGTGTTGCTGCCCGGGGTCAACGACGCGACCGACCACGCCCGCGAGTTGGCCGATTACCTGCGGCCGCTGCGGTCCGTGGTGAACGTGATTCCGTACAACCCTAGGCGGGAGTCCCCTTGGCGGTCGCCCACCACCGCCGAAATCCGGCGGTTTACGACCGCCCTCGCGGACGCAGGCCAAGTGTGCAAACTCCGCGTCACCAAGGGATTGGCGAGGATGGCCGCGTGCGGGCAACTCGGCAACCGATCCCTCTCCCGCCCCCCCGCGGTCCACCCCGGATACGAAGCCGGCGGAACGAAGGGCCGCACCTCCTACCTGCGGCTAGCCACATGACCGCCAGGCGTCAACCATTGACGATTGGTTAGGCGAGGACGCCGGGAAGAGGCCCCGTCGTGAACCATTGCCCGGGACAGGGGTCGAACCTGCACCCTCTAAATCGAGGACTAGGCCCTCAACCTAGCGCGTCTGCCAATTCCGCCACCCGGGCTGGTGGGTTGGGGGTTTTCATGCTAACCTGTGCGTAAGCTAGCCCCTGACGGGAGCCACGTCAAGGTCGGCCGGTGGGTTCAGATTCCTTCCGGTCGCTTGGCCAGAAACGAGGCCGGCCCGCTCGCCCGATTGGGGCTTGAAACCGACGAGCCAGCTCGACTTGAAGCCGACGACCCCGTCCGGAAGCCATGCCTTCTTCAACCACCGAATCTGTTCCACCGACACCCCGGCCCTCTCGACGGAAAACTGGGGCCTCGCCCGCCGCCGAAGCCGAAAATCGGCCGTTCTGCCGTGATTCCACCGTCCCCGAGGAGAACCAACGGAGTGGGGAAGCCGTTCCCCACGCTCCGCTCCCGGTTGCGGGGCCGGCTTCACCGGAGTTCGTCTCCGAATCGATTACACCGGATGCCGGAACCTTCGATGCCGCCGTCATGGCCACGGGGCGACCAGGTTTGCCCACGGGCTTCATGTGGCGAGGGCAACACTTCGCCATCGTCCGAGTGCTGGAGGATTGGAAGCAGAGTGAAGCATCCGGCCACGCGGCGGGCCAGCGGTACTACCGCAAGCATTTTTACCGCCTTCTCACTCAGAGCGGCGAGGTGCTGACCCTGTATGCCGTTCGGCACGTCAAGCCCGGCGAAAGCCCCCGCCGCCGCTGGTGGCTGTATTCGATCGAGCGACCGTCGCCGAAAGTCCCGGCGAACCGGTGACAACCACCGTGCCACACAAACCGCCGGCCACGGCGCTGGGTGAGAGGCGTGGCGGGCTTCCCTGCGATCCCTCCGGTCCCGGAAAACTCGTTCACCAATTCGGGTGTGGAGCGTTGCGTGCGGCCGCGGCTCAGCGTATAGAAGCAAGACTGGAATCCTGCACGGGCAGGATGCTGGCAATAAACCGGCCCCCTGGAGGCATTCGCCCATGACGAGGACGTTAGCCAGCCTGAGCCTGGGACTGCTGGCCGCGGCGACATGCGGCTGCGGCACGATGCACCCGGTGACCACCGAGAGCCTGCTTGCGGAGATGACCGATCTGGCCGCCCTGGCTGAGTACCCCTCGCCGCCTTTCACCTGCCGACAGTTCTCCAGCTACGACCGAAAGAGCACCCGGCCAGGCGTGGAGGACTGGTTTGCCAACGCCGACACCGGGCAGTTCCTTCGCGTGGAGGAGGTCGACGGCCGCAAGGAACACGTCATGATGGACGCGGCCGGTCCGGGGGCCATCGTCCGCATCTGGTCCGCCAATCCCCGAGGCACCCTCCGCATCTACCTCGACCATGCCAGAACACCCGTCCTCGAGGCGCCCATGGCCGATATCCTGGGCGGAAAGCTAGCCGGAATCCCGGACCCCATCGCCGGTACTCGCAGCCATGGCTGGAACAGCCACTTCCCCATCCCTTACGCCCGCCACTGCAAAGTGACCAGCGACGAAGGCGGGTTCTATTACCATGTGAACTACCGCACCTACCCGGCGATTTTCTCCCAAGTCGTTTCTTTCCGGCCGTCGGACTTCGAGACGCTCAAACCCGTAATCACGGCCACCGCCGCCCGGTTGGCGGTGCCGCGATCCGCGGCAGTCGAGCCGTCCACGCCTGAGGGCCGAACCGCCTTGCTCGCGCCGCTTGATCCGCCGTTGCCGCTGCTGCCCGGAGAAGCCCGCCGACTGTGCGCGGACGGCCCCGGTGCGATCGTCGCCGTGCGGGCGAGAGTCGAAGCGGCGGAGCCGGAGATTGAGAGCAAGCTGCGGCAACTGCTGCTGACCATGACGTTCGACGGTCAGACCACGGTGGAATGCCCCTTCGGTGACTTCTTCGGGGCCGGCCCCGGCTTGAATCGCTACGAGTCCCTGCCGATGGGCGTCGCGGAGGACGGGGAACTATGGAGCCACTGGTTCATGCCCTACGCTCAATCCGCGGAGCTGCGGGTGCGAAACGTCGGCGAAACCTCCGTCGAGCTGGCCCTTCGCTGGGTAACGACTCCTTATCAATGGACCGACCGATCGATGCATTTCTTCGCCCGCTGGAAGCGAATTGACGACGTGCCCAGCCGCCCGTTCATCGACTGGAACTACGCCACGATCCGTGGGCGGGGCGTCTTTGTGGGGGCAGCACTGGAAGTAACCAATCCAGTGCGGCACTGGTGGGGCGAAGGAGATGAGAAGATTTATGTGGACGGCGAAAGCTGGCCCAGTCATTTCGGGACCGGCACGGAGGACTATTTCGGCTACGCCTGGTGCAGTAACCTGCGGTTTGTCCACGCCTACCACAGCCAGCCCCGTTGCGACGGGCCAGGCAACTACGGCCGCTCGGCCGTAAACCGTTGGCACATCATCGACCAGATCCCTTTCCGCCGCGATTTTCGCTTCGACATGGAGGTCTGGCACCAGCGCGACGACGTCACCTTCAGCATGGCCGTATGCACTTACTGGTATGCCCGACCGGGAGCGACCTCGGATCACGCCGTCTTGCAGGCCGACGACTTGCGGCTGCCGCCAGTGCCGCCGTACGAGCCTCCCGCCGTCGCCGGAGCGATCGAAGGCGAAACCCTGCCGGTGATCGAGAAGAAGGGCACCGCCTCGCCGCAGGAAATCCTCGATTGCAGCAACGAAAAGCACCTCTGGTGGCGCGACGCTCAGATCGGCGATCGTCTGGTGGTTACGTTTGAAGCGCCCGAGGCCCGCCGCTACAAGGTTTTTGGTCGATTCCTGAAGGCCGCGGACTATGGGATCGTGCGGTTGTCAGTGGGCGGCGAACCGACGGGGAATCCGCTCGACTTCTACAACGACGGCATCCGGGTCTCCGAGGAAATCGAACTGGGCATCTTCGCCCTCAAACCGGGACCGAACGAACTCGCCGTGGAAATCGTCGGCGCCCGCGAGGACGCGATTCCCAAATACATGTTCGGGCTGGACTATCTGCGGCTGGAGCCGGTGGAGTAGCGACGCCGGCCCGCCCGCCGAGGCCCGGCCCGGCGGGAGGTGGTTCGATATGAGGTGCAGCTATCGCTTGGCGGTCTGGCTGGCGACGGGCGTGCTCTTTGCCGGGGTCGAGCCGGTCCACGCCTCGCCACACTCGCCAGTCCTGCCTGACGGCTTCACGTCACACCGGCAGCCTATCGACGGCGGGCAGATCGACTGGACCGCGGGCATAGTCATCGCCCGAGGCATCGGCAAGGCCGGCGGCACTTCCTCGAAGGACGAGGCTTTGGCCCGTCGCGGAGGGAAGGTCGTCGCCCTCCGCAATGCCCTGCTGATCGCCGCGGGCCTACCCCTTGACGGGCAGGGCCGTCTCCAGGATCTCGATGACGGCGTGGTCGAGGTGTCCGGAACCCTTCGCGGGCAACGCGTCATCAAGGAAGACTGGCATCCCGAGCGGCGTCCGCCGGAATGCGTGGTGGAGGTGGCCGTGCCGCTCTGGGGCGTGGAGGGCCTGGCCGCGAAGGTCAGCGGGACCCATCGGGGCAATGTGCTGCGGATCCGCCGAGCACGGCTGCCACTCACCGGCGACCAGGCAGCCAACACCGCGGGATTCCTCGTCATCGACGCCCGCGGGACGGGCCTGCGGCCTTGTCTCTTTCCGGCGATCGTGGACGACGACCAGGCCGTCCTGTACGACTGCGGAACGGTATCGAGGCGGGCGGCCGGCCGCCGACCGCTTGTTCGCTACGTGGAAACGACGCGAACCGCCGCAGAGTTGACCCAGGCCACCGCGTCTCCACGTTTGCCTGAGGCAACGTCATCACCGAACGGGGACGACCGGCCCGAAGGTCTCGAAGCTCTACCCGGCCCTCCGGCCGACGCCGGGAGGTCACCGGATTCCGCCCCGGCAGAGCAAGCCGCCCGGTTACATCTGAGGCAGGCCCTCCGCGCGGGCGGGCCGGGCCGGACGGAGATCGTGCTGACGCGGGCGGACGCCGCGGAGCTGGCCTCGCGCCCGGCAGAGGCGACCCTGCTTCGCCAAGGCCGGGTGCTGGTGATCGTGGACCCGGATCCACCAACGCCGAAACAGCCCGAGGGCGATCCGCGGTAGCCCCCCGTCCGATGGATTAAGAGAACACCCGACCGACTGATCGCCCCGGCGGCGATGGTGCTTGACTTGTCGCGGGCCTGCCGCCTACAAACCTTGGGTCGATCGAGGCCGTTGCCGCGTTGCTCGGAGGCGGAGCCGCGCCGGTCACACCTCGTCGCAGCTCAAGGCTCGGAGGAAACATCATGGCTGATGCGCGTACACTGCTGGCCGCCAAGGAACGTCAGGAAGTCTTTACCACGACTCCCGGGGCCACCGTGCTGGAGGCCTGCCGCCTGATGCAGCAATATCGCGTGGGCTGCCTGGTGGTAATGGATCAGGAGCGGATCGTAGGCATCTTCACCGAGCGGGACGTGATCAACCGCGTGGTCGCGGCCGGGAAAGACGCCGCCGGGACGCGGGTGCAGGAGGTGATGACCCCCGACGTGATCGCCATTGGTCCCGAGCGGCCGATCGCCGAGATCGAGGCCATCATGAAGCAACGGAGGATCCGCCACCTGCCGGTCGCGGGCGGGGGCCGGCTGATCGGGCTGCTGTCGATCGGCGACGTGACCGCCTGGCACGCGGCCAAGGACCAGCAGATGGTCGAGTCGCTCACGGAGTACCTCTACGGGCGGCACTGAGACCGCGAGGCGGTCAGGTGGGGTGGACCTCCGAGCCACGAAACGGCCGTACCTCCGCCCAACCGGGGTCCGCGTATCCGCGTCGAGAAAAAAGACGTCTCCTTCCCGTGGCCATCGCGGAAGCCGTTCGTTACGCGGCGTATCCGCGTTGGGAAAAAGACGTCCGCATCCACCGAGCCACGGCGGCATCCGCTGGATCAGCCTCCGCCGTTGGCCAAGAGGAAGGATCGGACCTCCTCGGCGAACCGCTCCGGCTCCTCCTCCATGGGCAGATGGCCGGAATGCTCGAACTCGACGAAGAATGACCCAGGGATCCGCTCCGCCAAGGCCCGGCCGCTCGCGATCGGGAAGACGCGGTCGTGCCTGCCCCAAATGATCAGGGTCGGCTGTCGGATCGCGGCGGGATCGACGGGCGGAGGGGTCCGCGTGGCGGCCGCGAAGAAGCCGTTCAACGCCTCCGCCAGCCCTTCCACGCGGAGGCGGTCCAGATAGCCTTGAACCACCTGGTCGGTGATGATCTCGCGGCGATGCACGAAGCCGGACAGCAGGCCGCGAATCCCGTCCGGGGTCAGGAAAAACCGCTCGACGAAGCAGGCGAAGAGGGGTCGCAGGAAGGCCGGGATCGTCGCCACGCCTTCGGGAGCAGCCTCGCCGGCCCCACCGTCAACCAGAATGAGCGTTCGCACCCGGTCGGGATGTTCCCGGGCCAGCCGCAGGGCCAGCCCGGCCCCGTAAGAGTGCCCTGCCACGTCCACCTGTTGGATGCTTAGCGCGTCCAGCAGCCGGAGCAGCAGGCCGGTCTGGGCCTCGACCGCGTAGGCGGCGTCAGACTTGGGCCGCTCCGTGTAACCGAAGCCGCTGAGATCGACGGCGAGCACGTCGAAATTCGACGACAGGGCCGGCTGTACGTCCCGCCACGAGAAGGTCGAGCCGCCGAAGCCGTGGATCAGCAGGAGCGTGGGGCCGCTGCCCGTCCGCTCGAAGTGGACCCATTGGCCGTCTAACTGGATGAACTGCTCGGCCGGCAGCGAAGCTCGCAGTTCCTCGAAGGGCCGCAAGCTGCTACCGCAGCCGAAAGTCAAGAGCAATTGGACCGCCAACAAGGAGAGGATTAGTACGTGAACGAGGAGCACCCAGAGTTTCATCGGGTTCATCGCGTTTCCTTCGGCTCGTCGGCAGGGGCCTCGGCCGCCAGTAGGCCGCGGGCAAAGGCGGCGAGTTCGGTCATGGACGCCCCGCAAAAGACGCGGGGGCCGACGCCCGCGGTCAGCAGATGCCCATGACGGCCGCCGACGGCCAGATGGATTCCCAACTCTTCCAGTTTCGCCTCCAGAGCCGCCAATCCGCGTTTGACCGCGTCCGGTTCCTCGACGTGGCTGACGCTCAACCAGACCAGCCGAGGACGTTGGTTCTCGGCCGCCAGACGGAGGGTCTCAAACGGCGTGTTGGGTCCGAGGTTGACGGCGCGGAATCCTAGCGACCCCAACACCAGGGCGGCCGCAGTGGACGGAATGATATATGGATCGCCGGCGGGAGCGGCACCGATCGCCAGAGGCCCGCGGTCGGAAATGGGCAGCGTCAGGCGAAGCTGATTGATCGCCTGAAGGCAGATGTCGGTCGCGCGATGTTCCAGGAAGATCCCTTCCTCATCATGCTGCCAAAGGGCGCCCAGCCGAGCAAGGGCCTCCTGCAAGGGGCCGTCCAGCAATTCCGCCACGCCGCGGCCCGAGAGATACAGCCAGAGCAGAAGACCGCGGGCCTCGGCCGCCCGCCCCTCGACGAGGGCCCGGTATAATTGATCCGCTTCCGTTCCGGGCGCTGGAGGCTCGGCGAACAAAGAGAGATCGGGGATGCCCAGTACCTCAGGGCGAACGACGGGCGTGCGACTCTCCCGGATGTAGCGGATGGCCTCGTTGAGTGTGATTCGGCGGTGTCCACCCACCGTTCGCGAATACTGGATCAACCCACTGTCCGCCCAGCGTTTCAGGGATGATTCGCTGACCCCGATTGCCTCGGCCAGCTCCTTGGGCGAAAGCAGCTTGTTCATGTTCATGATCATATTGAACGTTTTATAAGCATGTGTTATTCCTTTCAACTAAGTTTTTTGATTATCCATTGGTATCATAATATCAGAAGGTCTGAAACTCCTAATATACGTGAATAAAAAAAACGATTTGAAGGAATATTCGCCCAAGCCGAGCGGTTATCACTGCATGACGCAACGGACGGCTCCTGATGAAAAGGGCCCCCATCCGTCGGATCCGCTTCGGTCGATTCGGGCGAGCGTTCGCCCGAGCATCGCGGCAATCACAGTTTACTCAGGAGAAGAAGATGAGTTGGAAGAATGTAGTTGTGCTGGGAATCGCCTTGGCGTTCAACGTTTCCGCCTACGCCCAAACCTGCGGCAGCAGCAGCCCGGCGAGCGAGCCACCCGCCAAAGGCAAGGAATCGGCTAAGGACATCGTCGACACCGCAATCGGCGCAGGCCAGTTCGAGACCTTGGTCGCCGCGGTGAAGGCGGCCGGCCTGGTGGAAACCCTGAAAGGCACAGGGCCGTTCACCGTCTTTGCCCCGACCGACGAGGCCTTCGCCAAGCTGGGTAAGGCGACACTCGATGATCTTCTGAAGCCCGAAAACAAGGCCAAGCTGTCGTCAATCCTGACTTACCACGTCGTTGCCGGCAAGGTTCTCGCTGAGGATGTCGTCAAGTTGACGTCGGCCGCAACGGTCAATGGCCAGCGAGCGGATGTCAAGGTGAAAGACAAGACGGTGATGATCGACAACGCCAAAGTGGTCAAGACCGACATTCTCTGCTCCAACGGCGTGATCCATGTGATCGACACCGTCATCCTGCCAGTTTCCGACAATATCGTGGAAGTGGCGAGCAAAGCCAAGACCTTCGGCACCTTGCTGGCCGCCGCCAAAGCCGCGGGGCTGGCCGATACGCTGGCCAAGGACGGCCCCTTTACCGTCTTTGCCCCGACCGACGAGGCCTTTGCCAAGCTGGGGCAGGAGACTCTGAATGATCTGCTCAAGCCGGAAAACAAGGACAAGCTCGCCAACATCCTGAAGTACCACGTGGTCAGCGGGCGGGTGTACTCCGAGGCGGCACTCAAGGCGGGCAAGGCCAAGACGCTCACCGGTCAGGAATTGCGGATCAAGAGCGAAAACGGCAAGGCCTATGCCGACTCGGCCACGATCGTGACGACCGATCTTGAGGCGGCCAACGGCGTGATCCACGTGATCGACACGGTGGTTCTGCCCAAGTAATTCTTCCCAACCGCCGAAGCCGCCAGTCGGCCCGGCAACTCCTTCCCGGCCCGGGAGGGTGAGTGGATAGAAGACCTCCGGTCTTCGGCGCGGCCCCGCAAGGGGCCGCGTTTCATTTCGGGTCGGGACGGACGGCCACAGGCCGGGCAGAAAAATCACGCCAAGACAGGCGAAGGGGCAGGGCCTTCA
>Ga0129299_1000118_pt1 | contig 43172 bp, 33 predicted proteins | sample ConPoolayeCmetaG_FD_94477 | JGI IMG/M metagenome (GOLD analysis project Ga0129299, IMG submission 94477) | Hot spring microbial mat communities from California, USA to study Microbial Dark Matter (Phase II) - Cone Pool mat layer C metaG ...
GACGAATGGATCACCTCCCGCAGCGGGATTAAAGAACGACACATCGTCTCCGACAATGAGGCCTCCTCGGATCTGGCCTCGGCTGCGGCGGTGAAGGCGCTGGCGGCCGCCGGCATCGATGCTTCGGCGATCGATCTGATAATACTGGCCACCGTGACGCCGGATAAGCCGTTACCGTCGACGGCATGCTTTGTCCAAGAAAATATCGGCGCCGTCAATGCCGCCGCCATGGATATCGTCGCCGCCTGCTCCGGTTTTGTTTATGGCTTGTCGCTTGCCCGGGGAGTTGTCGAAACCGGCCAAGCCAATAACGTCTTGGTGATCGGCGTCGAAGTGCTTTCCAGAGTTACGAACTGGAAAGATCGCAATACCTGCGTCCTTTTCGGCGACGGCGCGGGCGCAGCCGTAGTGCAAGGCTCCGATACCCCCGGCGGCATACTCGGGACATACATGAAAAGCAACGGTTCGCTCTGGCATCTGCTTAATATACCCGGCGGCGGCTACCGGATGCCGATCGATGAAAGCAATATGAACAATGGGTCGCGCTATATCCAGATGGCTGGCCCGGAAGTCTATAAAAACGCCGTACGGGCGATGGAGGAAGCCGGAATAGAAGCCTTGAAGCGAACCGGTTTGCGGGGTGAAGATATAACGTTGTTTATACCCCATCAGGCGAATATCAGGATCATAGAATCGACCGCCGACAAGCTCGATATCTCTATGGATAAGGTTTTCGTAAATATCCATAAATACGGTAATACTTCAGCGGCCTCGATTCCGATCGCTCTCGACGAAGCGATCAGAAGCGGAAGACTTAAGAAAAAAGACAAGGCCCTCATGGTCGCATTCGGCGCCGGATTCACCTGGGGATCAGCCGTGGTGGAAATTTAATAATATGAAAGCATTCGTGTTTCCCGGGCAGGCATCGCAATATGTCGGGATGGCGGCCGATCTTTACGATCAGTTTGCCGTTGCCCGTCGCTTTTTCGATATCGCCGATGAATTGCTTGGACTTCCTTTGCGCAAGACCTGTTTTGAGGGCCCGCAGGAGTTGCTCACGCGCACCGAATTCACTCAACCCGCAATTTTCGTGCATTCGGCGATCGTCAATGAAATCATTCGGGAATACGGACACAGGCCGGCGATGGTCGCCGGACACAGTCTTGGAGAATACTCGGCCTTGGTGGCCGCCGGAGCGATTACATTTGAAGATGGCCTTAAGGCGGTCAAGGCGCGCTCGGCTTATATGCAAAGCTGCTGCGACCGATTTCCCGGCACGATGGCGGCAATCGTGGGATTGACGCTCGATGAGGTGGAAAGAGGAATCGCCGGAATAGAGGGAGTGGTTCCGGCTAACTACAATTCCCCCGATCAGGTGGCCATCTCCGGAAAAAAGGACGCCATAGATGCCGCCTGCGCCAGATTGCTGAGCCTCGGCGCCAAAAGGGCCATACCGCTTGCCGTGGGCGGGGCTTATCATTCGCCGTTGATGGCCGAGGCTAAAACGATGATGGCAGATGTTATCGAATCGCTCAAGTTCGGAAAATTCGAATGTCCCGTTGTTGCCAACGTAAACGCCCGACCGGTTGACGATGCGGATACCATGAAACGACTCCTGATCGAACAAATAATTTCGCCGGTGCTCTGGTATCCATCCGTGGTGAATATGTATGAAAACGGCATCAGGGAATTCATTGAGGTTGGCCCCGGTAAAGTGCTGCAGGGGCTGATCAAACGCTGTTTGCCGGGCAAAGAATACCGGGCTTATGGGATCGATAAGCTCGAGGATATTCGAAAAACCGCCGGAGCGATAGTCTGAAGACGCTTGCGGGAAAAACGGCGGTCGTAACCGGGGCTGCCAGGGGGATTGGGTTGGCGATCGCCCGGTCGTTGGGCGAGGCCGGTGCCAATGTCATGATCTCCGATATTATGGCCGACGCGGCGGCGAAGGCGCAAGATGATCTGATGCAGCAGGGATTGAACGTTGCTTGGTTTGCCGGAGATGTCTCCCGGGCGGAAGACGTGAATCAGCTTTTCGCATCGGCCGAGGAAAAGTTTGGCGGTGTTGACATCCTCGTCAACAACGCCGGAATCACCAGAGACGCGCTGCTTTTGCGGATGGAAGAGCACGACTGGGATATGGTCATGGCGGTGAATCTGAAGGGCGCCTTTTTGTGTTCGAAAGCGGCTGCCCGCCGGATGATGAAAAACCGTTTCGGCAGAATAATAAACATCTCCTCGGTAGTCGGAGTGATGGGAAACGCCGGACAGGCCAATTATTCGGCGAGCAAAGCGGGCTTGATCGGCTTGACCAAGTCGCTGGCCAAGGAATTCGCCGGCAGGAACATAACGGTCAATGCGATAGCTCCGGGTTTTATCGCCACCGAAATGACCGCCAATTTGCCGAAAGAAGCACTCGAAAAATATCTCGAGGCGATTCCGCTCGGCAGGCCCGGAACTCCGGCCGACGTGGCCGGCGTGGTGAAATTTCTGGCCGGCGATGAGGCTGGCTATATAACCGGACAGGTTATTCATGTTGACGGCGGAATGTTAATGTAATTATCATAACGAATCCCTTAAGGAGGAAATGATGGCTTCAATCGAGGAAAGAGTAAAAAACGTTATCGTCGATAGTCTGAGCGTGGATGCCGAGAAAGTGACTCCCGATGCCAGCTTTGTCGGCGATCTTGACGCCGATTCGCTCGATCAGGTTGAATTGATTCTGGCGCTAGAAGAGGAATTCGGCTGCCAGATTCCCGAAGAAGACGCCAGCAAGATCACCACCGTCGGCGAGGCGGTCGAATACCTGAAAAAAATGGTTAAGGAATAACCGGATTGCGCTCATGCCGAATCGAGTTGTAATTACCGGAATGGGCGTTATATCGCCCATCGGCAATACTCTTGATGAGTTCTGGTCGAGTTTGGTTTCCGGAAAATCCGGAATTGGGCCGGTCACAAAATGCGACTGTTCCAATCTGCCAACGCGTATCGGCGGGGAAGTGAAAAATTTCGATCCCCATGCCTACATGGACAAAAAGGAGGCCAAACGGTTGGATCTTTCTCAGCAGTATGCCATGGCGGCCTCTCGGATGGCAATCAGCGACGCCGGTCTCGAAAACGGCAAATACACGCCCGAAAGAGTGGGTGTTGTAATCGGTTCCGGGATTGGGGGGATAATCACGTTCGAACAGCAGCATGCATTGGTTGTCCAGGGTAAAGCCGAGCGTGTATCGCCGTTTTTTATTCCGATGATGATTCCGGATATGTCGGCGGGATTGGTCTCCATTAAATATAATTTCAAGGGACCCAATTACGCCGCCGTCTCCGCCTGCGCATCGGGTCCACACGCCATAGCCGATTCCTATCAGCTGATTAAAAGCGGAATGGCGGATGTGATGGTGGCCGGAGGAACCGAGGCGGCGATCACTTTGACCGCTTTTGCCGGATTCTGCAACGCCCGGGCCCTTTCCGAGCGAAACGACGAACCGGAAAAGGCATCGCGTCCGTTCGACAAGGATCGCGATGGATTCGTCATGAGTGAGGGCGCCGGCATATTGATTTTGGAGAAACTTGAACATGCGCTTGGCCGCGGCGCAAAAATTTATGCCGAAATGGCCGGATTCGGAATGTCGGCGGATGCTTATCATATTACCGCCCCGGCCCCTGATGGCGACGGTGCGGCAAGAAGCATGAAAGCAGCGCTCGATTATTCGGGTATTTCCGCAGACGATGTGAGCTATATCAATACCCATGGAACCTCGACTGAACTGGGAGATATAGCCGAAACCATGGCCATAAAGAAAGTGTTTGGCGAGCGCGCGTATAAAATACCCTGCAATTCCACGAAATCGATGATAGGGCACCTGCTCGGAGCGACCGGAGCCGTTGAACTTATCGCCACCGCGTTACAGATGAAAAACGGCAAAGTTCATCGAACGATCAACCTCGATAATCCCGATCCTCAATGCGATCTCGATTATGTGAAGGACGGTTGTCGCACGATAGAGATCGATTGTGCCCTTTCCAATTCGTTCGGTTTCGGGGGACACAATATCACTTTGGTACTGAAAAGATTTTCGGACGGCAAGTGAGTTGTTTCTTTCCCGCTGGCTGAAAAAAAGATCTACCGGACCGCTGGACCGGCTTCAACGCACCATCGGCTACCGATTTAAAAATATCAACTTGCTGCAAAGCGCCCTCGCCCATCGCTCGAGCCTGAAGGACACTGGATTGCGTTCCAATGAACGGCTCGAATTTCTGGGTGATGCCGTTCTCGGATCGATTGTATCGGAATTTCTATACCGGCAGAACCATGGCGGATCGGAAGGCGAATTGACAAGAATGAAAGCGGCGTTGGTGAACGAAACCGTCCTCAGCCAGGCCGCCTTGTCATTCGGTTTGGGCGAATATATTTATCTGAGCGCCGAAGAAGAAAAATCGGGCGGACGCCTGAGACCTTCGATTACCGCCGACGCATTCGAGGCCCTGCTCGGGGCGATTTATATCGACGGCGGGTCAAAGGCCGCCTCCCGATTCGTGAGCCGGTTTTTACTTGCGGACTACTTGAGCTATATCGAACGCGCCGATCTCCATAATTATAAAGGCGAATTGCTCGAGTGGCTTCAGGGCCGAGGACTGGGCATGCCGCAGTATCGAATAAGCGACCAAATCGGCCCGGATCACGACAAAATATTCCAAGTGGCCGTATTTGCCGGTGGAGAGAAATTGGGGGAAGGTGAAGGGCGCTCGAAAAAGGAAGCCGAACAGAAAGCTGCCCGCCACGCTTTGCAAAAAATCAAGTTCCTGAAGAGCAACTGAAATGCCGGCGCTGACGATTCCATTTATTTTCCTTTTTACGATACTAGTCTTTCTGCTGTTCGCTCCAATTGCGGTATCCTATTATCGCAGCGCGGATCGCGTCGGCGTACTGAAAATCAGGGTTTGGCCGTTTCCTTCTCTCAAATTTTCGCCTACGCCGAAACCAATCGGTCCGAAACGCAAAGAGGCGCCGCGAAAAAAACAAACGGCGGCCCGCCGCAGGATTCAGCGACTATTCGGCAATGGCGAATTCGATCCTTCATACCTGATAAAAATGATACGGGAGTCGCTGCGACTATTGCTCGGCCTCTATCGATCGCTGAGCTACAAGAAAATCGATATTCGGTTGTCCGGCGGAGTTTTCGGTGACCCCTGTATCGCCGGACAAATATTTGGCGCTTGCATGGCTTTGGCAGCTCTTATGCCGAATTGGCTTGCCCTGACATACGAGCCAAAATTTCTGGCCGAAGATCTGAAGGTTACCTTTTCCTTTGAGATTGAATTCAGGTCGGCCGCGATTCTGGCGAATCTTTTGTTTTTCTTGATACGTATACCCAAAATAAAAACGGCCGCAGTCATACTCGGCCGCTGAAAGGAAGAAATTATGTCGGCCGGAATAACTGAAATGTTGGAATCGGTAATTGGTCAGCTCAGGCAGATATCATCTACCGAAACGATAATCGGCAAGCCGGTGACGCTGGGCGAAAAATTGATCGTGCCGGTAACCAGAGTGATGATAGGTTTCGGAGCCGGAGGAGCCGAGGGTCAACAGCAGGGAAAAGGATCGGGTTTCGCCGGGGGTGGCGGAGGTGGAGCCAGAGTCGAACCGGTTGGTTTCATTGTAATCGTCGACGATAAGATTTCTTTTTTGCCGACCTCTCCGAGGAAATTCGAAGGCCTCATAGAGGCTATTCCTAATATCGTCGAAAAGATAGCAAATATCAAAAAGGCGAAAACAGGCAACGGAGATGATGCAGTCGATAAGGAAAAGGATGATTAAATGAAGATAGCGGTATTGGTGAAACAGACTCCGCAGGTGGCCGGCGTAAAAGTCGGAGAGAAGGTCGAATGGTCCGAAAGCGACATGATCGTCAACCCTTTCGATGAGTACGCTATCGAGGAAGCAATACGGATTAAGGAAAAAACCGGCTGCAAGACGGTCGCTGTTTCCTACGGGAAAAACAGCGCGGAGGCGGCGCTGCGCGATGCTCTCGCCTTGGGAATCGACGAGGCTTGCCTGGTGGCCGACGACCGTTTCGATAACCTTGATCCCCAGAAAACAGCGGTCGTTCTGGCGGCAGCCATAAAAAAAATAGACGACATTCAGGTGATATTGACCGGCAAACAAGCCACTGATGACGATTCAGCCGCCGTTGCTCCGGCAATTGCCGCCCACCTCGGTTGGCCGCAGGTTGGTTTCGTGCGAAAATTCGAGTCGATCGAGGTCGACCGAGTTATTTGCCAACGCACGACCGATGAAGGTTTCGACCGCATGACCGTTTGTCCGCCGGCCGTCTTTTCGGTGGTGAAAGAGATCAACGAGCCGCGCCTGCCATCGCTCAAGGGAAAAATGCAGGCCAAGAAAGCGCCCATTACCAGATGGTCGTTGAACGACCTCGGCGTTTCGGTCGATGCGAAATTGCAAGTGTTACAGATTCTCGCTCCGCCGCAGCGGGAAGCCGGTGAAATATTGAGCGGTGATGCAGACCAAGTCGTTGAAGCGCTTGTCGCAAGGCTGAAAGAAAACCAGATAATCTGAATTATGCCGTATCGGTCGGGCCTGAAATTGTTTTCATCTAATACATTATATTAATAGTATAATATAATATAAATCAATATCATGCGGCAAAGGTATCCAACTTTATGGATAGCTTTGCCATTGACATTTTATCAGGCCATGTTATATTATTATTGTAATACATTTATAACATAAGTGTGGTAATGGACACAATCGATAACAGATATCTTGTGCTTGAACTTATCGGGACAGGCGGCATCGGCCAGGTATTCAAAGTCCACGACCTTCTGACTGACAAAGTCCTCGCCCTGAAATCACTCTCGCCGTCAACTCATTATCCGGTTGCCGATTTTAAAGAGGAGTTCAATATCCTTACCCAGCTTCGCCATCCGTTTTTAATCCGAGTTTACGATTATGGCGCGGATGCGCAAGGGAGAGCCTATTTCACCATGGATTACGTCTCCGGCGGCGATATCAGCGCCCGCTTGGGGTCGCTCGACATAATTGATTCGTTTCGCTATGCTCTGATGATCCTGTCGGCGCTCGATTATATCCATTCGCGAGGGGTATTGCATGGCGATCTCAAGCCGGCCAATATCATGTTCGATGGCGCCGGCAATATCAAACTCGTCGATTTCGGCCTCGCCTTTCATTTCCGCGAGGAAACTATGCGCAGACGTTCGGGAACGCTCGAATATATTCCGCCTGAAGTGCTGGCCAGAGGCAGATTATCGGCGGCAAGCGACCTGTACAGTTTTGCTCTCATACTTTACCAAATGCTTTTTAATAAGCAGCTAATCGGTGGAACCACCAGTCAGATTCTGTCTCAGAAACTGGAACGATCGCTGGAGTTGCCGCCTGTTCCCGAGGAATTGGGTGGCGATAAGATGCGGCGTTTTCTGACCGGCTTGCTCGAATTCGAGGTGGAAAAAAGACCGGCAAACGCGGGTGAGGCCTCCAGAATGCTGAAAGGGGTTTTGCGCCCTTTTTTTCGTGGCGGTCCTGAGTCAGGCCGAAGCTATTTCGAAAGGGCGGCCTTCTGCGGCCGGCAGCATGAATTCGCCAAATTGACCGGCGCATCGGCTTCCCTCAAAGCCCGCGAAAGTTCATGTATTGCGATCTGCGGTGAGCCCGGCGTCGGAAAATCCCGCCTGATTGAACAATTCAAGTATTATGTTCAAACCGATGGCGGGCAGTTTTTTGAATCAACCTGCATTTCCCGCAGCGACCGCCCTTTCGGTCCGCTGTTGTTGATTTTACGCCAGTTGATCGAGAAGCACGATCCCGAAAGGAAACTCCTCGATGACATCGGATACGAGATCAAACGCCTTTTCCCCGAATATTACGGCTCAAGTTCGGCTGAACCCGATCTCAGATCCGGAAAGCGGCAGTTGATCGATAATCTTATCAGATACTTTCTCGAAATCTCTCTCGAACAAAATCTGGTTATCGCGCTTGAGGATATCGATCTTGCCGATGATCTGACTTTTGAGTTCATCATCGCCTTAGCCGCACGTTTGCGCGGCGATCAGGATCCCGCCGCCGGCCGCTATGGAATTTGCCTGGTTGTTACCTATCAGCCGGCCCCTAATTTGGATCAGGTGTCGATCAAGAACGGTTTTGAAATTATCGAATTGAAACCGGCCGATGGGGAACTCTGGAATTCCTATCTTGAGGCTCTTTTTGGCGGGGATTCCCCGCCGCCGGAGTTTTCGCGCAGATTGCACGACGAAACGGGCGGTAACTTCCTTTTTGCCGAAGAATCGCTGAAAGTATTAGCCGATGAAGGCATTCTTATCAGACATGCCGGCGGCTGGAGAATCAATACCGAAAAACTCGAACGATTCCCGCTGCCCCGGACGGTTATCGAGGCGGTCAGGCAACGAATAACCGTTCTCGAACCGGGATCGCTCTTGATAGTGGAAATGGCCGCCGTAATGGAACCATCCATCGACGGCGTCGATTTGCTCGGGCTGGCCGGTTTTCAAGGCGATGAAGAATTCTTGCTCAATGAACTTGTGAATTTAGGAATATTCCGGCGGACAAACGGCAAACTTAGGTTTCACCATAACCAGATCAAGGATGTCGTTTATTCGCTGCTTCCTTCAAATAAAAAATGCGCTTTTCATTCCAAGGCGGCTGCTTATTACGAAAAGCAAGGGGCCGAACCCGAAATTCTTGCCCGTCATTTTCTTGCCGCAGGCGAATACGGCAGGGCCTATGAAGCATTACTGAAAGCTGCCAACAGAGCGGCCGCCGTTTTCGCTTGGACCCAGGCGATTCGAGATTATGACCAGATATTGTGGATACTTTCCAGATGGAAAGATGCTCCTGCCGGGGCCGCCTATATCGCCCTCAGCGGAGCCGGGCAGGCCATGATGTTCGTCGATCCCAAAAAGGCGGCGGATTATCTGGAACGGGCTGTGGAGGAATCGCGCAAGGCCGAAAACCCCGGGCGGGCTTCGCTGACCGCCAAACTACACCTTGCCGCCAATTGCCAGCATCTCGGCGATAATGAAAGATCCGTGAAACTTTACGGCGAGATCTTGGAAAACGCCGGTGAATGGCCGGATCTGCTGGCCGAAAGCAATCTGGGAATCGGCTTCGTGCTCAGCAAAATGGGACGTCTCGATGATGCGGCCAAGTCGTATCTGAAAGCGCTCGATCTGTTCGTCGACAATCCCGAGAAGCTATGCCGGGTTCTGAGCAATCTGGGAATCATCTATAAGCGCAAAGGAGATTTCGCCGGCGCGCTCGATTTTTACGGGCGCGCTCTGGATGTCTGCCGGCGTTACGATTACAAGTGGGCGGCCATGAATCTTCACGGAAACATGGCCAATATCTATTCCGCAAGAGGGGAGTTTCAAAAGGCGCTCGAATCGTATCGGGAATCTCTCGATCTGTGCCGCAAAGTCTCGGATAGAAGAATCGAGGGGATCAATTTGCTGAACATCGGCCACCTGCACTTCCTGTTGGGGAATATGAACGAAGCAGTCGATCATTTCCTCAAAGCGTTGCGGCTTCAAAAAGCCGTGGGAGACAGAGGCAGCCAAGCGATCACCTATAATAATCTTGGCCAGGCATGTCTCAATTTGGGCCAGTATAAAAGCGCTCTCGAATATTACGAAAAAGGGCGGTCCCTCAGCCGCCAGATCAAAGAACCGCGGATAGAGCTGGCCAATCTGCGGGGTCTGGCCGACACCGCTTTGGTTCTGGGCGATCTTCAGGAAGCCGACGAGAGAGCCCGTCAGGCGTTGATTCTGGCCGAAACCATCGGTGATCAGGAACAAAAAACCTGGGTGGATATCTTGCTTGCGGAAATCGAATACGAGCAGGGGAATAAGGTCGGCGCCGCCGATAGAATCGGGACAATATTCGCCACTGAACCGAGCGATTCGGAGCTTCGAGCCCGCTGCCTTTTGACGCAGACAAGGATGGAAATCGAAAGCGGCAACATGGTGAAGGCGGAAAGTTGCCTGAGAGAGCTGGCGGCGATCGATCTGCCGGCCGGGACCAAAGCCGCCACCCATTATTATCGGGCGCTGTTCCTGTTGAATCGGGAAAAGACCGCGATAAATTTCCAGAAAGCCGAAGACGAACTCCGCAAATCGATAATGCTCGCTGAAAAGTACGGCCCCGCCAAACTCAGACCGTCCTCTTGGATTCTGCTGGCCGACATAAAAAAAATCTCTGGCGGGGATTATCGCAAAGAGATGGAAAAGGCGCAAATTCTGGCCAACGGCTTCTGTATCGGTCTGCCGGAAAAAAGCAAGCGGGGTTTTCTGGTCTCACTTAAACTCGAAAAAGGGGATGAAATCCCCGGAAAGGTAAAAGCAGTGGAAAAAAGTAGTCGTGAAAAGCGATTGGAAACTTTGCTTGAGGTCTCGAAATCGATCAATTCCATTCTCGAGCTTGATCCGCTGTTGAATAGGGTGATGGATCTGTTGCTTGAGAATCTCGAAGGCGAACGCGGATTCATCATGCTCAAGGAAAACGAAAGCGGTTTCGAGCCGGTGGTGGCCCGAAATATCGATAAGGAAAATATCCTCGGGGAGTTGACCATTTCCAGGTCAACCATAGATGACGTTTTCCGGTCGGGCCGGCCGCTGATAATGAATCGTGCCCCCGACGAGCTGAGCGACCGCGAGTCCGTCGTCGATTTCAATATCCTGTCGATAATGTGCGCCCCGCTTGTCGTCCGCGATCAGCCGATCGGCATCGTATATATAGATAATCGATTCGGCGGCAGAGCCTTCGACAAGGAAGACCTCGATTTCCTGCAAGGTTTCTGTAACTTGGCCTCGATCGCAATCGAGAACGCCAGGCTGACGACCAATCTTTCGGCCCGTAATCTATATCTTCAAAAGCAGATCGAAAAAGCCTCTGGATTCGGCAACATAATCGGTCGGTCGTCGGCGATGCAAAAGGTGTTCCGGATGGCGGAGGCGGTTGCCGCCACCGAGGCGACGGTCGTATTGACCGGCGAATCGGGAACCGGCAAGGAAATACTTGCCCGAGCGATACATTATTCGGGGCCGCGAAAAAACGGCCGATTCATACCGGTAGACTGCGGCGCCTTGCCGGAAACTTTGCTCGAAACTGAATTGTTCGGCCATAAAAAGGGCTCTTTTACAGGCGCCGTATCCGATCGACCCGGTCTTTTCGAGGAAGCCGACGGCGGAACCATCTTTTTGGATGAGATCACCAATACCACTCAAAATTTCCAGGTGAAACTTCTTCGGGTAATTCAGGAAGGGGAGTTCAGGAGGGTCGGGGAATCGCGGGGACGCAAGGTCAATGTGCGTATCATATCGGCGACCAATAAGGATATCGCCGAGGAAGTCAGCGCCGGCAGGTTCAGAGAAGATCTTTATTATCGACTGAACGTCGTCAACATTCATATCCCAGCCCTGCGCGAACGCAAGGAGGATATTCCGATCCTGGCCGAATATTTTCTCGATAACATCTGTCGCAAGATGAAAATTCCCAAGAAAAACCTGAGTTCAAGGGCGATCGACTATCTGTCCAACTACCGCTGGCCGGGGAACGTGCGGCAACTGGAAAATATTATAGAGCGGATGGTTATTTTCGCCAAATCCGGCACAATCGATGTGCCCGATTTGCCTCAGGAAATCCGGGCGATTATCGATAATCTGTCCGCGGATAACAAGGCTCAATTTCCGATTCCTAAATCGAAGGTCGAACTGAAAACGGCCAAGGCCCAGCTCGATAGACTGTTCCTAACCGCCATAATCGAACAGGCGGGTGGCAACATTATGCAGGCGGCAAGGTTATCGGGGATGGACCGCACCCAGTTGCATCACATGCTCAACAAACTCAAAATAGACGTTGACAAATACAGAAATAGGAATGGGGGTTGATTTGCGGGAATTTCCGCGTTACATGTATGTAATAATTATGCAAAAAATGCTTGAATTGTGGGAGCATTTTATTATATTGTAATAGAATAATATGTCTTGGTTTAGGAAATTATCCACGGGTTTTGGGATCTGGCTGTTATTGGTTGTTGCGGCGGTTCTGGACAGCCGTATCGCTGTGGCCAATACCGAACCGGCGAATAATTCGACCATCATGGGGTTGATCCGCTCCGCAGCCGGGCCGATTCCTGAAGCGGAATTGACAATTTACGATACATCGTCGGCGATTTTCACAAACATCGAGGCGGATAACTCCGGCGAATTCAGTATTTCCCTGCCGGCCGGGGAATATTATCTGTCAGCCCAAGCCCCCGGCTATATCAAGCGTTTCTTCCATGACGCCTATCTTGCCGAAAATCGATCCCGCTTGGTTATCTACCCGCAGCAAATCCTTAATTTGAATATCGAACTTGAACGTGGAGGTTCGATTTCGGGAAGGATCAGTTCCGAAGAAACGGCTGCCATAGAGTATCTGATAAGTGCGCTGAAAATCGATGCTCCTTATACCGGCTGGCGCAAGGATGAATATGTTTCGATAGCCGGTTCCGGCACTTATGCAATACACGGTTTGTTGCCCGGCCACTACAAGGTTTTCATTCGCGGCGCCGGTTTCCTGACGGAGTTTTTCCCTAACGTCCATTCGTTCGAAGCGGCCGGGATCATTCAGGTTTCCGCCGGCCTTGTATCCTACGGAGTCGATTTTTCGTTGGTGCGGCCCGGCAGCGGCATCCTTCGCGGTCAAGTCATCGATATCGGGAGCGGGTCGCCACTCGGTAATGTCAATATCTTGGCTTATCAGTGGGACCCCGACGGAGAAGATCCTTGCAAAGCGTTCACAATCAGCGACCGCAACGGGAATTATGAATTCAGCCTGACGGCCGGCACTTATTATGTGATGGCCTCGATTCATGACGGCGCTTTTCCGGCTGACTATTACCGCATCTATTATGATCGCAGATATAGCCCGCAATTGGCCGATCTGGTCCGGATTTACCCCGGGATGGTGACGGATGGAATCAATCTTACCGTCAATTCGGCGGCAAATCACCGTCTTGAAATATCTGGGAGCCTGACCGATAGAACCGGCCAGCGTGGGATAAGCGGGGCAACGATCACGGCTGTCGATATCTTTTCCGGCCATGCCGTTTCCCAAACGAAAAGTATCCCGGGTGGCGATTTTACTATCCGCAATCTGATCTCAGGCCATTATATACTTGAAATAACCGGTTCGGGGCTGATCCCGATTTACTGGCCGCGAGCCTTGAGTTGGCAGTCGGCGGAAGTGTTAGACATGGCCGGTTCGAATGTCGAGCTCTACAATGGCGGCGCCATTACTCAGGATTACGGCACCCCCGGTCTTTTGATTGCAGGCAAGGTCGTGGGTCCGGACGGACCCTTGTTCCGTGCGCGTGTATATGCGGTGTCGATCAGCTCGGATTTGATCAGTTATTCGGTGACTGACCAAAATGGAAATTATGCGATCGCTTCCGGTCTTACTGAAGGCGCCTACAGATTATTTGCGGATTTATACGGCTACGTCGGCGCTTACTACAATGGAATTATCGTCTTGGATCTTTTGCAGTCACCGCGCCATGAAAATATCAATATCACACTCATGCCCGCGCTTCACTCGGTTCCAGATAAAACAACGGATAAACCGGAGGCGATTCGTCTGGCCGGAAATTATCCCAATCCGTTCAATTCCAGCACTTTGATCATGATTATCTCGGAACGCGAAGCTACGGCGGAGCTGGCGGTGTACGATATTGCAGGCCGCAAGGTCAAAAGCTTTAGAAGCCGGTTGAAAACAGGTCTGAATGAGATAATGTGGGATGGCAAAGACGATAGCGGCGACGGAGTGGCGACAGGCATATATTTCTGCAAGGTTTCCGGGGACAGAACAGCCAAGGCCATGCTTCTGCTCAAATAGGGGGTGCGCAAGGCGGTATCCGACAGAGGTTGACCTCGATCAGAGATAATCAATCGGGACGACCGACAACCAAATGCAACCAACAGTCATTTAGCTGCAAAAGTTTGGTATTGATTGAGCGGGTCAGCCGCTGTTGTAAAAAACTTGCACTTGTATTATGGGTAATGCTGGATTATCGTTTCATTGCCGTAATTGAACTTATTACTGGGCAAAAGCTTAGGAGAAATCCGGCACGCAATTTGCTTTAACTGCGAATAGTTGTTTGACAAGTGAATAGATTCAGATTTATCAACGATCAAAGCCGTTGCGGATCATACAATATGGCCATCGACGATTTTCTGGCTCGATCGATTTGCGGTTCACCCTTTTCAGTGATTCTCAGAACCTATCGATGGTCAACGCCTTCGCTTAGTTGCGGCTACCACCAGAAAGCCGAATTGCGAATCGATTTTGATTCCTGCGCCAGATATGGAGTCGACATTATCCGAAGGCCGACCGGAGGTCGGGAGTTGTTGCATGATGGCGACCTTAGTTTCTGCTTTTCGATAAGGACGGATCAGGGCGGCTCCAAAACCGAATATTTCGGTGTTGTGGCCGAATTGATCGCCGCAAGTCTCGAAAAATTCGGCCTTCGGTGCGAAATCACAAAACGCACCCGTAAAAGTCTTTCAGCTGTCTCTGGCCCTTGTATGATCTCAGTCTCCGAAAGAGAAATTACGGTCGGCGGAAAAAAAATAGTGCCGATGGCCCAAAGAATTTACCAGGAATCGGTCCTTATTCACGGGTCGATTCCCCTGACCAAATCATCGATACCTGTTTCGGAATTGCTTATTTCGAACGATCGTAAACTTCTGGAGATGTTGATTGAGGATGGGTCGACCGATCTGCAATCGGCCGCCAGCAAGACCATCGAGCCGGACATTCTGGTATCAGTGCTTCGCGATACCTGCCGGAAGAGGCTTGATAGCGAGGAAGTTGAAATCGATCTGAAAGAAGAGGAGCTGGCGATGGCTTTGACGGATGCCGACGATTGGAAGATAAAGCGATATATAAATTTGAAGAATAAAGAGATGCGGGAGGTGATTTAGAAATAAAATTCGATTGTTACTGATTTTTAATTTTAACCTAAGAGGAGTTTGAAATGACCAAGAAAATCTTAGCCTGTATCCTGCTGGCGGCTTTCGTTTTTTCCGCTGCGGCTTTCGGCGCGACAGCCAAGACGATGCCGATCAGGAAAGACAGATTGATCACCGGCGATGAGCCGTTGCCGCCCGGTCCGGTTTATCCGTACTATCCGGGAACGATAACGACTTCGCCGGGCGTGGAAGTCGGCACGACCCATTATGATTATCAGACGAACGGTTCGTCCGGAAACAGGATAGCCCATTGCAGCGATGGGTCTACTTATTGCCTGTGGATGAACGGGTTGAACTATCCCTCGCCAAGACATGTCTATTTCAATTGGGTTGACAATCAGGGAAATTGGTACGGCGAAGGAGGCGGCCAAGTCAACAGAGACGTCGGCGCCGGATATTGCAATATCGATATCATTTACGGCAATCGCGGAGCCGCTGCCTATCATTCGGCCGCCGCGGGAAATCCGCCGACGTATTCCACTCTGGCTGTTGATGGCAATCCTCCGGGCTTCGGGGTTTGGACTTATTACAATCCGCCAGATTCACTGTCCGGCAATCGCCGCACCTACTGGCCATATATAGCAGTCGATAGAAACAACCGGATTCATTACGTCATGACGGAAAGCACTCCGGCGGCCGGCGATCCCCAGCGTTTCGTTTACACTCGTTCGACCAACGGGGGAACGACATGGTCGCCCAATCCGCCGGCCTTCATCGATACGGTGATGGTTATCGGCGGCGTTATCGACGCTTCGCCGGTTTCGGATAAGGTCGTCATCGCCTACCCCAAAACGCAGGACACCAGCACGCAATGGCGCAACGATATCGTTTATATTCTTTCCAATGACGGTATCAACTGGAACTTCAATAACAAGGTTAACGTAACCAACTACAATACCGATAACGACTCGCTTTGGGCTTATACTGATTGCGATGTCATTTTCGATTACAACGACAACATTCACATAATCTGGACTGCGCAGTGGGTTACCACCGAAGGTATCTATTATAAGACTTTCCTGTTTCACTACAACAGCGGAACTCAGCAGATTCGTCAGATTCGAAATCCTTGGCCCGATTCGCTCTGGGTTGGCGGCGGTTGCGATTTCGGCGCCTGGAACAGGCCGATGTCCAAAATGAACCTTGGGGTCTATTACGATGGCAACATAAACGGTGTTTTCGCCACTTGGACTCAATTCGACACTTCGGATTGTTCGGAAGGCGGCTATGCCAACGGCGAAATCTACATGTCGTATACCGCCAATGGCGGACTGAACTGGGCGGCGCCGGTGAATCTCACCAATTCCCATACCCCCGATTGTTTCGCCGGGGAATGCGATAGTGATCACTGGTCAACCCTTGCTGACAGAGTCACCGACAGCCTGCGTATCATCTACATAAACGACAAGGACGCCGGCGGCATTCCTCAGACCGAGGGATCCAATACCGAAAACCCGGTAATGTATCTTGCTGTGCCCAATCCGCTCTTGAGCTCAGTTAATGAAGAAACGGCGCGTCCGACTAATTTTTCACTAGCGCAGAATTATCCCAATCCATTCAATGCCAAGACGGTGATTTCTTTCGAATTGAAGGAAGCAGGTCCGGTTAAGCTGGAAGTGTTCGATATCACCGGCGCCCGCGTGGCGACGTTGCTGAACAAGACGATGTCTGTCGGTCGGCATGACGTCACTTGGAACGCCGCAAGAGTCTCTTCGGGTGTTTACTATTACAAACTGACTGCCGGCGGCTCTTCCGAAACCAAGCAGATGATGCTTCTGAAATAATCGGCGCCGGCATTCAACGGCCTAAAATCCGCGGCGGCTGGTTTTCATCCAGCCGCCGTTGTTGTTTCGGCGGAGAGCCGTAATTAGGCGCCATCCGAATTTTCGACGATTTTACCATATTTCTTTTGCAAAAAAGAGATTTTGGATTTATAATTTATATATAGGTGGAAATAACCATAATCTCGATCCCTTAGCGGGAATACATTTGAAAACAAATCTCAAAAATTGATTAAGGGAGGCGTTTATGAAAATTACGCAGTTTTGTCTTGCCGGGTTTTTTATGGTCGCCTTGGCCGTTGCGGTGTCAGGTGAAATTGTCACCACAAGAGCAGTGGATAAAGACCGCCTGATCACCGGCGAGGAACAATTGCCGCCCATGAATCCGATACCTTACCGTCCCGGTGCGGCCACCGAGTCGCCGGGAATTACGGTCGGAACGACTTTCTATGATTATCAAAGCAATGCTTCAACCGGCAGAAGAATCGCCTATTCGCCGGACCATCGGGCTCAGATGACCTGGATGAACAGTCTAAACTGGTCGACACCCCGCTATATATATTATAACTGGGTAGATTCTAACGGCAATGTCTATGAGACGAACGGCGGCTGCCAGGTAAGTGGGGTGACCGGGGGATATACGCAGTTTTCCTTATATCAATCGATAAGGGGAACGATGGGATATCATCAGGCCGGCGGAACACCGCCGCCTTACGTCAGCATGGCTTATGAAGCCGATCCGGTCGCTGAATGCCTTTGGACTTATTTGAATCCACCTGATACCGTTCCGGGAGCGCCCCGTCTCTACTGGCCCTATTTCGATATCGATCGACGGAATTGGATTCATATCGTATCATCGGAATTTCTTCAAACCGGCCGCCAGAGGCTTTTCTATACCCGTTCCACGAACGGCGGCAGCAGTTGGACGACGCTTCAGTTCGTGGATAGTATCGAGGTCATCTCGGCGGTGGTCGATGCTTCGCCGGTTTCCAACAAAGTGGTGATTGCTTATCACAAGCCCGGGCCGGTACGCACGAACATTTTCAATGAAATCGTCTATGTTCAAACGACCGACGGCGTCAATTGGAATTTCGGCAATCCCACGTATGTGACAAATTACCGCAATGACAACGATTCCATGTGGGCTTATTGCGACTTGGATTTGTTAATCGATTATAACGACAATATCAATATCGCCTGGACGGCATTCTGGTGTCCCGATTCGGCCCATCTCTACTGGCCGTCGCATCTATATCATTTCAACAGCGGCACGGGCGAGATAAATTTGGTCAGATCGCCCTGGCCTGAATCCTCCAGCTGGTATTCGAATTGCGATCCGGGCGGTTGGAATATGCCGATCTGCAAGATGAGCATGGCCGTAAAAGAAACCACCAATTGCCTTTTCATGATCTGGACGCAGTTCGATACCTCGGATTGTTCTGAAGGCGGTTATGCCAACGGTGAGATTTACGGTTCGTCATCGTGCGACCAGGGACGCAATTGGATTACACCGGTTAATCTTACCAATTCTCCTTCGCCGAACTGTTTCGCCGGGGACTGCGAAAGTGACCATTGGGCATCGATGGCCCGGGAAGTCGCTCCCGAGTTTTACGTGCATATAGTTTATATCAACGATAAAGACGCCGGCGGCATACCGCAAACCGAAGGGAGCGCCACCGAGAATCCGGTCAAATATCTGAAAACCGAGATACGAACAGGTATCGACGAGAATATCCCCGCGCCGAGGAATTTCGTGCTCGATCAGAATTATCCGAACCCGTTCAACTCGAAAACGCTGATTTCATTCGAGATCAAAAAACGGACCGTGGCCAAAATCGAGGTATTCGATGTTACAGGCGGTCTGGTGGCCGTTCTTCTGAACCGGCTTCTGGATGCCGGTCGGCATGAGGTGGTTTATGATGCTGACAAGTTGGCCTCGGGAATATACTATTACAAGCTTTCGGCCGGCGGCGAGACTCAAACTAAAAAAATGGTGCTTGTGAAATAGCACCTCCGCATCAATCGAATAGCCGTTTTTTCGGCAAGGTCGTCGTTTCTGTCGCCCTTGCCGTTTTTTGTTCTTACGGCAGCAATAACTTGGCTGATAACGAAAATTATCCCGATTATCCCGCTGAATCGGCCGCAACCGCCTAAATTACCGAGCGACACCGGCCGATATTAAAATTGAGCAAAGAGTTAGGAATATATGGATATTGCCACTTTCGGAGGACTGATTGTCGGCGTTGGGGCCGTTGTCGTCGCCTTTCTCATGGAAGGCGGACGGTTGTCGGCGTTGTTCCACATTCCGGCGATGGTGCTGGTGATTTTCGGAACTATCGGCGCCGCCACAATTACCACCTCAATCAGGACGTTAACCAACGTGCCGACGTTGATCAAAATCGCCTTTTCCAGACAGTATCTGGATACAATCGCTTTGATCGACCAGATCGTCAGTCTTGCCGAAAAAGCCCGCCGCGAGGGAATCCTCGGCCTCGAAAAACATCTCGATAGCATCGCCAACCCGTTTTTCCGAAAAGCGGTCCAATTGGTGATCGACGGCACGGAGGTTACCCAGTTGCGCAATATCATGGAAACCGAGGTCGCCTACATGAGCGAAAGGCACAAGACCGGAATTCTCTTTTTCCAGAAACTGGGCGGATTCTCGCCGACCCTCGGCATAATCGGCACCGTGCTCGGGTTGATTCATGCCTTATCACGCGTGGATGACGCCTCCAAGATCGCCGGGGCGATCGCCGGTGCCTTTATCGCCACCCTATGGGGAATAGCCATGGCCAATCTTTGCTACCTGCCGATCAGCGATAAGCTGCGCTACCGGCATCAACAAGAGTCGCGCCAGCATGAATTGATTATCGAGGGAATGGTGTCGCTGCAATCTGGCGAGAATCCCCGGATAATAAGAAACAAACTTCTGACTTACATAAACCCAAAACAGCGAAATCAGGATTAAGCGATGTCGGTTTTGTTCCGCAGGCGCCATGATGATTCCGATAACGAGAACCTTGACCGCTGGCTTCTCACCTATGCCGATATGATTACGCTGCTGTTGGCGTTTTTTATCGTGATGTATTCGATCTCGCAGGTCGACAGCGCTAAATTCAAAAAGGTAACCGATGCCCTGACGGCGGCTCTCGACGGCAGTCCGCGCGTCAGGCTCGCTTTACCCGGAGATCTCGAGGGCGATGGTTTATTGAAAAAACAAAAGACGCGTGAACAATTGCTGAATCTGCAAAAAGAAATCGAGGCGATTTCCCGGCTGCTTAATCTCGATCTGCAGATCAGCACCGAGCTGCAGCATCGCGGCCTGGTGATTCATATCAGCGAATCGGCATTTTTCGATCTCGGAAAAGCCGATCTGAAGCCGGAAGCAGCCAAAGTCCTCGATCTGCTGGCGGCAGAACTTCTGAAAATCCCGAACCATATTCGGGTTGAAGGTCATACCGATAACCTGCCGATTAAAACCGCCCGATTTCCTTCAAACTGGGAACTCTCCACGGCCAGAGCCGCCGCTTGTTTGCGATATTTGGTGGAAAAACATAAATTCCCCGCCAATAAAATATCTGCCCTGGGCTATGCCGAGTATCGTCCGATCGCCCCCAATACCACCGCCGAAGGTCGTAGTCGCAACCGGCGGGTCGATATCGTTGTGCTGACGCCGGAAGATATCATTATAGAGCCGATCGATCAGTCAGCACCGAAAAGTGCGGATAGTCTCGAAGACGCTTCCCCAAAATCCGTCAAAATTCAGTCCCCGTGAAACATTCGATGATTCCGGATCGCCGCGACTACGGTTAATTTTTTGCCTTACCGACGGAAATTCTTTCCGGGATCAATCCTCGCCAAATCTCCGCTGGTGGTTTTACATGAAGCGAATTCATTTCATTTCAATCAGTTAGGAATATTATCGGCAATAGTTATCAGATGGCATGGCAATTGCGTTCAGGCTTTTGCGGGTGAAAGTATGATTATTCAAAAGCAGGTAATCGATAAGTCTGGCATACCGCTATTGAAGCGGTTGCTTCATGTCGTAGCCGGATCGCAAAAGGTTACGGCGGATAATATAGCCCATGTATCGACGCCCGGTTATAAAAGCAAATCGATAGATTTCCATAAAGAAATGGCGGCCGCACTCAAGAAAGAAAAAGTAAATCTGCAAACAACGAATCCAAATCATATACCGTCACCGGAAAAGCCCAAAGGCATCAAGACGATAATAAACGATGACGAAAACGATCAGTCCGGCGTGAATAACGTCGATATCGACAAAGAGATGGCGACTCTGGCCGAAAACCAGATACTTTTCGCCTATGGTGCAAGGGCCGCCATGCAGAAATTCACGACCTTAAAAAATGTTATCAGGGGCAGGAGCTGATTATGGCCAAAATATTTTCGGTGATCGATATCGGAGCGTCAGGGCTTTCGGCCCAGCGCACCAGACTCAATGCGATTTCGCAGAACATAGCCAATGTGGAGACGACGAAAACCGCGGAGGGGACTCCCTATAAGCGGCGGCAGGTTGTGTTTAGCGCCGACGAGGAAAATAAGCGCTTCATAGATATCCTCGACAACTCGGTCACCAGCCTGACGAGAACCAATCCCAAACATATCGCAAATGCCGAAACAAGCGCCAGCCGCAAGGGGGAACTCCAGTTGGTGAAAGCCTCCGAAGAAATAATCGAGCCGGTTGCGTTCAAGATGATCTATGATCCGACTCACCCCGATGCGGATGAAAACGGCTATGTCGAGATGCCGGATATCGACCTGATCGCGGAGATGGTCGATATGATGGCCGCCACCCGCGCCTATGAGGCCGACGTAGCGGTCGTCCAATCGGCCAAAGACATGGCGATGCAAGCTCTTGATATTTAAAGTAGTGGAGTTCAAGCATGAAGATCGAATTATCCCCAATCTATAACCGGAATGGCCTGGTTCCGGTTCGAAAGGTCGACAGCGATCAGGTCCGGATCGCTGGGGCAAAGAATGATACCGGCAAATCGGCGGAAATTCGCAAAAGTGAAAGTTTCCGGGCGCTCCTTTCGGAAGCGGAGGCCAGTCAGTTGATGCAGTTATTCGGCAAATTCGACCCTGCCGCCCTTACCGATTCGACCGAGAATTCCCCTAGTGAGACACGTCCGGGTCAGATAATCGATATCGTGGTATAAAGATGACGAAGATCCTTCCTGGATATTATCACCAAGTCGTCCCCGATTTGTCCGGATTGGCGGGGGCCTCTCCGAAAATTGACGAAAAGGAGAATCTCAGCTTCCCCCAAATTTTCAAGGAGATGATCGGTAACACGAATGAGCTTCAAGGCAAAGCCCAATTGCTGGCCGAGAAATTCGTCATGGGAGAAGTCAGCGATATTCATGAAGTGATGGTGGCCGCCGAGGAAGCGGGAATCGCGCTCGAGCTGGTGATGGAAATACGAAACAAATTGATCGAGGCCTATCAGGAATTGATGCGCCTTCAGGTGTAAAAAATGTCTGGTGAATTCATTACCGGTTATAAGGATTCGGTGCTGCGCTGGTGGGGTTCTCTCAATTCGGCTAAGAAAACGTCGTTTATAGCCCTGACGACGATTACGATTGTTCTGATAATCGTTTTATTCGTTGGGATTACAAGGGATTCATATCAGGTATTGTATAGAGGACTCGATCCGCAGGAAGCCGGCCAAATAGTCGATCGGCTTCGCGATTTGAAGGTGCAGTATAGAATCTCCGACGGCGGGACGGCCGTTCTGGTTCCCGGAAGCAAGTTGAATGAGACAAGGCTTAATCTCGCCGCCCAAGGTTTTCCAAAAAGCGGGATTATCGGCTATGAAGTTTTCGATAAAACCAACCTCGGAATGACCGATTTTCTCCAAAAAGTCAATTATCGCAGGGCGCTCGAGGGGGAATTGACCAAAACCATTGCCAGCCTCAAGGAAGTGAAAGGCGCCAGAGTGCATCTGGTCATACCCGAACAACGGTTGTTTCAAGAAGATCAAAAGCAACCGAGCGCCTCGATTGTGCTTTACCTTGACCGCAACATGCCGTTGAGCAAAAGGCAAATCGAAGGAGTCGCTTATCTGGTCGCATCATCGGTCGAAGGGCTTTCGCCGGATAACGTATCGATTCTCGATTCGTCGGGCAGGTTGCTGACGGCCAGGCAGGAATCGGACCACCTCGCCAAATTGTCATCCAGCCAACTCGAAATGAAAAAAAATGTCGAGGCGTATTTGCAGGAAAAAGCGCAATCGATGCTTGATGCCGTGGTCGGTCAGAACAGATCGATCGTCAGGGTGAGTGTCGATCTGAATTTCGAGCAGGTCGAGAGAACTCAGGAATCTTATAATCCGGATAGCGTCGTCATAAGGTCGGAAGAGACGACCGAGGAATCAGAATCGCAGAGCGACGCGGCCGATACGAACAGGAAGAAAGACTCGGCCGGTTCGAAAAAGACGACCGTCAGAAATTATGAGGTCAACAAACGGATTGAGCATCTGGTGGCCGAGGTCGGCAATATTTCCCAGTTGCGAGTCTCTATTTCGGTCGATGGAATATATGCGATTACCAAAGGACCTGATGGAAAGATGCAGCGCCAGTACCAGCCACGCACACAGGAAGAGCTTGATAAACTGGTTGCTCTTGTCAGAGGTGCGGTCGGCTTTTCGGAGCGCCGCAATGACATAATCGAAATAGCGAACATTCCGTTCGAAACCTATCAGGATGATTGGAAGGAGCAGCAGCGGATCGAAAAAGAAGAAACGATGCAATTCTGGCTGCGCAATGCCTACCGCCTTCTGGGGTTCGCGCTTGTCGTTTTGGTTTTGCTTAAGACGAGAAAGGCCCTGAAACGCTGGAACGACAGGCGCCTGGCTCACCGGAGGTTTCTTGAGGCTCAAGCCGAAATCAAGCGTAAGGCGGCCGAAATAATCCCCAAAGTTTCGCAGGAACCCAAGCTTATCGATCATATAAGAAAAATCGCCGACGATAATCCCAGCGAAATGGCCAAGGTCATAAAGACGATGATGGCTGAATAATATGGCTAATGAACCTACAGCAGCCGAACTGAACGGGGCACAGAAAGCGGCCGTGCTAATCGTCGGTCTCGGCACGGAGATTTCCGCCAAAGTTATGAAGGAACTGAACGAGGCGGAGATTGAAAGATTGACCATCGAAGTTGCCAATCTGCGCGATATACCGCCCAAACTCGAAGAGCAGGTTGTCAAGGAAGTCTCACAGCTGATAATGGCTCAGGAATATATCAATCAGGGCGGCGTCGAATACGCAAAGAATCTGCTCGAAAATGCACTCGGCAAATCCAAAGCGCTCGAAATATTGAAACGGCTCGAAGGTTCGCTGAAAGCCTCCGGTTTCGCAAAAATAAAAAATATCGATCCGAAACAGCTGGTGAATTTCATCCAAAACGAACATCCCCAGACAATATCGTTGATCTTGACTCAGCTTTCTCATCAACAAGCGGCCCAAGTGCTTTCCGATCTTTCGCCGGAGCTTCAGGCCGAGGTCGCCTATCGTATGGCCACCATGGAGAAAATCGCCCCCGAAATAATCAGCGAGCTTGAAGGACTGTTGGAAGGACAATTCGAAATGATCGGCACCAGAGACCTATCGATTTCGGGCGGAACGAAGATGGTCGCCGAAATCCTTAACCTGATGGAGTCCTCAACGGAAAAGGCGATCCTAGAATCGATCGAAGGAGAGAAGCCCGAACTGGCGGCAGAGATTAAAAACCTGATGTTCGTCTTCGAAGACATCGTATTGCTCGACGACCGCTCGGTACAGAGAGTATTGAAAGATATAGAGACCAAAGACGTGGCGATTTCATTGAAAGCGGCAAGCGAAGAAGTCAAATCCAAAATCTATGCCAATGTTTCGGAGCGTGTGGCCGACATGATCCGCGAAGAAATCGAATTTATGGGACCGATGCGGCTTTCCGATGTCGAGGCAGCCCAGCAACGGATCGTCGAGACCATAAGACGTTTGCAGGACGAGGGTCAGATCATAATCGCCGGCCGCGGCGGCAAAGAGGAACTGGTTGTTTAAGAAAATACTCAGAGATTACCGCTATGTTTCGCGTGATTCCCCCGCCTCTGTATCGAGAAAAACGGTGATCAGGGGAGAATCATTCCCCCGGCCGAATCTGCCGGATTTCAAGAACCAAACCCGGATTCGCAGCGCAGGTTCCGACAAGAGAAGTTCCACCAGTCCGGTCAGGGGAAAATCAAAGCACGCCGGAATATCCAAACCGGAGGCGAATCTACCTCCAAATCAGCAGCAGGTCACCGATGATCGTATTTTGATTTCATCAACGGAACTCGCCGACCGATTGAAGATGGCGCAGGATGAGGGGTATAACAGAGGTTTGCAGGCCGGACTTGCAGCCGGGCGCGCCGAATGGGAACCAACCGCCAAACAACTCAGCTCGGCGTTCGAGGCCGCTATTGCGCAGTGCAAGTCGCAATATAATTCGCTGGCGGAGGAATTTGAAAAATCGCTTATCGAGCTTTCTTTGAAGATCGCGGAAAAAATCGTTGGAGATGCGGCGGCCAGATCTTCAGATGCGGCAACCGCCAATGTGAGGAACTGTCTGGCCATGCTTGGGGGTTCAGGCGAAGTCACGATCAAACTCAGCCCGTCCGATTTCGAAATCATCAAAACGATGGCGCCCGATTTAGAGAAAATGCGCGACGGTCGTTTCAAGATAAAGCTGGTTTCGGATGAAAACATAGTCCCCGGCGGCTGTTTCGTCGAACTCGATGGGTCCGTAATTGATGCCCGGATCGACAGCCAACTCGACAACATAAGAAAACATTTAAGCATTTTGTCATGACCAGCGCCCTAAAGGAGAAAACAGCAAAGGCCGCTTTGGCTGTCGACAAGGCTCAGACCGTCGTCCAGCACGGCATGGTGACCAGAGTTACCGGCATTGTTATCGAGGCGACCGGGCCGGCCCTCCGAATTGGCGATCAAGTTGCGATCAACTCCTCAATTGGGGAAAAAGCCGGCGAGGTCGTAGGTTTCAGCAACGGTCGGATTTTCATAATGCCTCTCGGTGAGATGGCGGGGATCGGTCCCGGGACGAAAGTGACAGCCGCGGGCAGACGGCTCTCCGTTCGGGTGGGACCGGAATTGTTGGGGCGGGTCGTGGATGGTCTCGGCAGAACAATAGACGGGTTGCCCGAGCCGGATTGTCGTGAGATCAGAACGCTTGACAACGAATCGCCGCCGCCGCTGAGCAGAAAACGAATAAATCAACCTTTTGTCACCGGCATCCGGGCGATTGATGGTTTTCTATTGTGCGGTTCGGGTCAGCGAATGGCTATTCTATCAGGATCGGGAGTGGGCAAGAGCGTGTTGCTCGGAATGATCGCCCGGTCATCGTCGGCGGACGTAAACGTGATCGGTCTGATCGGCGAAAGGGGACGGGAAGTGCGCGAATTTCTGGAAAGGGATCTCGGTCCGGACGGATTGGCGAAATCGGTCGTCGTTGTCGTAACCTCTGATAATCCACCGTTGCTCAGAATCAAAGGAGTCATGCTGGCCACGGCGATAGCCGAATATTTTCGCGATCAGGGGAGAAGTGTTGCTCTTTTGGTCGATTCGCTGACAAGGGTGGCGATGGGTCAGCGCGAAATCGGATTGTCTATCGGCGAACCTCCCACGACAAGGGGATATGTGCCGTCGGTATTTGCTCTGCTGCCCAAGATTCTCGAGCGCGCCGGCCAGTCGGAAAAGGGAAGTATAACCGCCTTCTACACGGTTCTGGTCGAGGGGGATGATTTTTCCGAGCCGATCAGCGACGCGGTGAAAGCGATTGTCGATGGTCATATCGTGCTTTCGCGCCTGCTCGCCTCGAAATACCACTATCCGGCGATCGATGTTCTCGAGTCGATAAGCCGTCTGATGCCGGATGTGGCCTCGAAGGACCATCTGAATCTGGCCGGCCGCTGCCGGGAAATTCTGGCAGATTATCGTGATGCGGAAGATTTGATAAATATCGGAGCCTACGTCAAAGGGTCGTCACCGAAAATAGATTACGCCATCGAAAGAATCGATCCGCTGCGCAGGTTTCTTAAGCAGGAGACCGACGAAAAATACCCGTTGGACAAAACTTTAAGCTGGCTTGGCGATATTCAGGCGGGGGTCAAGTATGACTAAAAAATTCAAATTTCGTCTGGATCGAATAAGACGATTCAAAGAGCAGGAAGAAGAGGACAAAAAAAGAAAGCTGGCGATCGAACAGACACGCCTGGCGCTCGAAAAGAAGACGCTCAGCGATTTTCTTGACCTGAGAAACCGCTGTCTGGCGAACTTCGGAGTCAGAAAAACAGGCCGGGTGAATCTAACGGAACTGATACTTTCCAAAAGATACATCGATAAGCTTTCTTCCGATATCGTGTTGCAGACAAAACGGGTCGACGGCGCCGAAAGAGTCGTGGCTCTGGCTCAGAAAGCCCTTTTGGAAGCATCGCGCGAGAAAAAAAAATACGAAAAGCTGAAAGAGAAACAGTTTGTCAAACATAAAGCGGATACCGCCCGCATTCTGATAAAAGAACTCGATCAGTTCGGCTCGAGATCATCGCTGCAAAAATCGAAGTAACTCCATCGGTTATGACCTTCATAAAAAAACCCTCTCTCCCTTTGCTGGGAGAGAGGGCCTTTTGGCTTCTTAGGAAAGCCTATTCAGCGGTCTTGGTTTCGCGGATGATAGATTTGTTTTCATCGCGCGGAACCATGTTGATTCCCTGCTGAATATGAATCGGTGACGGTGCTAGCAGAATCGGAGGCGGGAAGAAGTGGCAGTAACTGAGGGAAGCATTCCCCTTGAAGAACGCCACCAGTCTGGTGATATCCGAGCCTCTGAATTCGCAGTTGCCGTTCACGTCGCCGGCTACATAGAGGTAAGTGCCGGTCGAATCCATATAGCATGAATCCGGAGGCACAGCCCCTATTCCTTTGAAGTAGCGGACGCCGAAAGTGACATCGCCGCCGATACGATTGCCGTCGCCGTTGATATCCCCGAGGACGTAGTCGCATTCGCCGCCACCGCCGGTAACCGTGAACGAGACGTTAACGGTCGTAACCGGTTCATCCGGATCATTGGAGGTGATCAGGATAGCGCCGGTGTAAGTGCCCGCGGTCAGCCCCGAAGCGTCCATGAAGGCATGGAATGTCAACGGAGGATCACTCGGTGTAAGCATTCCCGAAGTCAAGTCGGTTGTGAGCCACTGCGGAGGCCTGTTGAACAAGATGGCCATGCTGTTGTGCAGATAAGCCTGATTGTACGCAACCTGCAAGCCGATCGTGCCGGTCTCGTTTTCGATACCGACAGTGTAGCTTGTCCGGTTGAACAGCCCGCCGCCGTATTGCATCTTGATCGACCCGTTGGCGTTCAAGATTACCTGGAAGTCGATCTTGTTAAGGGTATCGCCGTAATGCGGCCAGGTTACCCAGGAGACGATGAAGCGGTTGTTGGCCGAATCGTAGTAGTAGTAGCAGTCACCGTCGTTTCTGGCATCCATGTCATCCCAGTAAACAGGGATGATTGTGTTCGGCAACGCCGTGGACGGAATACTGGCATTCGACAGATAGGAACTGGTCTGGCTGACAAACGAGATCCAGCCGTTGGTGCTGACCATCACGCTATCGTAGGGGATACCGTAATAGTTGAAGGTCATGCCCATCGGGAAGAGATTCGTCCAGCCGTCATCGAGCGTTCCGTTGGTGAACGTTACCGGCGTGCCTATCGTCGAGATATCGACCCAAGCATAGGCCGGTCCGCCCGGTTCGTCCGAATCTTTCCAGCGATAACCGAATGCATCAGGTCCGCCCTGAGCATTGATTACCGGCGGATAGACCGGCTCGGTCGCTCCCGTCTTCGGATCGACTTGCGAGCCGATCGGCGACGTATTCAGGGCGATTGGTGTCTCGCCATGAATCGGCCGCGGACTGTACTGAACCACCGATGCCGAATAGAGCAAGTTGCATTGGCCGACATTATCCAGAGTGGTGCTGGCAGTATCGGCTCCGCCGACGTTAGCGCTGCCGCTCAACGATGTCGATGCCACCTGAATATCGGTAGACTGGCTCAGGTTGGCGTTTACGTAAGCGCGAATCACGTTATCGCCGACGATTGTGCCGCTGTAAAGCTGCCATACGCCGTCTTGACGCACCCACTTGGCCAGCGGATAGTCGGTCACGGCGTCGAGGCAAATACCCTCCGGCTTCAAGGTGTCGATAAAGTTCCAGGCCGCCCAGAATATGCCGCAACTGACGTCGATCGTCGTATCGCAGGCGATGTTCCAAATAAGCGGTCCGCGATCCGGAGGCACGCGTTTCACCGAATAAACCGGCGGCTCATCGGGAACACCATCGAAATTGGTATCGAAGTAGATGTAGAGCCGGACGGTATCCCTATTAGCATCCGGCCAGGTCGGGTAGTTGTCGAGGTTCGTGAACTGGTAAGTGATGGCGCTGATCGTTGCGTTATTGTAAGGAACATTGAAAGCATTGGCGATCAGATTGTTCGGGCTGTAGTAACGCCACGCGTTGACTATGTTGCCGTCGTCGTAAACGACACTGTAGTTTGAAGCCGGTTGAGACACAAAAGCGGTCCGCAAGGTGTCGTTCGTCGGATCGACGTCAGTGCCGAGCTGCGTGACAATCGTAAGAGTGTAGCTGCTGCAGGCATACCCGATCGCCCATCCCGGGAACGTATCCACGATCGTGGCGCCCGGCGGCAATGCGGTTATCGTCTGGATATTTGAGTAGCCGCGATTGTCGGTTGCCCGAACGTTGAACGTCTCGGTATTGACGCCTACGTTTTTGAAAGTGGCGATTATATCGAACGTCTGTCCCTGAACGATCGTCGTCGGTGAGTTCAAAGAAACCACTTTTACGTCGTGAGAGGGCATATAGGGATAGAACTTGATCGCCAGCCCCTCATACGGCAAGTTCAACTGCGGCGAACCGTCAAAGTAGTACCCTAAACCGATTGTTCTGGTCGAATCCTGGATGCCGACCGTTATGTCGGTCTGCCTTGGACCGGTGGCCGGTCCGTATTGCATGACGATCGAACTGTCATCGGCATCGAAGATAACCTGGAAATCACCCGGGTTATATGGGCTGGAATAGTAGGACCAATCGTAGTAGGAAACGATGAAACGGTTATTAGCCGCGTCATATTTGTAATAGACATTGCCGGTACCCGCCGAGGTCTCGCCATCAAGATCGTCCCAGTTCACGAATACACCCTCAGTCGGACCTGACGCGGAAGGCGGCAGGTAGTTGGTAAGGTAATTGCTTGTCTGGGCGGTAAACGACAGCCAGCCGTTGGTGCATATTACTATCGAGTCCTCCATGGATCCATAGTAGTAGAATCCATTGGGGAAGCCCATATAGATCGGGTTGGTCCGCCCATCGTCGGTCGTGCCGTTGGGCCAGGTGACGATACGCGTCCAGCCGCCGTCGGTGGTGTCGATCCAGGAATAGGTTGGACCGCCGATGACGGTGTTGTCGATCCATCTGTAATAGCCGTTGTCCGGGCCGCCCGTGCCGTAATGCTGATCGACCGTGATGGAGGAGCCTCTGCTGTTATTCGTAAGTATCGAGTCTGTGGGTATGGCCACCCAAGCCGAGCAAGTGAAAACACCGTTGGTATTGATGGTCCCGGGATCGAAATCGACCGTATCGATCGTCAGGCTGGCGATGGAAGCGATCGTCTGAGTGTCAGAATAGACCAAGGTCCCGCCCGCATTATAGATATCGAAATGAACGGGAACGTTGGTTTCGCTGGATAATCCGTTATTGCCGAATACGGCCCGTGGAGTGAACGGTAATCCGTTGGCGACCAATCCCGATGGATTCAGGATCGAGTTTGCCGACATGTCATGATTCGGCAGATAAAGCGAGCAGTTCGTGAACGTGAAATCATCGATGTACCAGCCGGGGTTGTCGATGCTCGAGTTCGAGTAATATTCGAATCGGAAAGGAACGACTCCGGAATAGGCGGAGAGATCCACCGAATAATACTGCCAGGTTGAATCCACTCCATACCATGAAGCCAGAAGCACCCAGCCGGATCCCGGATTGATCTTGATGTTCAAACTGTCGTAGGTCGAACCCGATGCTCTGCGCCAGTGGTAGAATCCGAATGCCGCGTTCGGGCTGATATTAAGATAGAAATCGAGCCATGACCGAATGCCGCCCAACGGATACCCGGTGGTTCTGTTTCCGTTAAGAATCGTTGCCCAGCATCTCACACCGGAATTGGCGCCGCTCGGGCCGAAAGTGGGAATTCCCCACTCCCAGTCGCCGGTCATATCGCCCCAGCTGCCGGTCGCGGTAAGGCCGCCGCTGCTGGATTCGAAGTCGAGCAGATCATCGAATACATTCACCGTTTTCGCTTTCCAGTCGTTGCCGGGGGTGACGTCACCGGTTAGAGCAACCAGTGTGGTGCAGTAGTAGGTGCCGCTGGTCGCCAAGAACGTCGAGTCGAAACTGACCGTATCGACTTCGAGCGGATCTATGCTGGTAATTGATTTGGTGCTGCTGAACACCTGAACGCCGCCGCTGTTATAGATTCTGAAGTGCACCGGAACGTTGGTTTCGGTCGTGTTCCCGAAATTGGTGAACGATGCGCGGGGCGTGAAGTAAGTGTTCGTTTCCAAAGCGCCGCCGGGGCTGATCAGCTTGACGGCGGCCATGTCGTGGCTCGGCGGATTATACGAGAACGTGATCGCCAAGCCGGGCAGTGCGAGATTTCCAGCAGGAGTGCCATTGTAGAAATACTGCAGGCCGATCGTGCCGCCGGAGTTCTCGATACCGATAGTATGCCCGGTCGGAATGTTCGGCCCGACTGAGCGGTATTGATACTTGATCTTCTGGTTGCCGGTGATAATCAACTGGGCGTCGAAACGGTTGGCCGAGTCGGCGGAAGCATACCATTTGAAGTTGAGATAGCTGATGATGAATGTGTCAACGTTGTTGGTGTAGTAGTAGATGCTGGCATCCGGACCCTGCATCAAATCGTCCCAAAGCATGGCCAGCGTGTTGTTCGGCAAGCCGGTCGCTGGCAGCGCCGAGTTCGTCAAGTATCCGCTGGTTAAGCTGTCGAAACTGGCGAAACCGTTTTCGCTCACCGAGATTCTGTCATAGGCGTTGCCGTAGTAATTGAAGCTGAAGCCAATTCCCACTCGGGTAAAGCGATCATCTCCGGTCCCCGGGAAAGTTATCGGTGTCCCGATTCCGCTGATATCGATCCAGTTGTATGCCGGACCAAGCCCTAAGTTATCTTCCCAGATATAATATCCGGCATCGGGGCCACCGCTTGAAGTATGCGGCAATGTGGTTATTGTACTCTTGACAGTATCGTTGGACCGATCCTGATCGGTTCCCAGAGCCGTGAACGTGCGCAGACGATATTCGCCGGCGTTGACTATATTCCAGTTGGCAAAACTGACATCGCGAGTTTCCATGCTCGTCAAACCGGAAACGGTCTGGCCGTTGGCATAAACGTTGGTCGGCGCCAATTCTTCGTAGACCTGGACCTTGTCCAGATACATGCAGTAAAGGCCGTCATATCCCTTATACTTGAATGCGATCTTGACGTTGGCTTCTCCGGCCGCCCATGAGCTTATATTATAGGTAGGAATGGCCGGCGTTGATATCGATCCGTAATCCGCACCCGTATAAAGCGCGATGACATGGGTGGTCGCCCAATCATCCGTGGTTCCCAACACCCAACCCGAGTCTGTCACATCGGAAGCCCAGTCATCATAGAATATCCGCATGGTGAGCTGGACGTTGCTTGCCGAGACGCAGTTGATGGCCGGTGTGATTAGCCATTCGTTCTGATATTCGACCGGCGAGTAATAGACTCTGGCGATCGTGTCGCCCCAGCTTGAATGATAGAACGCGTGCCAGTCGTTGTTGTTCCAAGTGCCGGGAACGCTGCCGCTGTCGATGATCGACCAGCTTCCCAAAACGTTCTGCGGCGGGTTTGCTCCGGTCCACAATTGCGGGTCGCTGAATTCCTCGTAGAACAGGACATTCTTGTTGACTATTTCAACTTTGAACGAATCCTGGAACGTCTCGGTGTTAGTTCCGAAATTGGCAACCTGCGCCTTGACAGGAGCACTGTATCCGGTTACCCCATAAAGAGGCGCCTTGATAGAACGCGTGGTTACATCATGGGCCAACAGGACGGTTTCATCAACCTTGACATCGTCAACATACCAGTAATCGAAACTGGCTGGTCCGTTGACGAAGTTGATGCCTATCCTGATGGTTTGCCCGGAACGGTGCGAAATGTCAAATTTGAAAATGGTTTTGCTCGATGAGGAACCGGCTGTTACTGTCAGATTCTGCAAAGTATCGACCCAGGTCGCACCGCCGTTCGTGGAAATAAGCAGGTAGCCGTGGTCGGTGTTTTCCCACGGCGCACCGCTGGTGGAATGATAATAGTATTGAGCGAGACTCAAAGTGCAGGCCGCGCCGGAAGAAAGCGAAATAGCCGGAGAAATCAGCCATTCGTTCTGGGCCTCGGTATCACCCGTCAAATAATAGACTCTAGCGATCTTGCTTGACCACGATGTATAATTGTAGCTTCTCCAGTCGTTCAAATTGTAGCCGCCGGAGACTTTTGGTATGCCGTTATCAAGGATAGTCCAGCCTGCCGGAGGGTTGTCGCCGCCGGGACCCCAAGTTTCAAAATCCTGGTAGATATGCTGGGTGCCATCCGACCAGATGGACACATTATCAATATACCAGTAGTAGGCTTGAGAAGGCAGCGCAGCTGTCAAGACAAAGGCTACCTTAACTGTCTGCCCGGCATAGCTGGTGATATTGATGTTTTTGTATCCGGAGGCCTGATCGGCATCGTATATAGCCAGATTGGTCCAATTGGCGCCGTTGTCGGTTGTAATCTTGACCCAAGCGGTGTCCCCGCCGTTGGCGGTCCGGTCGTCATAGTAGTTGCGCCACACCAATGAGCAAGCCGTCGCGCCGCCGGTGAGGGTAACCGCCGGCGTGATCAACCATTCATTATAAGTGGTTTCTGCGGCATACAGATAGGTGAATCTGGCAACATTCGATGACCAAGTGGAATAATTATATTTATACCAGTCGTCGGTCCACCAGAACTGCGTGCCCGAGGTGCCGTTGTCAGCCATCAACCACCCTGCTGGCGCAGTGGTGGTCGTATCCCAGGCCTCGAAATTCTCAAAAAATATGGTCGTGGTGATCACCGGCGGCTCCGCAGGTGATTCCGACCACCCCATCAGGTTCACCGATGGTTCGGCATTGAGGATTTCGCCCTTTTCGCCATAGATCGGTTGCCACTTGTTTTCCGCCGGTTCGCTGGCGGCGGTTTTGGCGGCCTCTATTTCCCCGGGAGCGAGAGCCGGTTTCGGTTCGCTTTTTTCAGTGTCGATTTCCTTGACCTCAGCCTTGGATTCGACAACGTTTGTCTGAGCCGCGTCGTTTTTTGCGGTGGCGGTCGCGGCCAAGCGATCGAACAGCTTCTGCTCTGAGAACGACCAAGAGGTCATCAACATGGCGACGCCCAGGATCAAAATCAAATAGAGAGTTTTTCTCATGCTGTCTCCTGTTGCGTTAACAGTCATCAATTTGAGCCCTCAAGAGGGCCACAAACACATACAATAGAACCCTGATTTCCGTTTGTTTTAAGGTTAACCTATTCGTTCAGCAGACGATTTACACTCGATAGACTTCCCTCCCTCAGAAAAACAATTTCCGAGTCTATAACTCTGTCGCAACCTGATCCGGCTCTTTGGCAGCCGTCTTTTTAAAACAATTTCTTTGCTTCAAAAGCGAAGAGAAATTTTCCGCAACACCTTGACTATAAGTATATTAAATCTGCCTTTGTTGTCAAGCATTTTCGTTGGATTCGAAGCATTTATTTTTCCTTGATTGCGCAGCCTGCTCTGACGAAGCCATTTTTTCGTCAATATTTCGGATTATCCTTATATATATATCGGGCTAAATGAACATTGATCTATGAAAAGGATTCGGTTCTGCCTGTTTATCTGATTGATATCGCCCGTGCCGGCGCCGCCGACGGTCTTCAAAATCAAGGAAAATTCTGCGTCCGGCCGCTGAAGAAATTTCCTCGATATCTTCGCCGGAAATTTCCCCGAATATCGTTATATCATTGTAACATATTGAATATTAATTGATTATGAACACCCCGATGGGCTGGCACGGCGGTTGCTTTCAGGGAATTCGGAAAAGTTCGCCTTTTGGTGCGTGAAGATGATTCAAAGGATAATGATTTACCTGACGATAATGGCCATCAATTTCGCGGGCTACGTTTTGCTGTTTTCGGCTGTTTTTGGGGTCAAACCGGCGCAATTCGGTGACTACCTTCGCGAAAAAGCCAAAGAAATGCAGACCGAAATCATGCAGAAAGCGGTAACCAAACCGAAGGCCGAACCGGAAAAATCCGAAGATGATACCGAACGGCAACAAATCAAAGCGGAACTCGAACATCTTGAACAACAAAGACTTCAGCTTCAGAAGGAGCGACAAGAAATCGAGTCCGTCAAGAAACAAATCGAAAAGCTGAAATCGCAGCCGGTTTTCGATGAGGATAGAATCTACAATCTCGCCAAGATCTTCGACACCATGGACAAAGAAAAAGTGGCCGAGATTTTCGGCCAGATGCAGGACAGTCTCGTAGTGGCGATCCTACCGCGGATGAAGCCGGCCAACGCCAGCCAAGTGCTGCAAAATATGGAACCGGCGCGATCGGCCCTTATTTCGAAAATGATTTTGAGGAATTCCGAAGGATGATCCCGATTTTTCCCAATATACAGGCTTTGGCTGCGGATCTAATCAGGACGGCCGGCAAAACCAAATCCGACGGGCAGAATCCAAGCTCCTCCATCGATTTCGCCGAATTTCTGGAGCGGCTGGCGGATTCGCCGCGACAGGCGTTGGAGATCAAAACAGGCGATAATGTCAATCTCAACGGCTTCTCCATGGTCGGGCCGACGCTCGATTTTCCGGAGGCCAATGCTTGCGGGAGAACGTTCGGTTCTTCGTTTCAGGGAAATCCGGCCGTATTTGCGGGTGATGCAACGGCCACGGAATCTATGCCCTCGCTCGAAATCGGCCTCACATTAAGATTCCAAGATATTCAGAACTTGCTGCGCGATTCAGCATCGCAAACCAAGATTTTCGTTTCTTTGCCAGACAGCCGGGCGGAGGATAGATTATCCGATTTTCCGGAAACGGCGGCCGGTGGATTCCAGGAAATCGTCAATGATCGTAGTGCCTGTAACGATAGGATTCCAGAGCCTGCCAAAGCCGTTGCGATGTTTGTTTCACCGATTTCGGAAAAGACCGCAGACATCCCCGGCGGCGAGCTGTCGCCGCGCACATTTGTCATTTCGTTCAAACCGCGCGATCTCCTTGATTTGATGATTGGCAGGATAAAAATCGCCGAGATTACCGGCTTACCTGAACAGGAAAAACAATCGATTACGATCGACGAATTGAAAAACCTGCTGAATGGCTATGACGCCAAGGCCGACCTGCGGATGACGATCCCGGTGACCGCGAATCTACGCGAAAAGGTCGCCCAATCAAACAGGCTGACCGCTGTCGACAATCAAATCCCATACGATAAGACGACGACGACGAATTTATTACAATTGGATCCGAGAAAGATTTTGGATTGCGGTCCCGACGATCCGATTCCCGCAACCCTTCAATCCTATTTCGACGCGGATGATTTCAATACCGGACTTGTCAGGTCAAAGGGATATTATCCGCGGTTTTCGGCTGCATTTGGCTTTCCATTTGGCCGGGTAAATTTCGCCATCCCGTCGGCCGTCGATTCCCCGTCGATTTTACCGCAAGCGGCGGCGAATTGTAATCGACCCGATCAGTCGGCCCCCGAAGAGGTTTCGCCTGCGGACATCAGCGATTGCCGAAAAGGGAATTTTACCGAACGAATCGCCCGGGAGGTTTCGACACCCGTCCGTGGCGAGGACGTTTCAACAGTCGACCAAAATCCCAAACCGGCCGGCAATCATCCGGAGTTGAAAACGATATTTCAAGAAACCCAACATATCTTTCGGACAAATGGCCGATTGGATTTCCCGGCGATCTCGCCGAGGCAAGAATTGGCCTATCCCGATTTGCCCGGGCAACTGAAGGCGGCGATGCAATATTATCGTCCGGGAACCGAACTTTCGATCAGGATCGAGCCTCAGCATCTCGGCAAAATAAAAATGAAAATCAGCTATGAAAACGGTCGGGTCGAGGCCGCCCTGAGGGTCGAAAGCGACGAGGTCAAAAACATACTCCAGACCGATCTCAAGCGCCTGAAAGAGTATCTCGATATCGACAGCTTGAAGATCGATATCGACAATCCCGATCGCCGGAATCCCGCCGCGCAATTCGCCTGGGGCGATCCGCGCCGATCGACTGAAAACCGAAACCGCACAGTATTTTCGGGCCGGCCTGAAAATACTGCGGCGGCGGCAAAGAAATCAGGGGCCATCTCCGGTCCCTGGCAAACTCGAATTGATTTATTTGCCTGAAAGGAGGTGACATGAATCCGATTGGAGAAGTCAATTATTTTAACCCGGGGCTGGATACGATCGATAGGAGCGGCCGGGATTCGACCAAGCTCGGCAAAAACGATTTTCTGAATCTGCTGGTAACCCAACTTCGGTTTCAGGATCCTATGGAGCCGATGAAAGATCAGGAATTCGTGGCTCAACTTGCCCAGTTTTCCCAGCTCGAACGCCTGGAGAACATGCAAAACTCCCTTGACACGTCGACTCAGGTGAACTACGTGCTGAGCCAGACGATCGCCAATACGATGGCCACCACGCTTATCGGCAAAACGGTGATAGCAGAGGGCGCTGATTTCACGCTCGAGCCGGATAAGGACGCCCGCCTGAGTTATGAGCTGAAGGCCGATGCCGCGGATATCACGATAAAGATCAAAAACAGCAGCGGCGCTTTGGTCAGGACTATGGAGTTGCATGATCAGCGGTCGGGCAATCAAACCGCAATCTGGGACGGACGCGATGATCGAGGAAGTCTGGTTGCGCCCGGCCAATATTCGTATGAGGTAACCGCGGCCACCCGCACCGGCCAGTCGGTCACGGTTGAAAAAAGGGTCATCGGTAAGATCGAGTCGGTGAAATACACCGAGAGCCGGGCCTACCTGATTGTCGGCGGGTATAAGGTGGATCTGTCGGGCATAATCGAAATCGTCAGCGGGGAAAACACCCGCCACAACAACGGCTGATTTTATGGCCGAAATGGAGGAGGTGAAATGAACACGACGATTCCCGTAAACGGTTCATCGGCGCAACCGGTCGGCGGAGTCGAGGTCGGGCGAGTGAACATCGGAAAAGTCGCTGGCGATAAGTCCTCCGAATTCCGCTCCATTCTGCAGGAGAAAACCGGACTTCGATTTTCAAATCATGTCATCGATCGAATGGAAGACCGGGCGCTGAAATTGAATAATGAAACCGTTGAACGGCTGTCACGGGCAGTGGAAATCGCCGACCGAAAAGGCGCCGACCAATCGCTTGTATTGCTCGATCAGCTTGCCTTTTTGGTTTCGGTGAAAAACAAAACGGTGATCACCGCGGTGGAGACGAATCAGATGAAGCAGGGCGTTTTCACCAGGATAGACAGTGCAATCATAGGCTGATAATCGGGCTGGACCCCGTTTGGGGAAGCCCTAACCCCGACCAGAAGTGTCGGGCTGGAGGGAGAACGAAGACATGATGGCATCACTTTTCGCCGGAGTATCCGGCTTGCGCAACCACCAGGTAAAGATGAACGTGGTCGGCGACAACATAGCGAACGTGAATACGATCGGATTCAAGATGGGTCGGGTGACTTTTCAGGAAGCGCTGATCCAGACGCTGCGGGGCGCAAGTCGTCCGACGGCGGCCAGCGGCGGCACCAATCCGCTGCAGCTCGGCCTCGGCATGACCATGTCGACGATCGACAATATATTTATCCAAGGAGGACTCGAAACGACCGGTCAAACGACCGATTTGGCTATCCAGGGTTCCGGATTTTTCGTCCTATCCGACGGCCAGCAGGATTATTTCACCCGCGCCGGTTCCTTCGGATTCGACTCGAATTCAAATCTGGTAAATCCCAACAACGGCTTTATCGTTCAGGGGAAGATGGCGGATGTCGACGGCACCATACCGGCCGACGCTCCTATCACCGGCCTGAGCCTGCCGTTCGGTCAGCAGGATCCGGCACGGGCAACCACTGAAATCAGGCTCGGGATGAATCTGGATTCGGCCACGACAAATTCGCGGGCGACCCTGATGACCGCCGGCACAACCAATATCACGACGGTCTCCGGGCTGGCTCGCAACGGTTCCGGCGGAAGGCATACTATCACGGTGACCGGAACAAATGCCACCAATTCCGCATTGTCCGGTGTGCATGCACTTCAGTTGACCGATTTTGCGGCCGCCCACGCCACCCATACCTCAGCCGATAATCCGGGCGGCGTACTGGTGCCCGGAACAACATATTATTATACGATAGTGGCGACCAACGCGCTCGGTCAATCGACCGGCGTGGAGGAAGCGGTCACCGTAAATGCCGGGGACAATTCCGTGGTTATAGACTGGTCGGCGTATCCTGACCTTGCCGACGCTACGAGTGTCAGAATCTATCGCACGACCGTTCCCGGTGATTATACTCAGGCCAATTGCGGGATGATTGCCGAAGTGGCGGTAGGTGCTCCGAATACCTACACCGACATTGGAGTCGCAGGAGATAATTCCAGCCCGCCCACCGCCAACACGACGGTGAACCTGACCGGGCAGGAAAGGCTTTCGGCGCTCGGCGTAACCGACACCACTGATTTTCAGATCAGCGTTGACGGCGGCACTTGGGTGACTCTGGCCCAGTTGACCACGAACTCGACGGTGAATGACCTGATCTCGGCGATCAATTCGTCGGTGCAGGGCGTTACGGCATCGATAGTCGACGGTCAGGTGCATATCAGGCGCGATTACGCCGGCAGCCCGACAGCCTACAATGTCGTACTCCGTGATCTGCCGGCCTCGGGCGCCGATATATGCTCCCAAATATTCGGCAACGGGATCAATCACACCTTTACCGTGAACAACGGCTCCGCTTCGACTCTGGTGGCGCAGGACGTGTTCACGCCGGAAATCACCGGCGTAGCTTTGCCGGCGGAAACCCTTGAGCTGATTACCGACACCAACACCGGAATAGTGACCGGTATCGCTAATCTCGGTGGTGGTGGAGTGACTATGACCGCCGGACAAGCCGGTCTTGCAGCCGGAACGCTGATTGTCGACACCCAAAACACCCAGCATTCGACAAGCATAACGACCTACGACTCGCAGGGCGCCCGGCACAATTTGACGATAACGTTCACCAAGAGCTGGCAAACGAACGAATGGTTCTGGGAAGCCTCGATCAGCGGCGGCGAAATCATCCGTTCGGGCGGTTCGGGAACCGTCCGGTTCAATCCCAACGGTTCGCTTTCGACGTTCACTTTTGACGGCGGAGCGACCGCAATGCGGATCGATCCGAACAACGGTGCCGAGGAGATGGTCATCGACCTGTTCGCCGGTACTCCCGCGCTCTTTGATGGTTTGACCGGTTTCGCCGCACCTTCTACGGCAGCCGCCAGATCCCAGGATGGCTATGGAGTGGGAGTGCTGTCAAACATATCAATCGATCAGTCCGGAACGATCACCGGCATATTCACCAACGGCGTTTCGAGGATTCTGGCTCAGATATATATCGCCGAATTCAACAACCCGGGCGGTTTGCTCAAGGTGGGCCGGAACCTTTACCAGACCTCGGCCAATTCCGGCAGCGCCATAATGGGCGTGGCGGCCACCACGACTTCATCGACCATCACCTCGGGTGCGCTGGAGATTTCCAATGTCGATTTGGCTCAGGAGTTCACCAACATGATCATTTCCCAAAGGGGATTTCAGGCCAACGCCAGGGTGATAACCACCTCGGACGCCATGCTTCAGGAACTGGTGAACCTAAGGAGTTAACACTTTAATTTCGGGGGAAGGGTCCGCCCTTCCCCCAAAAGAAGATGACTTATGATTAGGGTGACACGATTGAACGATTCGGAGCTGGTGATCAATACCGACCTGATTGAATTCGTGGAAGCGATACCTGATACGATGATCAGCTTGACCAGCGGCAAGAAAGTAATGGTCAAGGAAAGAATAGACGAAATCGTGGCCAGAGTGGTGGAATATCGCAGATTAATTAACCAGACGCTGACAAAATAGGTAGGTAGTAATATGCCCGAGACAGAACAAGTAGTTGCCGCCAAAGAGAAACCGGATAGCGCCGACGAGAAGCCGCCGAAAGCGAAAAAAAGCATCAAGCCGAAAATTTTGATGATTATCGGTGCTCAGGTCGTGCTTTCGATCGCCGGTTTCCTGTTTGTAACGAAGTTCATTGCGCCGGACCCGGCGTTTCAGAGGGCGCGGGAAGAAAAAAAGAATGAAAAAGCACAGGCGCATGTCGAATCCAAACGCGAGGTATATCCAATCGACGATGTGGTCGTGAACCCCGCCGGAACCAGCGGCAGCCGCTATCTCTCGGTGTCGATCGGCGTGGAGATGGATGCGGTCGCTCAGGCAGGCGGGGGCGGAGGCCACGGTGGGGCGGCAAAGGCAGTCTCGCCGTTGGACGAGAAAAAGCTTCAACTGCGCGATGCCATGATCAACATCCTTTCGAGCAAGACGATCGAGCAGTTGACCAATAGCGCCGAGAAGGAAAATATCCGCGCCGAGATAACCCAGGCATTCAACCGGATTCTCGGCGAAGGCAAAGTTCACCAGATATATTTTGTCGAGTTCGTATTGCAGTAAAAAATGGCCAAGATACTATCACAACAGGAAATCGACGCTCTGCTCAGCATGGTGGCCGCCGCCGGGGGAACGCAAATTCCTCAGGATGACGCCGCCCAATCGGAAATCGCCCGCAAAGCGGTCGCCTATGATTTCAAGCATCCCAATCGGGTCTCGAAAGACCAAATGCGGACGCTTGAGTCGTTGCATTCGAATTTCGCGGGACATCTCGGTTCGGCTCTCTCCGGATTCACCAGATCGGTGGTCGATATCGATCTTCTGTCGGTGGACCAGATCACTTATTCCGAATTCATCATGTCGTTGGCATCGCCTTCCTGCACCTACGTATTTTCGATCTCGCCTCTCGAGGGGGCGGGAATCATCGATTTCAATCCGTCCGTTGTTTTCGCCTTCGTAGATCGGATGTTCGGTGGAACAGGGAAGAGCCTCAGCACCGAGAGGGAACTTACGGGAATCGAAAAATCGGTGATGGCCAAGATAATCGGCCGCGCTTTCAGGGAATTGGAACGGGCTTGGCAGCATATCATGACGCTGCACATAGCCCAGACCAATTTCGAGTCGAATCCGCAATTCATCCAGATCGTTCCGCCCGGTGAAACCGTGATCATCATTTCGCTGCAGATCAAGATGCAGGCGTCCTCGGGTATAATGACGATATGTTACCCATACCTTACTCTTGAGGATATCGTCGATAAACTTTCGGCGCAGAACTGGATCGACAAAAACAAGAAGTCGATGACCGACGAAGAAAGCAGGCAGAATATCAACAGGATCATGCCGATAAGCGCACCGGTCAGGGTCGTGCTCGGCAATACCACAGTCAGTATAAGAGACCTCTTGAACGTAAAAATCGGCGACGTCATCAGGCTCGATCAATCGGCAGACAGCGATATAAGTTTCGTCGTGGGCGACAAGGTCAAATTCCTCGGCAAACCCGGGCTGGTCGGCCACCAATTGGCAATCAAAATAAACAAGACCGAATTGAGGTGATAGTATGGATGAACAAATTCAGATGCCGGATGAAGGCGACTTGAGCCGGATGCCGGCAATGGAAGAAACGAGTGAGCCGCAAAATGCCGACAACGCCGAAACGAAAATGCCCGACATGAATTTTGGCCGGACGGCTGCCGACCAAGCGGTCAAGGTCAATCCGGGAGATATGAACGAAGCCGAGGCCGAGGCGATGATGCTCAAGATGATGGAAGAAGAAAACAAGTCGGTTCCGGTCGTGGAAAAAGCGAATTTCGAACAACTCAAAAACGAGAACAACCATCAGACGCGCAATATCGATATGCTGATGGATGTGACTTTGCCGGTGTCGATAGAGCTGGGGCGCACTTCGTTGAAAATCGAAGATATCTTAAGCCTCGGACCCGGATCGGTGGTCGAACTGGACAAGCTCGCCGGCGAGC
>Ga0129299_1000119_pt1 | contig 43148 bp, 41 predicted proteins | sample ConPoolayeCmetaG_FD_94477 | JGI IMG/M metagenome (GOLD analysis project Ga0129299, IMG submission 94477) | Hot spring microbial mat communities from California, USA to study Microbial Dark Matter (Phase II) - Cone Pool mat layer C metaG ...
CCGGTTGCCTGCCCCCTTCCCCCCTGGGGGCAGGCAAATGTGCAAGTAAGCCATTAATACCCATCCTACCTAAACAACGAATCCCCTTAAGGGGGTTACCATGTCCCTTCCGTGTTCCAGCCGCGCGAATATTTTGCTTGAATCCGGCCGCGCGTCAGGCCAAAAAGCAGGCTCATTCGTAGTGAAATGGCTTGTTTTACGGTTCGCGGGCTTCTGCTGAGAAATTTTCCGGCGTAGCTCAAGGGTAGAGCGGGTGGCTGTTAACCACTAGGTTACAGGTTCGAATCCTGTCGCCGGAGCCAACTTTCAACTCATACCTGCGCGTCCCTCGCAACAGCAGGAAAAAGAGACCGATAAATGCCTGGACGTAAGACCAAGGCAACGGATCAGATGGAGCGCGCGTTGGATCGGAAAGCGCAGTTCGATAACTGCCGCTCCGACAGGCATTACCGGAAGCATTTCATCTGCTGCAGATGCAGAAAAGGTTTCAAAGGGCAATGGCCTCATATCTGTCCCGGGTGCAAGCGGGACCTTGTCTTCCATGAGCATGATCTCACCTGCCCGGATTGCGGCTGTGATCTTTCCTTCAGGACAGCCAGAAAATGCCCTGATTGTGGAAATCCCATGATCGAAGTCAGCAAGGACTTCAGGGTGCCCCGCAGATCAGACCTCAAAGCCTGGAAAAGAATCGAAATACGCCTGCAGGGCAGGGGTTCGGCAAGCTGACCGGCGGCAGTTCACTGTTGCGCAAAATCAGGATTGAAAATCCTTAATCTTCCCGGGCCTGATCCATCCTTTATATACGCATGCGCCGTGATAAATTAATTGGCAATCCCTGTTGAAATGGGCCGTGAATTGGTCAATATGAGTTCAGGCGGTATGGGTATGAAAGGTTTGAAAGAGCCTGGAACAGGAGATAAGCATGGAACCGCAGATTAATTTCAACGAAGCTGATACCCGTGCCAAGCTTATTGATCCAGCCATCCATCGGCGTGGCTGGGTGGAAGACCTGATCCGCCGTGAGGAAACCGCGGGCGCCATCGAAATTGTCGGAGGCAGGGCACGGCGCCGAGCCCGCGGCAGGGTGGATTACGTCCTGCGCCTGAAGGTCACTGCAACGGCCCAACCGGTCGCGGTCGCGTTGCTCGAAGCCAAAAAGGAAGGCCTCCCGCCCACGCATGGACTCGAACAGGCCAAGTGCTACGCCGCCAGCAAACGCCTGCATGTCCGCTTTGTCTTCGCCTCAAATGGCCGCCAGTTCGTCGAGTTCGACGCCCTCACCGGCCTGACAACTGGGCCGAAGCCGATGAGCGAATTCCCGACACCTGACGAATTACGCGCCCGCTACGAGGAGGGCTTGGGCTTCCAATTGACCGACCCCGTCGCCCGCCCGCTTTTGCAGCCCTACCCGGGCGGCGAGGGCACGCGCCGCTACTACCAGGACGCCGCCATCCGCGCCGTCATGGAGAAAATCGCCCGTTGCGCCGTCACCGGCCAGCCCCGCCGTGCTCTGCTCTCCATGGCCACCGGCTGCGGCAAGACCTTCATCGCCGTCAACCTCCTCAAACGCATTGCCGACGCCGGCCAGCTCACCCGCGCCCTGTTCGTCTGCGATCGCGACGAACTGCGCACCCAGGCCCTGCGCGCTTTCCAGAACGTCTTCGGCGCGGACGCCGCCGAGGTTTTTCGCAAACCCGACGGCACGAACAACGCCCAAAACGCACGCATCCACATCGCCACCTACCAGACCCTCGGCATCGCCGATGACATTGGTGACGCCCCTGTCCGCCGCAGCCAGGAGGGAAGCGACGGCGAAGGCGGAAGCTTCCTGACTGCCTGTTACCCCGAAAACTGGTTCGGCCACGTGGTCATTGACGAGTGCCACCGCTCGGCCTGGGGCAAGTGGTCGCAGGTGCTCACCCGCAACCCCAACGCCGTCCACATCGGCCTCACCGCCACACCGCGCCGGCTCAAAACCACCGTCGAGACGGAGGAAGCCCGGCAAGACGCCCAGATTACCGCCAACAACATCGCCTACTTCGGCGAGCCGGCCTACGAATACGACATCGCCCAGGCCATCGAAGACGGCTACCTCGCCGCATGCGAAATCCATGCCTTTGATCTCTTCCACGACAACAAACAGGTCAATGAGCGGGAGAGCGGCGTCTCGCGTGAGGATCTGGAAGGCAAGATGCTCACCGACGCCATTACCGGCTGGCCCATGAGCGTGACCGAAGCCCAGGAGCACTACGGCGCGCAGCACATTGAGGATCGCATTCTCATGCCCGATCGTGTTCAGGCCATGTGCAGGGACTTTTTCGGGCGTCTGCTCGAAACCGGCGGCCCGGAGCAGAAGACCATCATCTTCTGCGCCCGCGACCGCCATGCCGACGAGGTGGCCGTGTGCCTGAACAACCTGTACGCCGAATGGTGCACGGCGAGCGGCAAGCAACGCCTTGACTTCTATGCCTTCAAATGCACCGCCGCCGCCAGCGGCAACGACCAACTGCCCGATTTCCGCGCCTCCAGCCGCAGTCACTTCATCGCCACCACCGTGGACCTGCTGACCACCGGCGTGGATGTGCCCTGTGTGCGCAACATCGTTTTTTTCAAGTACCTGCGCTCTCCCATCAGCTTTTACCAGATGCTCGGCCGCGGCACGCGCCTTGACCCGCCAACCGGCAAGCTCATGTTCCGCGTCTATGACTACACCGATGCCACCCGGCTGTTTGGCGGAGAGTTCATCAGCCGGCCGCCACGGACGGGTGGCGGCGCCGGCGAAGGACCTGAACCGCCTCTGCCGGCAGAGCCGACCATCCAGGTTGAAGGCTTCGAGGTGCACATCACCCCCGCCGGCCGGTACATCGTGGCTGACGTGGACGGCAAGGCCATGCCCATACCGGTCGAGGAATACAAGGCCCGCCTGGCCGCGCGCCTGGTCCAGGAAGTCCACACCCTCGAAGATTTCCGCCAACGCTGGATTGACCCGCGCGCCCGACGCGAACTGCTCGACGCTCTGGTCAAAGCCGGCTGGTCGCCCACCGTGGTGCAACTGGTGGACGACAAACGGGACTACGACCTCTATGACGTGCTGGCCGAGCTGGGCTGGGGAATGAACCCCCGCACCCGCCGCGACCGGGCACTGGCTTTCACTTACAAGCACGAAGACTGGCTTAAGGGCCTGCCGTCTGAGACCGGCCGCGCCATCCGCGCGCTGGCCGGCCAGTTCGAGCGCGGCGGCACGGACGAACTGGAAAACCCGCACATCTTCCAGACGCCCGAAGTCCGCGCCGCCGGTGGCCTGGCCGCGTTGCAGGCGGCCGGCAACCCGCGCCAACTGCTGATGGAAACCAAACAACGCATGTTCGCCGCGTGAGAGACACCACCAAGATGGAAACCACAAAGACACAAAGGTACAAAGAAGAAGAGATGGAAAAGCGGCCCGCTTCCTCCGTGTCTTCGTGTCTTGGTGGTTCAAAACCCCTCCCGCCCGGGTGGCGGTGGGTCAGGTTGGGGGAGGTGTGCGAGGTTTACAACGGAACGACACCTACATCTGAGGCAGAATACTGGAACGGCGGTATAGTCTGGATTACACCAACCGACTTGGGTAAACTGAAGGATATCTACATTTCCAGGTCGGCTCGGACTGTCACCGCCATCGCGGTGGCTTCTTTCAATTTGTCACTAGTGCCTATCGGAACGGTCATTCTGTCTTCTAGAGCACCAATTGGGCACTTAGCTATTGCCGGTGTCCAGCTTTGCACAAACCAAGGTTGTAAGTCGTTTGTTCCTTCAGACCAAATTGATTCGGTTTTTCTTTATTTCGCGTTGAAAAGATCGGTTACAGACCTACAAAGGCTTGGAAGTGGTGCAACGTTTGCGGAGGTCTCAAAGAGCCAATGCGCTAATTTCCGCATCCCCCTCCCGCCGTTGGCTGAGCAGCGGCGGATTGCGGGGATTTTGCGGGAGCAGATGGCGGCGGTGGAGCGGGCGCGGGCGGCGGCGGAAGCCGAGCTGGAGGCCATCGAGGCCCTGCCGGCAGCCCTGTTGCGCCGCGCCTTCAGCGGAGAGCTATGAACCACAAAGACACCAAGGCACAAAAGGAAAACGAAAACTTGGTGTCTTTGTGTCTTGGTGGTGAAATGAAAAAGTCCAACAGTAAACGCCTTGCCACGCCGCAATCGGTGGACCAGGTTATATGGAGCATCTGCGACATCATGCGCCGCGGCAATTGCGCCGGCGCGATGCAATACGTGCCGGAGCTGACTTGGATTCTGTTCCTGCGCATCCTGGACGAGAAGGAGACCCGCGAACAGCAGGAGGCCGAGGCGCTGGGCATCCCGTTCCGCCCATCGCTCGAACCGCCCTACCGCTGGCGCGACTGGGCCGCCCCGCCGAAGAACAACCACAAAGACACCAAGGCACCAGGCCAGGAAAACTTTGTGTCTCCGTGTCTTGGTGGTGACCCTCCTCCGGGCTGGAAACGCGCCGCGTTGCAGAACGCCGCGCCCGGCTCGCTGTTCAGCTTCGTCAACACGGAGCTGTTGCCGCATCTCAAGGACCTGAAGAACCGGCCCGACGCCTCGCCGCGCCAGAAGGTCATCAGCGAGATCATGACCGGCGTGGAGCGCGTGCGCATTGACACCGAGCGCAATTTCCTCGACGTGCTGGACAAGGTGCACGAGCTTTCCACTGAGGCCGTTGACCCGACGCACGTGTTCACGCTCTCGCAGGTCTATGAGAGGTTGCTGCTCAAGATGGGCGAGAAGGGGAACGACGGCGGCCAGTTCTTCACGCCGCGGCAGGTCATCAAGGCAATGGTGCGGGTGATTGACCCGAAGATCGGCGAGACGGTCTATGACCCCGGCTGCGGCACTGGCGGGTTTCTGGCACAGAGCTACGAGCACCTCCGCGATCGCCTGGGCAACAACGCCACCGCCGAGCAGTTGGAAACGCTCAAGCAACGCACCTTCTGGGGACGCGAAAAGGAAAACCTAATCTACCCGATCGCTCTGGCAAACCTGGTTTTGCACGGCATTGACAAGCCCAACCTCTGGCACGGCAACACGCTGACCGGCATGGAGATTTACGGCGGGCTGTTCGAGGGCGCGCCGGCGGCGTTCGACGTGGTGCTTACCAACCCGCCCTTCGGCGGCAAGGAAGGCAAGGAAGCCCAGACTAACTTCGACTACCCCACCAGCGCCACGCAGGTGCTGTTCCTCCAGCACGTGCTGCGCAGCCTGCGCGATGGCGGCAGGTGCGGCATCGTGCTGGATGAAGGCCTGCTCTTCCGCACCAACGAAGACGCTTTCGTCAAGACCAAGCGCAAGCTGCTCGATGAATGCGACCTGTGGTGCATCGTGAGCCTGCCGGCCGGCGTGTTCACTGCCGCCGGAGCGGGTGTGAAGACCAACATCCTCTTCTTCACCAGGGGCCGGCCGACGCAGAAAATCTGGTATTACGACCTGAGCGACGTGAAGGTGCGGAAGAAATCGCCGCTGACCTTGGCGCATTTCGAGGAATTCTTCCGGCTCTTGCCGCAGCGGGCTGACAGCGAGCGCAGTTGGACGGTGGACATCGAGGAGCGCAAACGCCGCGCCGCCGATGAGGCCCGTCCGCTCAAGGATCAGTCCGCTGCCAAGGCCCAGGAGGCCGACAAATGGAACGAACGGCTGAAGGAATTGAAGCGAGCCGCCCGACGCGACGAAAAGGCCATCGCCGAGGCCGAGGCGAAACTGACCGAGCTGACGCGTGAAGCCCGCGACCTCGCCAACCGGGCCAAGGAAATCGAGGACGCGGTCTATGACCTCAAGGCGGTGAATCCACACCGCAAGCCGGACGTGGACACGCGCACGCCCGAAGAACTGATCGCTTTCATCGAGGCAAAGGGTCGGGAAATCAGCGCCGCCCTGGCTTACCTGCGCAAACCGGTTGCCTGAAGATGCCTGATTGGCATATGAACTGCCATGAGAAAGGGCCGCGTCATGCTTTCTGGTGTGACGGCCTGTTGGGCGGTTTTCCGGGCAGGGCCGTCGGTCATCCTGCCTCCGGCCTGTCCGAAACCTCCTGAGTGTGGCGAACAATGCGTCCGACAATGAGGTAGATCAGGTCTTCGCCGATGTTCGTGGCGTGATCGGCAATGCGTTCGAGGTGCCGCGCAATGTGCAGAACCTGCAGGAGAGGCTCGAACATGGCGGGATTCTGCATGACAGCCTTCTTGACCTGTTGAAAGATATCGCGGTTGATGGCGTCTATTTCTGAATCGGCGGCGCAAACCTCGTGCGCGGCCACTCCGTTCAGGTTGACGAACGCGTCCAGCACTTTCCTGAGCATGGCCTGAACCTTGTCGGCCATCTCGCCAAGCCGGAGGGGCATTCCGACCGCCGGCTGCCCGCAGAGGAAGAGGGCGCGTTCCGCTATGTGCGCCGCCAGGTCGCCGATACGTTCGAGGTCCTGATTTATCTTCAAAACAGCGATGATGTATCGCAGGTCCGACGCCACGGGCTGATGCAGGGCGAGTATCTTCAGGCAATCGTCTTCGATATCCACTTCCATTGCGTTCATTTGCGCTTCACGGGCAATGACCCGCCTCGCCAGTTCCTCGTCCCTGTCTTCGACGGCGCGGACCGCAGTCCGGACATCGTTTTCCACCTCGGCGCTGAGCGCGAGAATCCGTCTCTGCAATTTCTCCACTTCCCTTTGCAGGTGCACTCTCATGGCGTCTCTCTTTCTGAAACATGCCGTCCGGAATGCAGAATCCCATCAGCCGAAACGGCCGGTTATGTAGTCCTCGGTCTGTTTCTGTTTCGGATTGGTGAACACTTCGCGAGTCACTCCGAATTCTATCAGCAGTCCTTCGTACAGGAACGCCGTGAAATCGGATACCCGCGCTGCCTGCTGCATGTTGTGAGTCACGATGATGATCGTGTATCTGCCGCGCAACTCGTCAATCAGATCCTCGATTCGCAGAGTGGCGCGCGGATCCAGCGCGGAAGTAGGCTCGTCCATCAGGAGGATTTCAGGATCCACAGCCAGGGCGCGCGCAATGCACAATCTCTGCTGTTGTCCTCCGGAAAGCCTGATCGCGTTCTCGTCCAGCCTGTCCTTCACTTCTTCCCACAGGCCCGCATCCCTGAGGCTTCGCTCGACAATTTCAGCAAGCGTACCCGCGTCCGGCCTGCTGTGCAGGCGCGGGCCGTAAGCGACATTGTCGAATACGGATTTTGGGAAGGGATTGGGTTTCTGAAACACCATCCCGACGCGACGCCGAAGGCTCACGACATCAACCGCAGGATCGTAGATATCCTGCCCGTCCAGCAGAAGGGTTCCCTCGGTCCGGCAGCCCGGCACCAGATCGTTCATGCGGTTGATCGCGCGAAGGAAAGTGCTCTTCCCGCATCCGCTGGGGCCGATGATGGCTGTTACGCGCCATCTTGGAATGCTCAGACTTATGCGGCTCACCGCCTGTTGTGTCCGGTAGAAAACGGAGAATTCCCTGGCCTCCACGCAGGGTTCAGTCGGCGCACTCCGGACCGCATCCTGCGCCGCCCGGAACTTCTGCGGCAGAGCCATGGCCGGAGGGTATTCCGCGCTTTCTCCTGCGGCGGCGTCGCGCGCTTCCATGCAGCCGCCGCGTGCGGCAAAGGTCTTCGCTTTTTCAGCCACGGCATCCGCAGTGCTCATTTTCATCTCCAGGTTCATGCCCGCATTTTCTTCGCGACTCGCGCTCTTATTATGATTGCCGTCATGTTGAGCAGGAGCACCAGGGTCACAAGAACCAGCACCAGGCCGTATTGGACATGGCGAACTTCGTCGGCGGCTTCATGCTCGGTCGCAAGGTTGTAGATGTTCCAGGAAAGCGCAGGAGTCGGCTGCGTGAGCGTCTGCAGGAGCGAGAGGGGTTTGCCCACGCTGACCGCAGCCGTGAAAATGATGGGAGCCGTCTCGCCGGCCGCCCGACCCATGCTTATGACGATTCCGGTCAGTATTCCAGGCAGGGCAGCCGGCAGTATGATCGTCCGCACAGCGTGCCATCTCCCCGCGCCGAGGCTCAGCGCGGCCTCCTTGTAGGTCTGCGGCACGGCGCGTATCGCCTCTTCGGAGGCCCTGATCACCGTGGGCAGGATCATGAGAGCCAGAGTCATTGATCCGGCGAGCACGCTCTTGGATTCCGAGACCCTGATCGTGTTGATGAAGAATGCGAGGCCGAACAGTCCGAAGACGATGCTGGGAACCCCCGCAAGAGTGCTGATGCATGTGCGCACAAGATTGATGAACCGGCTCTCGCGGGCATACTCGGTAAGGTAAATGGCAGCGATAAGCCCGATCGGGACGGCGAGCAGCATGGCGCCCGTGGTCAGATAAAATGTTCCAAGCATCTCCGGCCAGATGCCGCCGAACATATGGGAGTCAAACGATTCATCTGTGAGGAACTGCCAGTACACGGTCCGGCGCGGCAGCAGCATTTTTTCGGCGTTTTTCTCAAGATATGGAAAGAGATTTTCGAGCAGAGTTCCCGCGAAGTCGGCTGCCCTCGGCTTGAGAACGCGGCGGCCGCTCCGGCTCGGATCGGAATAGTCCCATTCCTCCCGGTAAAGAACCTGCGCAAGTTTGACCCGGGCCTTGTCCCATCGCGTCTGGCCATACTGGTCCCGCATGAGCATCGGACGCATGGTTCCGGGAGGGGGCCCGAGCAGCGCATGGAGGGCCTTCTTCAGATCCTTGAGTCCCTTGCCGTGTTTTGCGCGGTCTGACGCTTCGGCTGCGGCAAGGCTCCGCTCGAATTCGGAAATCATTCGATATATCGGTTCGCGGGCCATCTGTGCGGCCCGGATCTCCCGTTCGACCTTCTCACGATCCCCCCGTTCGAACTTTTCGAGCATGAGCCGCCGGTGCTCCACGGTGGCTGTAAAGAAGATCGCGCCTGCTCCGCGGATGAACATTGGCGCCAGAAGAATCAGGAGCGCTGCGGCCATGAGCGTGATGGCCAGCGCGCCTGATCCCGTGAAGGCCCGATCGAGCAGTTTGCGGGTTTGGAGCGTCATGGCGTCATGCTCCTGCCTTTCTGCGCGCTCGCCGCACGATCCATTCGCTGGTCATGTTGCATAGAAAGGAAAAAAGGAGCAGGGACAGCGCCATTGCAAAGAGCACGTGATATCTCGCCGAGCCGGTCACGTGATCGGCTTCTCCCATGTCTCCGGCAATGGTGGCTGTCAGGGTTCGCACCGGTTCCAGGTAATTGAACCATGGCGACGGGATCTGTGCCGCGTTGCCCGATGCCATCCACACGACCATGGTCTCGCCGATCGCCCGCATGATCCCGAGGATTATCGCGGCCAGTATGCCGCTTCCCGCGGCCGGCAGGACGGTCCTGACAATCGTTTCGGCGCGGGTGGCGCCCAGGGCATAGCTGCCTTCGCGAAGTTCACGGCCAACCGCCTGCAGCGCATCCTCTGAGACGCTCACGACAGTGGGAAGGGCCATGATGCCAAGAATGATCGAGACGTTGAGAGCGTTGGTTCCGCTCGATATCTTCAACCCTGCAATGGCTCTTCCGGCGACAGCCAGCGCGCCGAAGGCGCCCGCGCCCAGGGCGCACATGATCAGCCAGCGGGCAGGGCGTCGGGCGCGGTTCGGAAACCTCTCCGCGGCCAGATCCGCAACAACGATGGCGGCTATCGCGGCCAACGGCGCGACGACAATCCACAGTGCTGCGCTCAAAATTGGTCCGCCGCTCCGCTGCAGAAGCGGGGCCAGCACAACGAGGGCAAAGAAGCCGTAGGCAACGGACGGGATTGCCGCCAGCAGTTCAATCACGGGTTTTACGATCTGGCGCGCCCAGAAGGGAAGAACGTCGCTGAGGCATACGGCAGCGGCGACTCCCATCGGCACCGCAACAATGGCGGCGCCAAGCGTGACCAGGCCGCTGCCTGCGAATATGGCGAAGGCTCCGAACTCGGGTTGTTCCGCCGAAGGATACCATCTGGCGCTCGTGAAGAACTCGCGAAATCCCTCGATGCGGAAGAATGGCAGAGCGTCGCGGGCGATGAAGTAGAAGATGAAGAATACGGCGAGAGTGGAGAGGGATGTCACGGCCAGCAGAAAGCTGTTGCCGACGGCGGCGACGAGACGTTGCCTGCGCCTTGCGGCGTCGCTCAGGAGGAGCGGCGGCATATTTCTCTGCTTCGGACTGGCGGCGATGTCGGCATCCATCATCCGGCTAAACCCTCATTCAAGCGCGAAGGCGGCCGGCGCAATCAGGGTTGCCGGCCGCCCCGCATGGCATGGATGGCCTCCTGTTCACTCCTTCGGCACGAAACCTTTGTCTTCAATTATCTTCCTGCCTTCAGGCGTGGTGGACAGGTTGACGAAATTACAAAGAGGCGTGCCCTGCTTCGGCCTGCCGTTGGTGTACATGTACAGGGGACGGGAGATCGGGTAGCTGTTGTTCGCCACAGTCTGGGCAGAGGCTTCGACGCCGTTGACCGTCAGGGCCTTGACTCCCTCCGTGAAGGCAAGGCCGACGTATCCTATGGCGGCGGGGGTGCTCATCACTCGCTGCCGTAAAGCTCCGTTGCTGCCGACATACTCGACCTTTTCTCCGAGCTTCTCCCTGTTCATCACCAGGGTCTCGAAGGTCTCGTATGTTCCGCTGTTGGTGTCGCGGCTGATTACGACGATCGGTTGATCCGGACCGCCGAGTTCCTTCCAGTTTCTGATTTTGCCCGTGTAGATGTCCCGGAGCTTCTCGATTGTGATGTTCGCGAGCGGATTGCTCGGATGCACGACAACCGCAATGCCATCCATTGCGATTATGTGCTCAATGGGCAATACGCCAGCATCCCGGGCCGCCTTGATCTCCGAGTTTTTCATGGGCCTGGACATTGTCGCAACGTCGCACGCCGCGTTGATCAGACTTTTGGCTCCGTTTCCGCTTCCGGATTCGCTGACCGTGATGTTCACGTCCGGATGCTTGTCCATGTAGTATTCGGCGAAAGCCTTTGCGATCGGGCCGACAGTTGTCGAACCGTCCACGACGATTTTGTTGGCTTCTCCCGCATTCGTTGCCGCGGCGACCGCCATCACAGCCAATCCCGCAAGCATCTTCTTTGACTTGTTCATTTGCTGTTTCCTTTCGTTTGTTCCTCTGTTTGCGCTGTTCTCAACAACGCCCGCAGAACTCTTCGGTTTTTTTCTTCTGATTGCATTCACTCCGCGAAGCATGCCATTGCTTCGCCCGCCAGCTTCACGTGAAGGAGACATGTCTTCTCATCGTTCGAAACACGCCGGGCGCCGGATTGATCCGGAGGTGGGGCCGACGGCTTTATACGGAAGAAATCATAATCCTCTTCCGTGGAGCCGATGGGACGCAGTCGTTCAACCTCGCCCCGCGCGAGCATTCCATCCAGCAGTTTCTGCATGACAGAGCCGTCCACGCCCAGCCTCATTCGCAGTTCGCCGATGTTCATGGCGTGCCGGTCTATGAGCATCCTGAGCACGCGGCGCTCCAGCCGCGTGCTGTCTTCCGTGATCCCTCGAAACGTGAACATCTCAGCCTCCTTCCGTTCCTGCGGCTTCAGAAATTGGCAACCAGATCAATCTGAAGACGGTCGTAGTCTGTCTTCTTCGCCGGATCCGAGATCTTCTTTTCATCGAAGAAGTACGACACAGCCGCCTGAAGGTTCTTCATGAGCTGGTACTTGCCATAGACCTTGTGGCCCTTTCCGTCAGTGCCTCCTCCCCAGCGGTCGGAGTCCGTGAACATGCCGACGGTGGCGTCTTTCTCCAGTTCAGCGTAGTTATAGCCCAATTCCCAGGTGCGGAGATTCTTTGCCTTGCCCAGCGAGACTCCATAGAGGTGCCCCTGATCGAGGCTTGTGGCATCGCTGTTGCTCAGTTCCTGCGCATACACGGCGAGCGGCTTGCCCGCGACCCAGAGATCGAGCTGGGCGAAGTACACAACCGGCGTGAATTCGCATGCCCAGGCCTTGTTCGTCGTGGTTCCGCTGACGGTCCCATTCGCAGTGCTGTTGCCGTAGGAGTTGTTCTTGGACTCCCAGTCAACCACGTCGTAACCCTGCATGTTCTGGAAGCCGTAGTAACTGACTCCGAGGGTCAGAACGACCTCCGGCGCGAATTCCAGCTTGAGCGCGCCCTGACCGGCATAGAGCATGAGGTCGTCCCTGTCCGAACGCTCCTGGATCCACATGTATCCGCCGTTCGCGAGGAATGTCGCGAATCCGCGGCCGAACTGGCTTTTCAGCGCCAGGCCTTCAGGCGTCAGGTCGCCGTCCCACACCAGATCGTCGGGCATGGTGATGAACGGGTTCTTCATTTTGCCCGCGATGGCATGAACTTCATTCGGGTTGTCGCCCAGGAAGTTGTAATCGAAGTACGCCATGTTCAGCCGGAACTCCTTTTTCCCGAATCCATCTCCCAGCGACTGATTTCCCGATACCGGATCCGACTGGCCGGTGGAGAACTCGATTCCGGCTTTGAGGTTGTCATTGCATTTGGCCTCCGCTCCGAGTCTGGCGCGGATTCTGTCGCGCTGCCGGGTGTAAGTGCTGCCCGACGCATCGAGCTTTGAGTCGTCGTTGATGCTCTCGTAGCGATACCGGATATCGCCCTTGAACGTGACCGAGTCCGCCCACGTCTTCGGGACCTGAGCCGGAGGCGGGCTTTGCGGCGCGCTTGTCTGCGCCACGCCGACGCCGCCTATGCCTCCCGCTATTATTGCAACCGCCGCTGCTATCTTCACCTGTCTCATCTAGGCATTGCTCCTTTCTTGGCGCTGTTTGCCTATTCAAACAGCGGCGTTATTCACGCATGGGAGCATTGCGCGGGTATGAGCGCAGTGTTAGAAGTTGGTTAGGCCGGATTTGCGTTAAAGGGCGCAAAATCAGGGTGAGCGGAAAAGAGGCCGGGAGCGTAATTCAACTCTGCCGGGGTATGCGGATCGTGAAGACGCTGCCTTTGCCTGGAGTGCTTTCGACGGACACCTCTCCGCCGTGCGCAAGCACGATGTGCTTGACGATTGCAAGGCCGAGTCCTGTCCCGCCGAGCGAGCGGCTTCTCGCCTGATCCACGCGGTAGAATCTTTCGAAGATGCGGGCAAGATGCTTCTTCTCAATGCCGGGGCCCTGATCCGCCACACGAATTTCCACGGCGTTTCCCCGGAGGGCCGCTTCAACGACCACCTGCGTATGCTCCCCGCTGTATTTGATCGCGTTGTCTATCAGGTTGCCGACTGCCTGTTCCAGGAGCGGCGCATTGATCGGAGCTGTCAGGTCGGACGGACATTCAACGGCGATGGCCATGCCCTTGGCCTCGGCCGCCCTCGCAAAGGCCTGGCCGGCCCTGCTGAGAACATCGCAGATGGAACCCAGTTCCAGAGCGATGCGTTTCTGCTCCGCATCATGCTCTATTCTGGAAAGGCTCAGCAGGTCCTCGACGATGGCGTTCAGTCGTTCCGCATGCCGTCCCATCATGGCGAGAAATCGAGACTGTTCCTCCGCGGTCATGTTCTTCTGTTCTGAAAGCGTGTCGACGCATCCCTTGATCGCGGTGATGGGCGTCTTGAGTTCGTGGGATACGTTCGCGACAAAGTCCCGGCGGATTTCCTCCAGCTTTTTCATGCGGGTTATGTCGTTCAGAACAACGAGTATTCCCAGCTTTCGGTCGTCCGGCGTCTTCAGGACCGTGCCGCGCACTTGAAGGTGGCGCTCCTCGCGCCCGTAGAACACGATTTCAGATTCTCCTGTGTCTCCTGCGTCGAGAGTAGCCGCGACGAACTCCTGAAGGTCCGGATTGCGGACTATCTCCAGCACGTTTCTCCCCCGCGCCGACCCGGCAGGCGCCTCGAGCAGGTTCGCTGCGGCAGGATTCATGTCCAGGATCTTTCCATCCCCGCTGATGGCAAGGACGCCTTCCACCATGCTGGAGAGAACGGCTTTCTGCTGATCCGTCTGACGGGTTATTGTTTCCATTCGTTCGGCAAGCTGCGATGCCATTCCGTTGAGCGACCGCGCCAGCGCGGCCATTTCGGGGATGCTGGGAACGGCCGCCCGCGATCGCAGATCCCCTGCCGCCAGACGTTCCGCCGTGCGTCGCATATCGTCGAGGGGCCGGGTTATCCGCCGCGCCACGAACAGAGCCGCCGCGCCGAAGATTGCCGCGACCACCGCCACTCCGGCCGCTATGTCCCAATACAACCTGCGCAGAGTCCAGTCTATCACAGCCACAGGCACCGACGCGCGCACGACGCCGGCGATTCTGTCCTGTTGATGCACCGGAATCGCCAGATACATCATCCGGCGCCGGGCAGTGTCGCTGAAGCGGATCGAATTGCCGACCAGTCCCCTCAACGCATCCGCTATTTCCGGACGATCACTGTGGTTCTCCATGCGCGATGGGTCGTGATCGGAGTCGCCGATCACGCGTCCGTCGGGGAGAATGACCGTCATTCGCGTGTGAGTCAGGCGGCCGAACTCCTTGCAGCGGGGGTCAACATCATTCCAATTCGATGCGGAGAAACACGGCTCCAGTTCCCGGGCCATGAGACTCGCCCGGCTGCCAAGTTCCGCGGCAATCTCCCTTTGATAGAAGGCGCGTACGGAGTGATTCGAATACCAGGCGATGGCCGCCAGGGCCGGTATGGCGCAGGCAAGAAACGCAACGAATATGCGCGCTGACAGCCGCATGCGCCGTCACTCCTCCCTGAATCGGTAGCCGACGCCACGGATCGTCTCTATGCATTCGGCATACGCGCCGAGCTTCCGTCGAATACCTACAATCTGTACATCTATGGACCGATCGGTGACCGGATAGTCAGCGCCTCTGACAGCATCCACTATCTGGGATCGCGTCATTACCCAGCCGGGGCGGCTCGCGAGGAGATGAAGTATGCGCAGTTCGCTGAAGGTCATCTCCACAGGTTTGCCTTTGATCAGCACTTCGTGGCGGCCGGGATTGATTTCAAGGTCATGAATGCGGATTGGAACGCTGCTGTCCGGAATGGATTCGCGCCTGCGGCGCATGGCTGCGCGAACCCGCGCGATCAGCACCTTTATGCTGAATGGTTTGACGATGTAGTCGTCCGCGCCAAGTTCCAGGCCCGCGACTATATCACTTTCTTCCCCCTTCGCTGTGACCATCACTATCGGTATGCCGGCGGTCTTTGGATCACGCTTCAGTGCCCGGCACACATCCAGACCGTCCATGCCTGGCAGCATCAGATCGAGCAGAACAAGGTCAGGTGGTTTTCGGAAAATCGCCTTCAACGCATCGTCGCCGTTCGTGGAAGCGGCAACAGCGTATCCCTCGCGGGTCAGGTTGAATCTGAGGAGTTCCAGAATATCTTCTTCATCCTCAACCACGAATACGGTTTTCTTTGTCACGCTCATGCCTCCCCGCGCCTGGTTCAGCCTGGATTGTGCGGTTGTCCGGAATACGGCATTGGACGTGCGATCCGGCTTTTTCTCAAACGCAGAATCCAGCTTCGAAACAACAATCTGGATACATGCTAGCCGAATTTATATGGCAGGTGAAGTTCTGTATTGTTAGAAGTCGGTTAGCAACGGCTTGAGGAAGATTCCAGCCTTTCTCACTCCCACGGATGCAGAATGACCTTGGCCGTCTTTCTCGAAGCGAACGTGTCGAAGGCCTCCTGGACGCGGCTGAAACCGAAGCGGTGTGAAATGAGAAGGCCTGCCTTTTCGCCATTTCTGCGCAGGAACTCGACCAGGTCGCCGGCATCAAGCATGTTCATGTGCCAGCAGCCGAGCAGAGTGAGTCCCTTCCTTATCATGTCTCTGCTGGGCGAGACCGGGATAGCGTCCTGATTCTCTCCCACGAATGCTATGATTGCCCTTATGCCGGCCAGTTCGATGAGCATGCGTTCGGAGTCAGGTTTGCCTGAACAGTCAATAGCCCTTGTGATGCCGCGTTCCCCGAGACAGCCGGCCAGGTTTTCCCTGAAACCGGGCGCGGAGGGGTCAAGAGCGGCCTCGGCTCCTATCCTGCAGGCAAGCTCCCTCCGGAAGGGCTCCGGATCGAGCGCGATTGTCCGGATGCCGCGCGAGGAGGCGAGCGCCACGGCGCCGAGGCCGACCGGCCCCAGACCGGAAATCACGAGCGTGTCGGACATGCCGACGCCGAGCCGTTTGACTGCTTCGCAGGCAGGACCGAGCGCGCAACCCATGAGGGAGGCAGAATCATAGTCCATGTCGTCGGGAATCTTAACGCACATGACGTCGGCCACCCGCGTGAACTGGGCGAAATTGCCGTGGACCTCAGGCCGGTTCCTGCAGAAGATCACGTCGCCGGCGCGGCAATACGCGCACTTTCCGCATGCGTTGAGGGGAGCGAGCGCGACGCGGTCGCCGACCTTGAGCATGTTGCTGTGAGCCACGGCCACGACCTCGCCAGCGCCTTCGTGGCCGTTGTTGATCCATTCCCCATCGCCGAAGAACGCGCCCATATTGCTTCCGCACAGCGGGCTTGCGTGGAGTTTCACGACAACCTCGTTGCCGCGCGGTTTGGGGACCGGCAAGTCCACGAGCCATGCCTTCCGGCGCCCGGTGGCCACGGCCTTCATGGTTGCGGGCGGCTGGGTTCTCCGAGGCGCGTTCCACACCCTGCCGAGCGCTGTTGCGACTCTGCCGATCGCCTCGGCCGGCGGCAGTTTCGACAGCTCAGGCGCGAAAGGCTCTGGCACGACCGGACCGTCGTAGCCGATGCTTCTCAGAGCATTGAGGAAGCCGGCCAGATCCTCCACGCCCGTCTCTCCGGGCAGGCGCCTTTCGAGGTCCTGGTATTGATCGAAGGGAATCCCTTCGGGAGCGTCATTGATGTGCACATAGACGACCTGATGCGCGCTCAGAGCGAGAATGTCCTCGATCGTGCCGAGCGAAGTGTGCCAGTGCCACGAGTCGAGCAGAAGGCCGACATTGCGTCCGACCGCTTCGCAGAGCTCAAGCATGTGCTCGATTGTGCGTGGAAAAACGTATTTATGGCCTTCACGCAGGGTGCGTGGCCCGAGAAACTCCAGGCCGAGCGAACATCCGTGCTCATCGAGGATGCGGGCGGCGGGCCGCAGCCTTTCCACATGAAAGCGGAAGTTCTCCTTGAGGGGAAGCGCGTCGGAAAAGGAAAGAATCCACGTGGCAAAACGTTTCTGGCCGATGGCGGAGGAAATTCTGGCGATTGCAGGCAGCTTTTCCATTCCGCTGCGATATTCGGCGTCGGTTCCCCGGAAGTTGACGGGCAGACCGGTTCCGCCCGTTTTCAATCCGTTCGCGGAAAGCACTTCCTTCGCGCGGGCCGGATCAGTTTCCGCGGTCACAGGCACGTCAATACCTTCGAAGCCGGCTGCCTTCGTCAGAGGCGCGCATTTTTCCCAGTCAAGAGAGACTCCAATCGCTCCAGGATTCAGGCATCGGTACATGAGGTTCTCCTTTTCAAGGGCGTTTTTTTCTGGCAAACATCAGCGTGTGTGCTAGGTTCAAACGCGCAGTCAGAGAGGTGCGGCATGGCAACCATATTCGGCAAGCTGTTCGGAGGCATCGGAGGAATCAAATCTCCTCCCAAGGAAGTCCTTCTCGAAAAGATCAAGCAGACCGACATTTTTCGCGACATCCCCCCTGAAAATCTGGAGCAGATGTACGCGCACATGGAGACAGTGGTCAAGAGGAAAGGAGATGTCGTGGTCAGGGAAGGGGACGAAGGCGATTACTATTATCTGCTGGCGGCAGGATCGGCAGAGGTTTCCAGGAAAGGGCCGGACGGCAAACCGCAGATCCTCGCGCAGTTGCAGGCGCCTGCCGCGTTCGGCGAAGAGGCTCTGATCTCCAACGCGAAGCGCAACGCCACTGTCGCGATGACATCCAACGGATTGCTGATGCGGCTTTCGAAGGACGCTTTCAGCGATTATGTGAAGGATCCCCTGGTGACGTGGTTTTCGCCGAAGGAGGCGCAGGACAGGATCGCCGAGGGGGCGCGCTGGATTGACGTGCGGGACGAAGCCGAATCCAGACAGGGGCGTCTTCATGGCGCGATAACGATTCCGCTTTCCGATATTCGAGCCAGAATGGGAGAACTGGACAGGAACACGCTGTACATCTGCTATTGTCTGAATGGGCGGCAGAGTTCCACAGCCGCTTTTCTTCTGAGGCAGAAGGGTTACAACGTTGGCGTGCTCAGGGGAGGGATACAGAGCCTCCAGAGAGCCGGCATGGCCTGAACCGGATTTTTACGGGTCCGATCAATCGCAAAATGCGGGTGAAAGGGAGAGCAATCATGGCCGGACAGAAAAAACATGGTGGCAGGAAGGTTCGCGTGGCAATCCTCGGCTGCGGCGGCATGGCCGGAGCGCATGCGGGCAGATTCAGGGCCAATCCGGACGCGGAGATAGTGGCGCTGTGCGACGTGACACAGGAAAAGGTGCGCGCCTTTCTGGACAGGCATCTGAAAGACTATTCTCCGGCGCCGCAGGTATTCACCGACCCGGCTGAGATGTACGAGACCGCCAGGCCGGACGCGGTGGCCATCGTCACTCCTCATACGCTGCATTTTCAGCATGGAATGCAGGCTCTTGATGCAGGCTGCCATGTTCTCATGGAGAAGCCCATGGTCACAGATTCGCGACAGGCACGTGAACTCGCAAAAAAGGTGAAGAAGACCGGCAAAATTTTCGTCATCGGCTACAACACGCCCTGCTCGCCGGAATTTGCTTATTTGCGCGAGACGATCAGAAAGCAGAGGCTGGGCCGGCTCGAAATGGTGTGCGGATATCTTTCGCAGGGATGGATGAAGGGCACGCTCGGGACATGGCGGCAGGATCCCAGACTTTCGGGCGGCGGACAGGCCTACGACAGCGGGGCGCATCTTCTGAACAGCCTGTGCTGGTCCGTGGAATCGGATATCGAGGAAGTCTTCGCCTACGTGGACAATCACGGAACCCCGGTTGACATCAACTCGGTGATAGCGGTGAAATTCGTCAACGGAGTAATGGCTTCCATAGGTGTCAACGGCAACAGCCCGGGGGGCGGAGCCTTCATGGTGTTCATCTTCGACGGAGGCCGCATCGAGATTGACGGCTGGGGCGCGGGTTGGATGAACGTCTTCGACAGGAATGGAAAGGTGAAATATCCGGTCGTGCCAGGCGTTGCTCAGAGCCCCAACGACAACTTCATTGACGCGATTCTCGGCCGCGCGGAGCCGCGGACAAGCGTTGTGAACGGGATCGTGCAGAGCGATCTGATGGACGCCATTTATGAATCGGCCCGCACAGGCAGGCCGGCCAGGCCTCGGCGCGGCTGACTTTCAAGCTGTCCGGATCTGTCGCGTTCAGGGGGAGGTTCCTGCCATTTCATGGATGACCGGCGTGAGAAGCCGGATCCATTCTTCGTAGCCGGCTCTTGACATGTGAAGGCCGTCCGGCCCGAACAGTTCGGGGCGGGGATTGCCATCGGATCCCAGCATCACGGGCCGGATATCCACGTATCTGACGCCTTCCTCAGACGCAGCCAGGCCGCGCAGCAGTTCGTTTGTCTCATTGAAGGCCTTCATAAGATGCCTGCGCGATGGGCTCGGTTTCGGGCCGATGAATGCCACTGGAATTTTTCCGGACCCCTTTCGGATTTTCCGGAGGAGCCCCTTTGCGGCTCCGGCAACCTGCTCCGGCGTCCGGCCCGCTGCCAGGTCGTTGTCGCCGGAATAGACCACCACGGCGCGCGGACGGCAGGCGTTGATGACCCTGTCGGCGAATACCACCAGGTCCTGCATCTGCGAGCCGCCGAAGCCGCGGTTGATGACCGGAACAAAAGGAAAATCCTGCGGCAGCGAGTTCCACAGCGTGAAGGTCGAGCTGCCGGCGAACACGACTGCGCCGGCAGGCGGGGGATTGACCGCGGCCTGTTCCTCGAATGCCCTGACAGCCTGTTCCCAGGGATGGCTCATCGCGCGGTTTCCTTCTCGAGCGCCATGGCCGACAGCGCCCGGCGGACCTCGGCGAGCTGATATTCTACTTCCGCGTATTCGTTTTTCCCGGAATGGTGTTCCACGCCCCAGTACCCTTCGTAGCCTGCGTCCAGCAGGATTTTCATGGCGGACATGAGCCTGGTTCTGGTGATCCTTGCATCAACGTGCGTGTGCACGGCCCAGCGCGCCAGGCGGCGGTCCCCCTCCTCCTCCGGAGCGTCTTCCCAATGGCCGATATGGAGGAGAATGCCGAACGCGCGGTGATCGACGGCTTTTGCCAGACGTTCCATGTTGTCAGGCACGAGCTCCGGCCCCCAGTGGCTTTCCGGGCCGATTCGGAAGCCTGACTCCTCGGCGATGCGGCAGTATTCGCGGAAGGTCCGGACGATGAAATCGAACTGCTCGTTCGTCCAGGTCTTGCCGGTCCCGCCAGCGTCAATGCGCACTGTCCTGGCCCCGATCGCTGCGGCGAATTTCAGGTGTTCGAGCGCGCTGCGGTGGTGATGGTCTCTTTTGCCAGGATCATCCTCCCATACATGGCATCCATCCACATGATAGTTGGCTACGGTCATTTCGCGCTCCCGCAGCGCTGCCGTCAGTTTGCGCTGGAATGACGGGTCGAGGATCAACTCGTCCGGGCCGAGTATTCCGTTCCAGAAATCAGCAGCGTCGAGCCTGTAGTGAAACCTGCATGTTTCGAGGTAGCCGAATCCGTCAATCATGCCCTGCGCCCTGAGTCCGTGAAATGAATACGAAGCTATTGAAATTTTCATCAGAGTTCTTCTCCGTATTTCCGGGGCGGCATGGTACTTTGGCCGCATGGCGGTTGCAAGCCCTGTCTGAAAGCGCGCTTCGCTTCTGCTCATTCGGGCGGATCGCAACATCCGGATTGAAAAACACAATATATTCAAACTACGATGCTGGTCGGGTAACGTGCGCCAACTTCGGGGGAGGGGACTGAAAATGAAGATAACAGGCATTGTTGGGAGTCCGAGGGGCGAGGCGAGCGAGACACTGCGTCTTGCCAGGGCCTTCGCGGGAGGCGCGCGGGCGGAAGGCGCGCAGGTGGAACTGGTGGACGTTTGCATATTGAGAATCAACTATTGCCGCGCGTGCGACGTGTGCCACAGGACCGGCAGATGCATACATGCCGACGATTTCGCTCCGCTGTGGAACAAGATCGCCGACTCCGAGGGGGTCATGATGGCATCGCCCGATTATTTCCGATCGGTGACAGGACAGATGAAGACAATGATAGACCGCATGGCAACGGTCATACACTGCCAGCTTCTCGCGGGCAAGTATGCCTGCAGCCTCGCCACTTCGGGCGGACCGGAGGGCGGAGAAGTGACCAGTTATCTGAACGGGATCATGGAAAGCATGGGAGCGGTTGTCGTCGGGGGCGTGTATGCGGCGATGTCTGCCGGGCCGGCGGCATTTTCGGAGGCTGAAGCGCGGGCTCGCGAGCTGGGCGCGCTGCTGGTGGAGTGGGTGAAAGTGAGGCGCGACGATCCAGAGCAGAAGATTCGCAGAGACCGGACTGCGGCGTATTTCCGGGCGCTTGTGGAGCGCAACAGGGAAAGGTGGAAATACGAGTACAGCTACTGGCAGTCACACGGCAAATGATGCCGGAGAGGCCGGTCTGGAAAAAGGCCGGATCGCATGAGAGAGCGATGCTCTTGTTCTGGGCCGGACGCGGCAGGTTGTCGTTTGCTGGAGGCGTGATAGGTCTTGACGTGGAGTGGAGCGTTCGATAGGGTCGGTGGCTGGTGTTGTAGGGCATCTGGGAAACTCATGAACTTCGCAATAATCGTAGCAGCAGGAAAGAGCGAGAGAATGGGCCCTGACATAGACAAGGCTTTTCTCAGCCTGGGAACCCGTCCTGTCGTGGCGTATTCTCTCGTGGCTTTTGAAAAATGTCCCGATGTTGACAGCGTCATACTGGTGGTGCGAAAGGACAAGCTGGAAGCGGCGCGGGCCATGGTGCAGATGTACGGCTGCGCCAAGGTGAAACGGGTCGTGGCCGGCGGCGCGAGACGCCAGGACTCTGTTGTCAACGGCCTGGAACATGTGCCTGCCGACGCCAAAATCGTTGTCGTGCATGACGGAGCCAGGCCGTGCCTGACGCCGGATCTCATAACCGAAACCGTCAACTCAGCCAAACGTTTTGGATCGGGCATCGCGGCATGCAAGGTGACGGACACGATCAAGGAAGTTGCAAGGGGGCTTACCGTTTCCAAGACGGTTGACAGAACCAGGTTGTGGGCCGTGCAGACGCCCCAGGCTTTCGAGCGGGAGTCGCTCGTCAAAGCCTTCGAAGTCGTGAGAAAGAAACGGCTGGTTGTCACGGATGAGTCATCGGCCGTCGAAATGGTGTGCAAGGACGTACGGATCGTTCCTGCTCCATGGACAAACATGAAGATAACGACTCCGAATGACCTTGTTACTGCCGCACATCTTTTGAAGCTCTGATTCTGGCATGAGCGATACCAGATATGCGATTATGGCTGATATTCACAGCAATCTGGAGGCGCTTACGGCGGTTCTGGAGGATGCGAAAAGTCAGAATGTCTCCGCCTATGTCTGCGTGGGCGACATTGTCGGGTATAACGCGAACCCATCTGAGTGTCTTGAGATAGTGAGGGATTTAAAAGCCACCTGCGTTCGCGGTAATCATGATCACTACGTTTCTCACGACGAATGCCTCGAGGATTTCCATCCTCTGGCTGCGAATGTTGTCGATTGGACGCGAAGCCAGCTCTCTCCGGAACAAATAGCGTTTCTGAAGGAGCTGCGGCTGCATACGATAGTGAACGGATTCACGATTGTGCACAGCACAATGGATATGCCGGACAAATGGGGCTATGTGTTCGACGTTCTTGAGGCGGATGCGCATTTCAACTACCAGCACACGGCTGTGTGTTTCCATGGCCATACGCACGTTCCGGTGCTCTTCGAGAAACAGGGAAGGACGGTCCGGAGCTCCTACGTGAAGGTCAAGATAGGCCTGGGGCGCAAATACTTCATCAACGTGGGGAGCGTTGGACAGCCGAGGGATGGGGATCCGAGGGCCGCTTATGTGATTTATGACCTGAAATCCCGCGAGGTCGAACTCAGGCGGATTTCCTATGACATCCCGAAGACTCAAGAAAAGATCCGGAAGGTCGGCCTTCCGGAGCGCCTGGCAAAGAGGCTTGAGCAGGGCAAATAGTATTTGAAGCAGCGTTGGATGAGCCCGACCCAGGTGCATGGGGAGAGCACAGATCTGTAAGGGGGACGAACTGTCGGAGGGAAAAATGGCATACAACATCACCGATAAGTGCACAAAATGCGGCTCCTGCGCTGAGGTTTGCCCGCAGGAGGCAATCAGCGAGGGCGACGACCGCTACGTGATAGACCCGGACAAGTGTGTGGACTGCGGTTTGTGCGCGGATGAGTGTCCTCAGAAGGCCATTGAACCCGGCGCATAATCTCTGCCGGGCGCGGGGGATGTGACGTGCCCGAACCTGCGGCAAAGCGCGGGTGGAGGCACATTTTCGGGCCTGTTCCGTCCCGCCGCTTCGGAAGATCGCTCGGCATTGATCCTTTCGACAAGAAGACCTGCACGTTTGGTTGCATATTCTGCGAGGCCGGTTGCACAGTTGTTAAAACTCTCGACCGGCTGGAATATGCGCCGGTCGAAAAGATCCTGAACGAGTTTCGCGCATGGTTGGGCACCGGAGAGATCGCAGATGTCGTAACTCTGGCCGGTTCAGGTGAACCGACGCTGCACGCTCGTTTTGGAGACATACTCCGCGGCATACGGGACGCCTGTTCCCTGCGAAGAGTGCTCTTGAGCAATGGCTCGCTGTTTTATCTGCCGGAAGTGCGCAGGGAAGCCGCTTTCGCCGATGTTGTGAAAGTTACGCTAAGCGCATGGGATCAGCGCTCGTTCGAGGCTCTGCATCGCCCTCATGCCGGATTGAATTTCGAAAGAGTGGTGGAAGGGCTGAACGCCTTCCGACGGGAGTACAGCGGCGAACTCTGCGTTGAGGTCTTCGCGGCTGCCGGCATCAACGACGGTGTGGCCGCCATGAAGAAGATTGCAGAGCTGGTCAACCGGCTCGGGCCGGACCGGGTATATCTGAACACTCTTGTCAGACCCGGCGCCGACAGGCATGTTCGTGGAGCGGATATGGCGGTGCTGGCGGAAATGGCCGGTTTTTTCCGGCCGCAAGCCGAGTTGCCGGCGGCTTTTCAAGGCGGAGCGGCCGGTTTGAAGTGGGACGAGCAGAGGATTCTTGCGATGCTTGAGAGGCGTCCGTGTTCGGCGGGCGACATTGCGGCGCTTGCGGGCATTTCCGAGGCGGAGGCGGCAGGCCGGCTTGCGCTCCTCGAAAAGAGAGGCCTTGTTCGAAAAGCGGAGACAGGCGGATGCTGGGTTCTGAAATGACTCCAGTCTCGGTGGCTGCGGCGTTTTCGCTGGCATGATGATGCGGCTTGAAGTACCCTGAGCGAAGTTTTTGATTTGAGCAACGGCCGGCGCTGGACCGGCTCCTTACAGTTGCCCGCTGCTGCGAGCGGCAAAACGGGGATTGATTCCGTCCGTCGCGTGGGGGTTCTTGTCATGATGCAACTCATCAGGAAGCTTATCGGCACAAAACATCAGCGGGACCTGCGAAGGTTGCGGCCGATAGTTGATCGTATAAACACGCTGGACCTTGAATACAGCAAGCTTTCCGAGGAAGCGCTGCGCGCCAAGACGGCGGAGTTCAAGGACAGGCTCAGCCGGGGCGAAACGCTGGACGACATCATGCCAGAGGCCTTTGCGGCCGTGAAGAACGCGTGCCGAAGGCTTTGCGGCACGACCGTGGAGGTATGCGGGCATCCGGTGAAATGGGACATGGTGCCGTTTGACGTTCAGATCATGGGAGGCATTGTGCTGCACGAGGGCAAGATAGCCGAGATGGCCACCGGAGAAGGCAAGACGCTTGTCGCCACCATGCCTCTGTACCTCAACGCCCTGTCGGGCAACAACGTTCATCTTGTGACTGTTAACGATTATCTTGCGAGGCGCGACGCGCAGTGGATGGGAGCCATTTACAGGTATCTCGGCCTGACGGTGGGATGCATCCAGAACACGATGAATTCCGCCGAGAGACGCGCGCAGTACGCCTGCGACATCACCTACGGCACCAACAGCGAGTTCGGCTTTGATTACCTGCGCGACAACGGGATGGCTTACGATCCGGAAAGCCAGGTTCAGCGTGGCCACTGGTATGCCATAATAGATGAGGTGGACAGCATCCTGATAGACGAGGCCAGGACCCCGCTCATAATTTCCGGCCCGGCTCCCGTTTCCACCAACCAGTATTACGAGCTCAAGCCGAAGGTGGAGGAATTGGTCCGCAAACAGAGGGATCTTTGCAGCCGGCTGATACAGGAGGCCAAGGATCTGCTGTCCAGCGGCCGCGAGGAGGAAGCCCAGCTCAAGCTGTACCAGGTCCATCAGGGCATGCCAAAGCACAAGCAGTTGATGCACATGCTGGAGGAGCCGCGTGTCAGGAAACTTCTTGAGAACATTGACCGTGCCATGCTTTCCGACATGCGCAAGGAGCAGGCGCGGGAGTTGCGGGAGGAGCTCTATTTCACGATAGACGAGCGCAATCACGACGCGACGCTCACCGACAAGGGCTGCGAGGCCATGAGCCCCGGCAATCCTGAGGCGTTTGTGGTCCCGGACATCGTCAGCGCCATGGCGGAGATTGACGCAGATCCCTCTCTCTCCGAAGCGGAGCGCGCGAAAAAGAAGCAGGAGATACAGGAGGCGTTCGCAAAGCGAAGCGAGCGGATCCACAATGTGGACCAGCTCATCAGGGCGTACTGTCTCTACGAGCGCGAGGTGGAATACGTCGTCCAGAACAACCAGGTGCTGATAGTGGATGAGTTCACCGGCCGAATTCTTCCCGGCAGGCGCTGGAGCGACGGCCTTCATCAGGCGATAGAGGCAAAGGAGGGGGTCCGGGTAGAACGGGAGACGCAGACACTGGCCACCATCACCATCCAGAATTATTTCAGGATGTACAAGAAGCTGGCAGGAATGACCGGCACGGCTGAGACCGAGGCGGGAGAGTTCAGGGAGATATACCATCTCGACGTGGTGGTCATACCGACCAACAGGCCGGTCAGGCGTATTGACTACAACGATGTCGTGTACAAGACGCAGCGCGAGAAATACAAGGCTATTGTTCAGGAAGTCGCCGATTGTTATCGGAGAGGCCAGCCTGTTCTGGTCGGAACCATAAGCGTCGAGGTTTCGGAACTCCTCAGCCGGATGCTCCGCCTTGAGAAGATACCGCACAACGTGCTGAACGCGAAAAACCATGAGCGCGAGGCGGAGATAGTCATGAGGGCCGGGCAGAAAGGGGCGGTTACTATCGCCACCAACATGGCCGGCCGCGGCACGGACATAAAGCTGGGCGAAGGCGTGGTCGACCTTCCAAGGGAAGTCGTTGAATCGAACCTTGGGCTTGACGACAGGCTCCCGGATGGGAGGACGATCCGGGAGCGCCTCATGGAAAATCCCTGCGGGCTGCATGTGATCGGCTCGGAGCGCCATGAGGCCCGGCGCATAGACAGGCAGTTGCGCGGGAGATGCGCAAGGCAGGGCGACCCTGGCTCTTCGCGTTTCTACGTTTCGCTTGAGGATGACCTCATGCGTCTTTTCGGGTCCGACAGGATCGCCGGCATCATGAGCAGGCTCGGACTTGAGGAAGGGCAGCAGCTCGAACATCGCTGGCTCAACCGCTCGATAGAAACCGCCCAGAGGAGGGTTGAGCAGCAGAACTTTGCGATCCGGAAGCGCACCCTCGAATATGACGATGTGATGAACCGCCAACGCGAAATCATCTACGGATTCAGGGGGGACATAGTCCGCCGGGAGAACGTGCGCGAGATAGTGTACGAAATCTTCAGCGACGCGATAGAGAGAGAGTTGGAGGTTGACCTGGTGGACGACAGCGAGGGGTCGGTCAAGGCTGTCGCGGAATGGGCGATGAGAACGTTTCCGATTGCCGTCACTGCGGAGGAAATACGGCCTCTTGCCCGCGACCCCGACGCCGTGCGCAATCTGCTGTTCGAGCGCGTGAAGGCCGCCTATGACCTCAAGATGTCCCGGGAGGATCCGGCGTTTGCCGCGGTCCTGGAAAGGCACGTTGTTCTGCATGTTGTGGACACGCAATGGCAGGATTACCTCAGGGCAATGGACGCCATGCGCCAGGGTGTCGGGCTGCGGGCTTACGGACAGCAGGATCCGCTTGTTGAATACAAGCGCGAAGCGTTTCGCATGTTCGACGAGTTGATGAGCGGCATCAAGCAGGACATAGCCACAACCGTGTTCAAGGCCACGACGGCTGCGGCCGCCATGGCCATGGCGGAACGGCCCCAGCCGCGCGAGATGGTGCACGATTCGGTGACCATACTTGGGCGCGGGGCTGCGGCCAGTTCGGACATGGAAACGGAGCTTTCTGCCGTGGTGGATTCCGAGGTAAAGGCTGCGTCGAAGGCGCATGGGGGAGCACCGAGCCGTGTGGAGAGGCCTTCGGCGAAGGTCGGACGGAACGATCCCTGTCCGTGCGGAAGCGGGAAGAAATACAAGAAGTGCTGCGGAGCAGGATGACGGCATCCGGCACAGCGTTGCTGCGGCGCTGGAGAACGGCCGCCGCTCTTGCCTCCGGTCTGATGCTGGCCTTTTCGTTTCCGCCTTTCTCTGCGGATGAACTGGCGTGGGTTGCGCTCGTTCCGCTTGTGTGGGCCTCGATGGGAGAGGATCCCATCCGGGCATTTTTCAGGGGCCTGTTTTCCGGATTGATATTCTGGCTTGTCACGCTTGCCTGGCTCCTGAGGCTCGGCCAGACCGGCGGGCCGTGGCCGCTGGTCATTGCCGGATGGGTTTTTCTTTCCGGATACAGCGCTTTGTACACGGGCGCATTCGGGGCATGCACGGCATTTGTGTGGCGTCTTGCGGGAGCGGACGCCGGCAATGAGGCGGAGAAGAGCGACGCGGTTTCGCCTGCGAGGCAGTTCCGCGAATCGTGCGGAAAGCTTGTTTTTGTTTTCGCGGTTCCCGTTCTGTGGACAGGTCTCGAGTATCTGAGGTGCACGCTTTTTTCCGGCTTTCCGTGGAATCCGCTTGGCGTGTCACAGTATCGGCGGCTTGTCATGATACAGGGCGCCGAGTGGGCCGGAGTCTATGCAGTGTCGGCGGTAGTCGTTCTGCTGAACATGATCGTGCTTGCTGCGCTGTTGAGGATGGCGGGAGTCCTGAGAAGAAGACGCCAGCCCGCGTTCAGCATCGAGATGGCGGCAGGTCTTGCGGTTCTGTGTCTGTACTGGGTCGCCGGCATCAGGGCGATACGGCGCGAAGTTGCACAGGCAGATGGCGGCGCCGGCTTCGTGCTCGCGGCCGCCGTACAGCCGAACATTCCGCAGACCAGAAAATGGGATGAGGATGGCAGCATTGTGTCCGGCATATACGAAAGCCTCGGCCGGCAGACCGAGCTGGCGCGGCTTCTGAAGCCTGACCTGATCATATGGCCGGAGACAGCCATACCGGTTCCTTTCGGAGAGGACGAGGAGTCCGACAGGTTCGTGTCGAATCTCGCCAGGGAGGGCGCGCCTATTCTTCTCGGCGCTCTTGAACCGGCTCAGGCAGGCGGCCGGACAACGTTTTTCAACAGCTCCTTTCTTGTTGATACGAACGGCGCCATTGCGGGCATATACCGCAAGGTTCATCTGGTTCCTTTCGGGGAGTATATACCGGGTGAGAATCTGATTCCTGCGCTCAAACGTATTGCGCCGCTCGGTTTCAGTTGCGCTGCCGGCGCAAGCGCCGATCCCATGCGTCTGGCCAGGCCTCCGGTTTTTTTTGGAGTTCTCATATGCTTCGAGGACATTTTCCCGGCCCTGGCGCGCCGCTTTGCGCGAAACGGCGCAGAGTTCCTCGTCAACCAGACCAACGACGCATGGTTCGACGGCTCGGCCGGGGCGGTTCAGCATGCGAGCCATTTTGTCTTCAGATGTGTTGAGAACAGGATTGACGGGGTGAGGTCGGCCAATACGGGAGTGACGGCTTTTGTTGACAGGATCGGCAGGATGGACGAGATGTCGGTTGACGGCAGGACGACATGTTTTTCAGGATTCAAGCCTGGAGTGATACGGCTGCCGCCGGAAGGGCGTCCTGCGCCTCTTTACACGAGGCTGGGCGATCTGTCTTTTGCCATGCCTGCCGGCATTGTGGCCGGGTTATGTTTTCTTGTTGTCATTTGGAGGCGCAGTCGGACAATGTGGAGCGGCTGCGCATTAAATGGAGAAAAGATATGACTGAGGAAATAAGGACGAGGGCGGAGAAGCTTCGCAGGCAGATTTCAGAAATGCGGGGTTATCTTTGACATCGCCGGCCGTCAGAAGGAACTGACTGAACTTGAGCGCGCGGCCGGTGAGCCCGGTTTCTGGGATGATCCCGCCCGGGCCCGGGAGACCTTGGCGCGCACGCATCGCCTGAAGGCCATTGTGGAGCCCTGCCTACGCATTGAACAGGCTGCGCGCGACGCGGAGGTGTTTGCCGACCTTGCGGCCGCTGACAGCGATCCGTCTGAAGTTTCGCGGGCGATGGCCGAGGCCGACGAGGTGCTGAAAAAGGCGGAGGAGGAGATCCGACGTCTGGAACTGCAGACGCTTCTCAACGGCGAACTGGACGTCAACAACGCCTATCTGACCCTTCATGCCGGCGCTGGCGGAACAGAATCATGCGACTGGGTGGAAATGCTTTTCCGCATGTACTGGCGCTACTGTGAAAGAAGGGGGTTCTCCCTGGATCTGATGGAGGCGCAGCCGGGCGAGGAAGCCGGATACAAGAGAGTGTCGTTTTTCGTGGGGGGTGATTACGCGTACGGATACCTGAAGGGCGAAAGGGGCGTGCATCGCCTTGTCAGAATAAGCCCCTTTGACGCGAATAAGCGCCGCCATACCACCTTCGCGGCGCTTGACGTGGTGGCCGAGGTTTCGGAAGACGTGGAAGTGGACATTCAGGAGAAGGACCTGCGCGTGGACACGTATCGGTCGAGCGGGGCAGGAGGGCAGAAAGTGAACAAGACCGACTCCGCCGTGCGGATCACTCATATCCCGACGGGCATAGTCGTGGCGTGCCAGGCGGAGCGCTCGCAGCACATGAACAGGGCGCGCGCAATGAGCATGTTGAGGGCGCGTCTGTATGAACTCATGCTGGACCAGAAGAAAAAGGACTTGGAGCGTTTCTATTCGGCAAAGGGCGAGATCGCGTGGGGAAATCAGATCAGGTCGTATGTCCTGCAGCCATACACCATGGTGAAGGACCATCGGACCGGCGTGGAGACTCCGAGAGTGGACGCCGTACTGGACGGCGACCTGGAAATGTTCATAGACGCATATCTGAAGAAGAGCGTGAAGGGGAATTCAACGGGAAAGGCGGGCTGATGGCTCTGGCAAGCATGACCGGTTTCGGGCTTGGCCGCGCATGCGGCCACGGCGTTGTGGTCGAGGTCGAGTTGAGTTCCGTGAACAGGAGGCAGCTCGAGGTGCGCGTGAGTCTGCCGCGCGGCATGGAATGGTGCGAGGCGTTTGTTCATCGCGCGATTGCGGGCAGAATATCGCGCGGGGCTGTGACGGCTCAGATCAGGGCTCTCCGTCCGCCGTCGCACTCCGCATCAGGTGTCAGAACGAACGTTGATCTGGCCCGGTCTGTGGCGCTGGGGATGAAGCGCACTGCCGGAGCGCTCGGCCTTCCGGAGCAGATATCGCTGCTTGAGATTGTCCGTTTTCCAGGCGTAATTGCCGCGGCGGATCCGGCTGCTGACGCCGCGCTCTGCAGGCGACTTCTCGGGGTGGCGTTGAACCGGGCGATTGCGGGCCTCATCGAGACGAGGAAGAAGGAAGGACGCCGGCTTGGGGACGAGCTCAGCCGGCGGGCACGCCGGCTTGGCGCCATCCTGGGGCGAATGAGGAGGAGGGCGCCCGAGGTGCCCGGCCGCCATGCAGCCATGCTGCGCCGCCGGCTGAAGGCCGCCGGGTGGACCGCGGAGGCCAATGATCCGGGGCTGAGGAGGGAATTGGCGCTCTTTGCGGAGCGATGCGACATCTCCGAGGAGATGGCCAGAATGGCAAGCCACCTGGAACGTTTCTTTGATGAGCTCAAGTCGAGGCGTCCCGCCGGCAGAGCGCTGGACTTCCTCTGTCAGGAACTGCTTCGGGAGGCCACAACCGCCGGCTCGAAGGCCAACGACAGCGTCATCGCCGGGCTTGTAATCGAGTTCAAGTCGGTCCTTGAGGAGATGCGGGAGCAGGTTCAGAATGTCGAATGATCAAGCGAGGGCGCGTCCTCTGCTGATTGTGATCTCCGGGCCTGCCGGCGCGGGGAAGACCGTTCTTTGCAGCATGCTTCTTGCCGAGAGGAAGGATATTCTGCGGTCGGTGTCGTGCACCACGAGGCCGCCCCGCGGTTCTGAGAAAGACGGAGTTGATTATCGCTTCATGACAGAGCAGGAATTTCTGGATATGGAGCGGCGCGGCGAGTTTCTTGAAAGCGCCGTGGTTCACGGGGCGCGGTATGGCACGCCGAGGACCGCGGTGGAGTCCGCCCTGAAGTCCGGTCTCAGCGTGGCGCTTGTGATAGATGTGCAGGGGGCTGCGCTGGTCAGAAATGCGGTCAGGAACGGGCCTGAATCCGGACTGCTCAGGAATGGTTTTGTGGATATCTTTGTGATGCCTCCGTCTGTTGATGCGCTCAGGTCTCGCCTCGCAAAGAGAGGCGAGGATTCGGCTGCGGAAATCGAGCGCAGGCTCGGAAACGCCGCTGCGGAGATGTTGCGGGCAGGCGAGTACATGTACGTCGTCATTAACGACGAGCTGGACAAGGCGTTTGCCCGGCTGAAGGAGATTATCGAGCATGAGCGCGGCAGAGCGGCCTGATCGGGTCGTGCTGGGAGTTACGGGTTCCATTGCCGCCTACAAAGCGGCCGAGCTTGTCCGGCTTCTGGTGAAAGGCGGCATGGATGTGTCTGTCATAATGACGAAGGCGGCCACCGAGTTCGTCGGGGAGCTGACGTTCCGCACGCTGTCCCGCAATCCTGTGGCGGTGGATTGTTTTGACAAAAGCTTTCGATGGGAGCCTGAACACATTTCGCTGGCGGACCGGGCGGACGTGATGGCCATCGCGCCATGCACGGCCAATGTTCTGGCCAAGCTGGCATGCGGAATGGCCGATGACCTTCTGACCTGCGCGGCGCTGGCGTGCCGGGCACCGATGGTTGTGGCTCCGGCCATGAACGAAAGAATGTGGCTGCATCCAGCGACGCGCCGTAATCTCGATGTGTTGAAATCTCGAGGCGTTGAGGTTGTCGAAGGCTCAGAAGGAGAGCTTGCATGCGGAGGGCGGGGAGCAGGCCGGATGGCCGAACCCGCAGAGATAGTGAGGGCCATCGAGCGCCTGCTTGGCAGGAAAGACAGGAGGATGCGTCCGTGAGCAGGGGAATGCTTACCGCGTTGTTGTTGCTGGGGCTCGCTGTGCTGGTTCTGATTTTCAACCGCGGGCATGTTGAACTTGACCTGATCTTCGGAACGGTTTCACTTCTGAAGTCGCTCGCCTTCCTTTTTTTTCTGGCGGCAGGCGTGGTCATAGGGGTGTTGCTGAGGTGATGAGGGCTGCCGCCGCGGCAAGGAACGGCCGGGTGTTTGCATCCGACCTTCGCGTTGCGGAGAGCGTTCTGGAACGCATGCGCGGCCTGCTCGGCATTAAATCACTGCCCGAGGGATCAGCTCTCTGCCTGCCGGGATGCCGGGCAATCCACACGTTCTTCATGAGATTCAATCTGGACGTTCTTTTCCTCGATAGAGCGGGTGTTGTGCTGCGCTTCGAAAGAGACGTGAAGCCATGGCGGATTTTGTGGTGCCGCGGTGCATTCGGTGTTATCGAGGCGCAGGCTGGATGGCTTGCCGCTTGCAGTTTCAGGGTGGGCGATGTCGTGGAGATCACGGACCGAAGTTCCGTGTTCAGCATGACGACGCAATGCGGGGCAAGTTGAGAGTGATCCCGGATCCTGCGGTTGGGGCCGGGCAAGCCGGTTCAGGGCGCCTGTTTTTGAGAAGAATCCTCAATGGGAAGTCGGACCCTGACATCCTGCGCTGGAATGGTTTTGAAGACGCCAGGCTTGATTTCCAGCTTCAAGTTGCCCTGGGCGTCGGTTTCAGCGAGAACGCCCCTGTATGTTTCGCCGGAGACTGTCCGGATTTCGGTGTCCGGGACAAAGACCCGCATGAGCGTCTCATTGACGCTTGTCCGGCCGCCTTTTTCGACCTGGATGGTGACTGTTTTGGGCGCGTAGCCCTTTTTGGAAATGGTAATCTTGTGCTCGCCCGGCGGGACAAAATCAATGATGAGGGGTTCGGACGGACCGGGATTGTCCGGTGCGCCGGCAGTCGTGCCGGCTTTCGTTCCGTCGACAGAGACATCTGTCCCGGCCGGCCTGGTGATGATCTCTATTGAACCGTCGCTCCGCGCAAGCCTGAACTCCTCAGTTTTCTTCTGAGCTCTCTGCAGTTCAACCGTTCTGGCCATGGGATCGTAGCCCTTGACTTCGACTCTGACACGGTAACTACCCGGAGCGAGATTTTTCAGGACAACGGGCGACTCGCCCTGGAACTCGTCGTTGAGATACACACGGGCTTTGTCCGGCATTGTCACAACGGAAAGTTCGGCGGGTATCGGCTTGAGAGCGGCATTTATGGTTTCGAATTCGCCCGCGGCAAGGCGCAGGGTATGGCGATAAGTTTCGAATCCCTCCATCGCCAATTCGACAGTTATTTCGCCTGCAGGAATGCGGTCAACAGTGCAGGGAGCCTTGCCCTTCGCAACTCCATTCACCACGATGTGAGCGCCTTCAGGGGTGGAGGATATGACAAGTTTTGCCGAATCGGATGTGAGAGAGGCGGACAACACGACCGGCACGCGATCCTTCAGGTTCAGGACGAGATCTTTTGTCTGGTAGCCTGGCATCGAGAGCCTGATCTTGTGTTCTCCGAGAGGAAGATCCGTGAGCAGGAGCGGAGTCTTTCCCCTGTATGCTCCGTTCACACCGGCGTCGGCGCCCGGAGGTTCGGACAGGATGAGGGCAAGCCCGGTAATCGGTTCAAGACGGAGTGTTACTGTAGCCTTCTGGCCTTCGGCGAGGGCGACCGTTTTCCTCGCTTCGACGTAGCCTGGTAGCGAAGCAGCCACGAGATGGACATCCGGCGGAACGTTTTTGAGGCAGACGGGCGAGGACCCCCTGTTGAGGCCGTCCACGGAAACCGTGGCTCCCGCAGGCGTCGTCATAATTTCGAGCTCTGCCGGCGCTCTGGCCGGGGCGGGCGCGGCAGAGGCAATGGATGCCGCAAGGAGGACGGCGGCCGGACAGACAGCTCTGGCCATGTGTCTCATTTCTTCTCCTTCATCCGGCTTTGGACATCCAGCAATCGTTTCCTTGCGTCGGAATTTCTCGGATCCGACCGGTCCGGCACAAGTTCAAGGATGATCTGCAATTCGCGCGCCGCCTGTTCCCATTCGCGGAGCCGTATGGCTCTCGACGCGCGAAAGTTCTGATCTTCATATTTTTCAGTGAGCATGCGTTCCGCGTCGGACTTTGCGCTGATGAGTTCGCCGTAGTATTCGGGTTTAGGCTCCACCGTTTCGAGATATATTTCGGCCTCTTTCAGGCTGCGGATGGCCGCCGAGAGATTGCCGTATTTGATTTCTCTCTCGTCCAGAAGCTTGCGGCCGAGCAGGTAGGCTTCCTGCGCCATCTGGAGCAGTTTGTCGGTCGAGAACTGCATGGCGTCGAGTCCCAACTCGTTCTTTCCGGCCTGTTCGACGATCTCTCTGGCGTTCCTGAAGGCTTCGGGCTCGACTCTGTTGATGACTCTGGTGCGGTGGGTTCGGCGTCCGACAGTAACCGACAAATCCCAGGATTCGAGCGCGTCCGGCTGAATTCCCTCGTAGCGTTCGTCCAGATCGAAAAACCCCGTGTCAACGATGGTCCTGGCAAGTTCCTTCAGGTAATCCTTGTCAACCGGCTTTTCCTTGCGCACGTGGCGGTTGTTGGCCGGATCGTCTATCTGCACGGAGATGATTCCGTCCGCGCTCAGAGAGAGATGGTGGCGGAAGATGTTGGAGGAATCGGCCTGGACCTTCTCATATTCCACCTCAAGAACCGGGGCGGGGGCCACGGCGAAAGGCGGGGGCCTCGGCGGATTCCGCCATGCCCTGATTTTCGGAAGCCACACTGCAAACGCGATAACGATGACAACCGCCTCGATGAGAAGCAGCCTCCGGACGCCGAACTTCTGCGTTTTCCTCTTTGCATGGATCGGGGGCGCCGTTGCAGCCGCAGGAGCCGGAGGGGGCGCGGGTTGTGAGGGTTGGACGGTTTGCTGAGCGGAACCGCGGCCGTCGTTCACGACGCGCAGAAGCGTCTCGCCGACGAGAATCGTATCTCCGACGCGAAGGGGGGACTCCTGCGCCGGCTTGTTGTTGACAAGCGTGGCGTTGGAACTGCCGAGATCCGTTATCCACAGCCCGTCGTTTGTCTTGAAAAAGAGGCGGCAATGGTGCCGGGACATCATGGGGTCCACAATGACTATGTCGTTCTTGGAGGACCGGCCAAGCCTGCCGCCTTCGGGCGGCACGGTTATTTTCCTGCCCTTCTCGGCGCCCTGCTCGACTATCAGATGGAAGACCGGATCGGACATGGCGAACACAATCCTATCAATGTAGCGTCAGGATGGAAGAGCAAAATGCAATTTGGCGCAGGAAACGGCATTCAACCCGGATTTCGCTTTTGAACCGTGATTTTGTGCGATTTGCCCGATGGCGCGGCGTCGCCTACGTGCGGAAACTTGAGGTTTGCGTTCACCGTGCGCAAAGACCGGGGGACCGGCTGCTTCCAACATCCGCAGTATCGGTGACCCGTGATTCAGACAATGGATACACGCAGCAAGCCGCCAGCCGAACCGCTGTCTGATTTGCAGTTTCGCCGGGGCGGATGTTTGACATTAGCGCAGATTGTGGTATGATATGGCAGCATTAGGTTGATGCCAATTTGCTGGAGGCGGTTATGAGAATGTCCATCGTTGCGTCAGCATATCTGGTTCTTGCATTCGCAGCGCTCAGTTACGCTGAGCAGGATCAGGCAGGAAATGTTATTGCCCTGGTCGGCAAGGCGAGCGCTCTCGGCGCGGACGGCAAAACAAGGGCGCTTGCTGTCAATTCGCCTGTCTTCATGGGGGATGCGATACGAACGGAAAAAGGGGCCAAATTGCAGATAATGCTGGCCGACGAGACCGTGATGTCGCAGGGCGAATTGAGCGAATTGGTCATTGACGAGTTTGTTTACGATCCCAAAGCGGCAAAGGGCAGGGAATCGTGCGGCCTCAGGATGACCAAGGGCGTGTTCCGCGTGGTGACGGGCAAGATCACAGAAATGAATCCCGAACGTTTCAAGGCCCGGACAAGGATGGCGACAATAGGAATCCGCGGGTGCGAGGTTGGATTCAGACTGCGTCAGGCAAGAGAGGACATCTACGTGATGTATCTTCCTGAAGACCGGCGGATCCTTGTCGAGAGGATCGCAGCCGCAGCCGCCCAGCAGCAGGCTTCTGAGGATGCGGTCAATATCCTTAACATCGCCAGGAGCGGTGTGGGCGTGACGATCGAGCCGGGCGGGGCCTTGAAGGAACGGAGCGTGAGAACGGCAGAGATCAGGCAGCTTATCCAGGATTCGACGCCCTTTTCGTCCGGACAGGGTGCAGGAGAGGGAAACCTGCGAAACGTGGAAGCAGAACATGAAGCCTCTCTGGGCGAGAAGGCTGATGAAGCGGTGCAGGCCGGCCGCCAGATGGGACAGGCCGGAGCGCTGGGTCAGCAGCTTGACAACATGCTTCCTCCTCTTCCAACGGGGCCTCGATCAGGGCCTGAGGAGACTCTCCCTCCTCCCGGCGCTTTGCCTCCGGTGATGGTGGGGGGCAATCCTGAACTCAGCGACTGGGAGTGGGGGATATGGGAGAACGGCGACGTGGAGTACAATCCCAACCGGTACATCGGCGCGGTCTTCCTCTCCGATACCGAATACTCCGACATCGCTTCGGGCGCGACAACTTATGACCTCGCGGGTATGGGTGAGGCAGGAGCGGTCGTCAGGGACCTCCAGTCCGGTCGCACGACCACATTGTACGGGACATGCAATATTGACATTCATGTTGGAGGAGCCGCGACTCCATCGTGGGGCGGCAGTTTCGACCTTTCGAACAGTGGTGGCGAGACCCTTAGTTTCAGCGTTGATTCCGGCAGCGGCGGCGGAAGCATTGACTCGACGGGTCGTCTTCACCTTGAATCCCTGAACTCCTATTCGCTCAATGCGCTGGGCCGGAGTCTGACGGACAGTTCGCTGTCCCGCTCCATGATAGAAGGCCGTCTCATCAACGGTCCAAACGGCAGCCCGCCGATCACCGCGGTGGCCGGCGAATTCGAGTTTGAACACACGGGCGCGGCCAGGGTGAACGGTGCGTTCGGGGCTAACGTTGGCATGTACTGAGCATCCTCAGGGCCGGTTCTCTTCCTCGGCTTTCTCCGCGGCAAGGGAAGCGGCCAGATCCGAGGTGTCGCGCAGGCGGATCAGGAGTTGATGCAGGATTGTGACGAGCGGTTCCGGAGCGTTCTCCAGTAACTTGTGAAGATCGCCGCGCGTGATGACCTCGACCTCTACCTCAGACTTGGCAGCGACGGTTGCGGACCGGGGTTTCTCGTCGAGCAAAGCCATCTCCCCGATTATTTCGCCAGGGCCGCGTGTTGCCAGTTCGATGGTGCGTCCAGCATCTGTCTTGGTTATTGAGACATATCCACGCCGGATCAGATAGGCCTCGGTGCCGGGCTCGCCCTCCCGGAAGATGGTTTCGCCGGTCCGGAATGTTCGCTTCAACAGCAGTATTTTCATGTGCTCATCCCTCTTCGAACTGGTCAGGAGGTTCAGCCCTGGCAGTCCAGAGCCCGCCTGAGTTCCGCAGGCAGGCCCAAGAGGGCCTGTCGTCCCATGCCGAGGTCTATCCCCTCCATTGAAACTTTTCCAAAGAATGAGGCTGATTCGAATGTCGCGCAGCGATGAATTCTGGCTCTCACCAGGGTCAAATCAGACTTGAACCCCGCGCCGTCAAATGCCGCATCACGGAGGAACGACGAGCCCTCGTAGGTGGCCGGCCCACGGAACACCGCATTTTTGAAACAGGCAGAGCCATGGAAGGCGGCGCCGCCGAAATGGGCGATCTTGCGGAAATCCGCCTGTTCGAACGATACGTCAGCATCGAAGATTGATGCGCCGAACTCCGCGTCTCCCCTGAATATCGAACGGACAAAACTCGTTTCGGCCTGGAACTCCACGTGCCTGAACATGGCCTCCGAGAAGAAGACCGTGCCGTCGAAACGCGCCTCGCCTTCGAAGACAGCATTGAGGAAACGCGCCCTGCCGTGGAAGTTTGCGTCTGTGAAAACTGCGGCGGAAGCAAAACGGACGCCCGCAAAAGCTTCTTCATCAGGCGGGAAGTTCCATCCCGAGAAATCGGTCTCGCCGGACTTGATTCGGCCTGCGGCGATGCGCCAGATGCTGCTCCAGAGGTCCCTGGGGAGCGAAGGCAGAGGAGTATGTGCAATGCAGAGGGTTTCGGGCGAGCCGGCCCACGGTTCCAGCGTGCATCCCCCTCCCTTGTAGGCGCAGGTCGGTGGCATTGCCGTCTCCTCCTTCTCTTGTTGACGTTTGCATACCGCGGCTTCAAAGTCAATTCCGTGTCGTTCGGCTTCGAGCCGCATTTCGCACTTGGAAAATGGCCGGATTGCCTGACCTGTTGGAAAAAGGCGACGTTGAGCCGCAACTCGGCTTGAATATGCAAGCGCTGAAAACCGAGCGGGTGGAATGGAAGAAAGAGGCCAGTCGTCAAGGCTCGAGGGATTGCACGGAGCGGGGCATCTGCTCAAAATAGGCAGGGGGACACGTCAATGGTCGTGGGAATCGTCACGGTGAGAATAAGTCTGCCCGAATCCCAGTCGCTCAAGGATAAACGTCGAATCATCAAGAGCCTCAAGGATCGGGCGCGAAACGCGATGAATGTGAGCGTTGCCGAGGTCGGCTATCAGGACAAATGGCAAATTTCTGAAATCGCCTTCGCAACTGTGGGCTCGGCTGCGGATATCGTGCAGAAACGGCTTTCAGAAATAGACAAATTCCTGAGATCCGACCCGCGATGGGTCCTTCTGGATATCAACACTGAGACGCTGTGATCCGGTTCAGGAGACGACCTTGTAAACCTTGTCCTGGGGCCTCACCTTTGCCGGCACCTTGATTCCCACGGAGTCTCCGGATTTGGCGGCCTCGATCTTGTTGTGCTCGACCTGCATTGAATCCACCGCCGCTGTGACATCTGTCGTATGTCCCTTGATGTGAATAGTGTCTCCCACACGCAGGGTGTCGTTGGTGATTTCAATCGCAGCCACACTGATGCGATCGAAGTAATGGCGAACAACCCCGATTTCGATTTCCGGCATATCGCACGCTCCTGCCGGCAATTGCCGGCGTTTTCTGGATGAGAGACTAGCCCCATCAAAAGGTTATGGTCAAGAATTTTGGCGGATTTACCCGGATACGTTCAGTCATCGGGAGAAAGGCCATTTCCCCAACCGCAGCCACGGCCGGGTCAGCGCGTCAGGAACGGTGTCAGCTCCCGCCACGCCTCGTTGTCCTGCTCATTTCTGATGAACGGAACGAAGCCGAATTTTCTGTAAAGGCAGATGGCGGGGATGCGTGCGGTCGAAGTGACAAGGTAGGCGCGGTAATGGCGGAGTTCTCGCAGCCGCATGCACGCTCGATAGAGCAGAGGTTTTGCAAGGCCGCGTCCCTGAGCCTGCGGGACAATGGCGACCCAATGTATGCGTCCCCATGGTCCGCCGCAGAAACCGTTGTCGAACCAGGCTGTGGCGGTGCCGATGGGCGCGCCTCGCTCGTCGAGAAGAAAAAGCTGGCGGTCGCGCAGAGGACCATCGTCAATGCCGAATTCGCGGGCATGCAGGTCATCGGGAATCGGGAAATGGCGTTCGGCCTCTCTCTGTATGGCCGTCCACACGGCTGAATCGCCCGGCTCATACCAGCGCCATCGGAATGGCGTCGGGAGTTCGCTGGCAGGCAGGTTTTCAAGATCATGCCTGACCATCACTACGCTCAGATTCTTTGTCACCACATCCATTGAAATACCATTCCGGCATTCGCGGACACCGGACCCGGACTGAGTTCACTCTTCCGGCGGCGCGGCGCCGCCGGCCGGCGCAGTTGATTCCGCCTCTGTTTTTTCAGCTTCGCCCGGTTCTGGCGGTTGCGGGTTTTCACCGGGCGGTTGGGCAGATGGCTGTTCAGGTTCGATGGTCTGCGGCTGCCTGGCCTCAGGAGGCGGTTTGGCGGGCGCGAAGTAATCTGCGTCCAGCCGTATGCTGTATGTGGAGTCCTGGAAGCCCCTTTCGACAAATCTGATGCTCCGGATGACTCCGCCGATTACTCCGTCTCTGCCGGCCGGAATGCGCTCGACCGGTTTGGCCCAGCAGTGGAATATGATGTTGGTTTCAGCGTGCCTGAAAAGCAGGAGTCTGGTCCCGTCCTTGGCAGTCTCGGCCCTGACAAACTCGACGGCCAACCGCGCTCTCCTGCCCGCGAATGCCGACAGCGCGTCGTCAATCTCCAAATCGTCGCCCGCGTGCGCGGCCAAGACTTCCACGATATTGCTCCAGGCCGCCGGCGGCGCGGCAGACTCGGCCGTGTCACCACCGGTCGCAGGGGAGAGCGCTCCTGTGAGCAGAATTGACGCGGCCGCGGCCAGGCATGCAAAAACGCGTATTGCCGGATGGCGGCCGCTCGGCTCGCCGTCACGGCCTGATTGCGTGCAGTCGAACGAAAAGACGGGGCGCATCGTCAAGAGGATCGAGGAATTTTGCCCTGATTGTTTCATACGTTTCATTGCTCTCAACCGATGTCTGCTCGACAAAACCCGAAGCGTCGGTCCAGATTCCTTCCGGCAGATTGCCGCAAGTCTGCAGGTGCAGGGCGGCATCCGCCAGGCCGCAGCGTCGGGAGTAATATACAACAAACGCGGGGCCAGTCCACATGGAAATGAGAGCCGGCCGCAAGATGGGGACGGCGGCGGGTGAGCGTGGATCGCTGCCTGCGGCGTATTCGAGCAGATTCGGCGCGCCGTCTCCGTCAGGGTCTGCGAAGTCTCCGCTTGCAGAGCTGTTGGTCAGTTCCTCGGCCGTGAAGTGAGCGTGCCGCCATGCGTCGAACGGGACATCCTTGATCGCGGCGTTTGCGGTCGCGTGTGCGCCCACCCCGTAGGACGGCTGCGGGTTGACGGCGACAGAGACAGTTTCATCGCCTTCGGGCGACGAGTCGCGCAGAGGAACCACAGCGACAAAGGCGTTCGATGCTCCGTTCGAGATGACCACAACCCCGGGCAATGAGGCATAATCGCCGTCCGGCGTCGCCGTTCCGCCCACGGCATACGACACCGCCAGGTCGCCATTGGTGCTGTTGCGGCTGAATGCAAAAGAGGCTGTGTCTCCCGAAAACTCGGAAGCGACGGCGTCCCGAGCGTCCACTGTTACGGTTGGGACAACTTGAGCCTGCTCCGCCAGGTAACCTGCCACAGATGCCGTCATTCGCGCCGCAAATTCGTGGTCAATGTATCCGACCCTGTCGAGCGAATCAGAAACAGTGTGGTAGTATATGTTCGTGGCGGAACTGTGATGATATTCTATGAACACGCAGGAGTCCACAGAAGGCGTCGTGGTGTAGAACGGGCCGTGATCGCTCGCGTTGTTCTGGCCTGAATCAAACGCCTGAATCCCGCCGTATCTTGCTGCTGCAGCGGCAAGGTTCGTTTTGACAGGGCTGGGCGTGGAACTTCCGCCGTAAACACGCGCCCAGTTTGAACTGCCCGGATTGTAGCCTATCATGTCCATGCTGATCATTCCGCGAATGTTTCCCCGCCACATGTTGGAAACGGAGATGCAGATTCCGTTGGAAACAGCGGTCGTGAAGGCATTCACGAACGCGATGGATCCGTAGAGGCCCTTTTCCTCGGCGTCAAATGCAACGAGCACGATGCTCGAACGGAATGAAAACGCGTCCAGAGCCCGTGACAGTTCGAGAAGTCCGGCAACTCCGCTGCCGTTGTCGTCGGCGCCGGGACTGTTGACGAGATGACCGTGTCCGGTGTCCACCGAATCGTAATGCGCTCCTACAATGTAGAACCCCGCGGAAGGATCTGTGCCAGGCTTGAAGGCTATCACATTGCATGCGTTGGTATAGGTGTAAGTGACTGAGGAGTAGCTCCTGTTGAACCAGAAAACCTGGGTGTGAACATTGAAGGAAGCATTCGACAGCAGCACCGCGGTTATGTAGTCGCGCCCGGCGTCATGCTGGTTGGTCGGCCAGCGCAGGGGATTGCCATCGCTGAAACCGCGGCACATTTCGTCGTGCGCGAAAAGATTGCTGAGATGAGTCTGGATTCCGATTCTGCTCACCGAGGCGGCGACAGCTGCCGGACATGCTTCGGACCAGTCAGCGGACAGCGTGGATGGGATCAGGAGAACGAAACCGCACGCTGAGATTGTCGCGAGCGCGGCAGATGCGAGAAGATGGAGGAGTCGCCTTCCACCCATTCTGCTCGCCGCAGAACCTATGCCTGCCTCGGGTTTCGACATGCAGCACGAGTATGGCCTGAGTTTTGATCGTCTGCAAGTCTGAATCCCGGGTTCGACTCCGTAACCCTGATCTTTAGCGAATGAGGATTTGGGCTTGGGAAGGGGGCGGAGAGGACGGAAGAGCCGGGTGGGGCAGAACCTGCGCGCAAAAAAGGGGAGCGGATCCCCCGGCCGGAACGGTTTTATGGCCTCTAAAACGGTCGGATGTACGCCTTTCCCTTCGCAGTCCGCGGATCCAGCGCTCGCGCGGCTTTCACCCGCTTCTTCAACCCGAATTGCTCCAACACCGCCGCCACGGCCAGTTGTCCGCCATGCACGGTGGCCTTTTCGGAGG
>Ga0129299_1000120_pt1 | contig 42978 bp, 36 predicted proteins | sample ConPoolayeCmetaG_FD_94477 | JGI IMG/M metagenome (GOLD analysis project Ga0129299, IMG submission 94477) | Hot spring microbial mat communities from California, USA to study Microbial Dark Matter (Phase II) - Cone Pool mat layer C metaG ...
CCTAAGAATAGATTCCCTGATGAATAAGGGATTGAGACAGTCCGGCCGCTTTTTTATTGATATGAAGCGAAAGAAAAGAATACTAAGAATAGATTCCCTGATGAATAAGGGATTGAGACAAGGCGTCGGGTTCGGAGACCCGACGCCACCAGAAATAAGGGGTTAAGAATATTTTATCTGTCACCTCAAAACAGTACCAAAATGAACAAAACAACAAGGGGGTAAGCCTTGGAAACCATCATCAACTTCATTCTAAAATATCTCCTTTATCTGGCGGTGTTCGCGCTCGGCCTATTATTCGTCGCTTTCGTCTATGGTTTCATCACCGAAATCACCTCGCTGGAAAAGGAAAATAAAGATGACCCGCAATAATAGCGATGTCCTACCGGCTAATCTTTTCCCCGGGAATCAACCTTTCCTCTGCCCGGCGCCCCTTGCCCGCCATGAGCGCCAATTTGATTTGCGGCAACCACACCGCCGAATTATTTTGTAGTATCCCTTTTAATCCAGCGACCAACAGGAAAGGAAAGTCGTGATGCGTGAAAAAAAGGTGATGGTCGTAACCATCGGGGGATCCGAAGAACCGATTATCTACTCGTTAAAAACCCACAAGCCGAATTTCATCTACTTCATCCCCTCGAGAAAAACCGAAAATGGCATTCAAAAAATCGTTGATGCCGCTTATTCCACAAACAGCCGCGTAAAATACAAATCCTTTGTCGCCGAAAACGCCGAAGATCTGCTGCAAGCCTACAAAGCCTGTCAGGAAGCTTTCCATGAAATCAAAAAGCTGAAATTGGACGAATACGAAATCTTGGCCGATTTGACCGGCGGCACCAAAGTCATGAGCGCCGGCTTGGCTCTGGCGGCCGCCGATCAGGGGGTACAGGTGGTCTATGTTTCCGGCCATAGCAGGACCAAAGACGGCATCGGCATCGTGGAAAACGGAACCGAATACGTGATAAGCAGAAGCCACCCCTACGATATTACGGCAAAAAGCCAAATAGAATCGTTCCGCAGCAATTTCAACAGCTGCCGGTTCGAGGCGGCTATCGACGATTGCAACGCCATTATCGGCAAGGGGAATGAATCATTGAAAAACATATTCGGGGCGTTAAAAGATATCTGTGAGGCTTACAGGTCATGGGATCTGTTCAATTTCAAAAGGGCTGCCCACCATCTGAATTGCGGAATAGACCGACTGCAAAAGCTGCTTTTCAATAGAAATGATTTGCAATCTTCGTTCAGTCCGTATATGAGCAAAGTAGCCGAACATTTGAGAAGACTGAATGATATCAAAACCGATGATTTCACGATCGATCTTGTCGAAGAACTTGTCGCCAACGCCAAACGGCGCGCGGCCGAGGGAAAATACGATGACGCGGTCGCCCGGCTATACAGAGCGCTTGAATTGCTGGCTCAGGTCGAATTCAAGGAAGTATATGGACGAAGCACGACGCAGTTTCCGCTTTCTCTTTTGGAGGAGAATATCAGAAACAAAATCTATCCCAATTCCCACGCCGAGCGTCAAGCGGATATCGGATGCCGGCAAGCCTTTGAAATATTGGCTGAAATGAAAAGAATAATCGGCAGTATATACTCCGCCAATAAAAAAGAAATCCATGAATTGCTGGCGGCCCGCAATAACTCGATAATGGCGCATGGAACCTCTCCGATCGACAAAAAAGCCTTCGACAAATTTCTTCAACTATTCGATAAGTTCAATATCGATTATGCAAAAATCGAATTCCCGAAATTCGATCTTGAATGGTTTGCAGTTATCGGATTAGTCGGGGTGGCCCAATGATCGATGCCGATCGAATGAGTCAATTGCAAATTCTTTCGGTGACTGTCAACGTTAAAGCGACGGATGATATCGTATGGAATTCGTTCCCCGGAAGCGTTATTCACGGGATAATCGGTTTTCGTCTCAAAGACATGTCCTGCGTGGTAAAGCATCGGGACTGCAAAAAATGTTTTCTGGCCCAATCCTGCGCCTACGGTTTGCTCTATGAATCGCCCGTTCCGCCGAACAGCAGCAGGATGCGGCTTTATCCTCAGACTCCGCACCCGATAAGAATAACCGTTTATCCATGGGATAAACCTGTGCTGGCGGCCGGCGATGCTTTCGATATTGGAATAACGCTTTACGGGAAAGCCGCCGCTTATTTGCTCGTGGTATTGCTGAGTCTTGAAAAAAGTCTTGCCGAAGGTGTGGGAAGAGCCCAGAAAAACGACCGCGGGAAAGCGAAAATCCTTAACGTATCCGATAGTCTGGGAAACGAATCGATATCATGGGAGAAGCTGAAAATCGATTATCGCAACATAGCCGAACCACGGCAATTGGCGGAAGTATCGGCGATTGATTATGCGGAAAATGTTTCCCTGAATTTCCGCTCGCCCCTGAAAATCACCGTCAACGAAAAAATAACCTTTCGACCGCAGCCGCGGGATATTGCGGCGAATTTGCTGCGGCGGATCGACAATTTATCGGCATTCTACGGCCAGTCGCAGATCGATCCGCGGGCTTATGAACTGATCGGTCTGGCTGAGAAAGTCGAATATAACAGCAGTCTTAAACGGATCGAGGCGATACGCTACTCAAGCCGCCAGAAAAAAACGATCAGCATGTCCGGAGCACTGGGGGCGATAACCATAAGATCTTGCCCGCCCGAATTGGCGCAGCTTCTTAAAATGGGGGAATATATCGGTATCGGCAAAGGCACGACCATGGGACTGGGTGATTATAGGTTGGGTGATTTCGCGTAGATTACGGTAATGCGATCTTTCGTGCGGAAACCCGCAGCCATGATTTGAATATCTTTTGACGAGCCGAATATTGACTATCGGCGGCTATTTACTGCGGGCGAATGCGGTGGCGGCCGCTTTCCCAGCGACATAGCCGGAGGAAAAAGCGAATTGCATATTGAAACCACCCCAAGGCCCCAGCACATCCATCACCGCGCCGGCGAAAAACAAGTTTTTCACCAATTTCGACTCGCCCCCTAAGGGATTTATTTCATCGACCGACACACCGCCTTTGACGCCTCTGGTGTAATTGAAGGGTCTGGATCCGGAGACGGTCAATCGAAAATCTTTGAGGGCGACGATAAGCGCTTTACGTTCGAGGTTGGTCAGGCGCAGCAAAGACTTTTCGACATCGATATTGCAGAGTTTTCCGATCGCCATGGCCGTTTGCCGATCGACGAATTCGTTCAGGCACTCGTTTACTTTCAATCGCGCGTTCGACAATTGCGCCTCGATCAGTTTGCCGTCAATACGTTCTCTGGAAAAGTCGGGGACGAAATCCAGAGCCAGTTCCACCTTGCCTTTGCTGAGATATTCGATGACTTCGGCCGAATTATCCAAAATGAGCGGCCCGGAAATCCCGTAATTGGTAAATTTTACGGCGCCCCGGCCGTCGAATATCGGTTTGTCGTCGGCAAATATCGTCAGCCCGATGTCGTTCATCGACACCCCGGCCATGAAACGGAAAGCCTTTTCCTTGATCAACAGATCCACCATGGCGGGTTTGATCGCATTTACGGTGTGCCCCGCTTTGCGGGCGATTTCATAACCGTCCTGAGTCGATCCGAATTTCGGCGAAGAAAAAGATCCGGTTGCCAAAATCACCGCCGACGCCGGATGCGTGCCCCCGTTTATGACAACCCCTTTTACCGAACCCTTTTCGATTACCAAGTCGGTGACCCGGGCGGATTTTATAATTTTTGCGCCTGATTTTATTGCCTTTTCGGATAAGGCGTTGATAATGGCGTTCGGCTTATAGCCGTTCGAATGAAAGTGGCCATACTCGTCAGGTTTCAAGGTGAAGCCGATTTTTTTCAGGAATTTTACGAGATCGGCGTAGCTGAAATTTTTCAAAAAAGGCTCGACGAATGCCGATTTGTCGCCGAATCTTGCCGCCATTCGCGCCGGCGGCAATTTCTCGGTGAATATGAACTCATCGGGGGGGATAGCGGCTACTTTTTTGCCCGGCCAGGGGTTTTTATTGAATAGCGTAACCGGGGCTGATTCTGCGGCGGTCGCCGCCGCGAGCAACCCGGCTGGACCACCCCCCACTACAACCACGGGCGTCAATCCGCCATCAGTGCTCACCACACCTTGTTCCCGCAACCGTCTGACGGTTTTCGAAATTAAATTGATTTAATCATAATCAAAATATCAACGGCCTGTAAATTGTCAAGTATTTTAATGCAACATATCAGGCGCTTTTCGTGTTCCTGATTTGAAATCTTGACAAATGCGGCAGTCGGCCTACCTTTGCTCAGGATATGGAAGGCCGATTTTAACTCCTTTGTATTAGGCCTGCGGAATATGCCGCCGAAAATATTCTTTGGTTCTTTCGGAAGTTGAAGGAGGATTCGATGCGGGTCGTTTTTGCGTCGCTATTATTCGTTTTCTGCCTACGGTTAAGTGCGACTGGTGGTCTGCTGCTTCTCAACGAAAACGGGAATTATTGCCATCCCACACAACTATCAATTGCCCGTACGCGTTTTGAATTGAATCTTGGGCAAATCGAAATCGCGACGGACGATGCCGGAGCAAGGGCAATTTTGCCTGAATTCGACAGAATTACGATAGGTCAGATTTCCGGCCCTCAGGAAACGGTTCTGCCTGTTTACACTCTTCTGCTGGCAGTACCTCCGGATAGCCGCCTTGAGACATCTATCGAAGAAGACGAATTCGTTGACGTTCCCGGAAACATTCTTGCCGCTGCCACCGCCGAGGATTTGGAGTGGGTGAACTCAAATATCGAAAGGCAGGGGTTTTATCCGGCCGATTTGGTTACTTTTGAAAAAGTGGGGCAATTGAGGGATCTTGTTTTAGCCCGACTGACAATTTATCCGGTCCAATACGACTTACAAACACAGACACTGAGAGTCCACCATAAATTAATGATTAAAGCTGTCCACGATGGAGACGGGCTTTTGCTTGACAGTGAAAGTTTGAGCGAGGCATTTCTGCCGATTTATCGATCCCTTTTGTTTAATGCATCGTTGTTAAGCGCATATTCTGTCGGGCGCGGCGAGTATTGGGTACTTTCGCACGGCAATTTTGTATCGGGCGCCATGCAATTGGCCAATTGGAAAAAAGCCAAAGGTTATCCGGTGAGAGTGATTTCCCTTTCCGACATAGGCTCTAATCCAAGTTCCTCGCAGATAAGGACATATTTGTTGAATCTGTATAACAACGCCGCCGTAAAGCCCGATTATATCTGCCTTGTCGGCGATGTCGATATGTCGGGCGGCTACGGTTTGGCAACCTACACATATACCAACCCATATGGTTTCGGGACGATCGATTCCGATAATTTTTACACTTTTTTGCGGGGTTCGGATTATTTCCCGGAAGTTTTGATCGGGCGCATCTCAATCGATTATGCCAATGAATTGACGCAATATCTCGCCAAACATGCCGGTTATGAACGCTTTCCGCCCATGGGAGATCTTGATTTTTACCGTCGGGCGACGGTTATTTCAGGCGGGGAAAATAACTATTTCTTCACGCCGCGGTTGACCAAGCTGTGGTGCCGCGAGATGATGCTCAATCACGGATTTAGTGCGGTCGATACAATATTCGCCTCCGATTATTACGAACCGCCGCCGAGCGCTATCACCAACTCGCTGTCAAGGGGGGTGGCGTTCGTTAACTATCGCGGCTATGGCACTCCCGATGGTTGGACATCGCCGTATTATACTTCATCTTATCTGAATCAGATAACCAATGCCCCTTATTTCGGTGTCATGCATTCGATTGTTTGCGGAACCGGCGATTATAATGATGTTGTTTCGTCATGTTTCGGCGAAACCTGGATCAGAATGAACAATAAAGGCGGCCCCGGATTCATCGGCAATACCAATCACGACGCCCATACGAAATGGACTAACGCTATCGACCACGGCATCTACTGGGGCTTGTTCATGGCCGGCGCCACCACGCTCGCTCAATCGCAATTGGCCGGAAAGATGAATCTGTTCCTTTCTTTTCCCGAAAACACCGCTCCGGGCGGCCAGGTCGAATTATACTTTAATAGTTACAACGTTTTGGGCGACCCCGAGCTTAACTGCTGGATTGCCCCGCCCTCAAGCATCGCAGTCTCCCATCCCGAGTCGGTCGGCATCGGCTCTGCCGGTATAGAGGTCGTCGTCAACGATATCAACGGAGCGCCGATAGAAAGCGCTTATGTCTGCCTATGGAAAGATACCGAAATACATCTGCTGAAAAGCACCGATAGCCGGGGGAAAGCCGTTTTCGCTGTCAGTACCGCCGGATCCGGGCAGATTGCGGTTACGGTTGCCGGAAAGGGGCTGAAACCATATGAAGGGGTGATACATATCAGCGAAAGGCCAGTGTACTGCAATGTTTCCTCATATTCGATTGACGATGACAGTATCGGCGGGACATATGGAGACGGCAACGGCTCGGCCAATCCCGGCGAATTGGCCGGCGTCGTCCCAGTCGTCCGGAATTTCGGCAGCAGCACGAACGCCACTGGCGTCGCCGGCGTAATCTCATCCGTTTCCCCGTATATTCAAATTATATCCGATTCGGTCTGGTTCGGCGCCGTTGCTCCGGGCGATTCGGTAATCGCCGCCGAACCTTTTCTGATACGAATAGGCCGGGATACGCCCGATGGTTATCCACTGCCGCTGCAAGTTACGATCACTGCCGAAGGCGGCTATAGTTGGACCGGTTATTTGGAGATTGCCGTAGCGGCTCCGTCAATCGTCATCAATTCGTTCCAGATCATAGGCGGCAACGAAAACGGTCTTCTCGACCCGGGCGAATCGGTATATTTGAAGATGGAGCTGGCCAATATTGGACATCGCCCGATGAGGGAATCCCGGGGGGTGCTCCGTTGCTCCGATTCACTGATAACTGTTCAGGATTCAGTCGGCACTTTCGGCGCGATCGATACCAATGCGATAGGAAACAACGATACCGATCCCTTTATTATCTCGCTGGATAATGGAGCCTACAACGGGCGGGTGATCAATTTTACTTTGAATCTGATCGGGAGCGACAGCCTGACTCAAACTTGTCATGAGGCGATCAGCGTCGGCAATCTGGCGTCCACCGACCCGATCGGCCCGGATGGCTATGGTTACTATTGTTTCGACAATACCGATGTCGGTTATCTGTATCATCCAGTTTATGAATGGGTTCCGATCGACACCACCGGAAGTTATGTATCGCTGTATGACGATCGGGTGGCGACCATCAATCTTCCTTTTCCGGTTAAATACTACGGCCAGACATATACGAGGGTCACGATTTGCGACAATGGCTTCATCGCCATGGGTTCGAGCTGGTGGCCGGCTTTTCTGAACGCTCATATCCCGGGGCCGCAGTGTGCGCCGGCGATGATTGCGCCTTTTTGGGACGATTTAAGCAGCGGCACTTCACAGCCTTTGAAAGTCTATTATCGATACGACATGACGAACGGACGAATGATAATCGGCTGGAACAGGGCTTACAATAACGATACCTATCAGCGCATTACTTTTGAAATCATCATTCTCGACGAAAGCGTGTGGCCGACGCTTACCGGCGATAACGAGATTATTATTCAATACAATACGATCCCCGGCGCCAACCTGAACAGTGTCGGTATCTGCAACCAGGACAGGACGATCGGTATCGGTTATGTATTCAACAACCGATACGCGGCCGGCGCCGCGGTTTTGACGAATCAGCGGGCGCTGAAATTCACCACCGGCAGCAGCTATATCACGTCAATTGACGATGACGTCAACCGACCGGGGATTTTCGAGATGAGTCGGAATTATCCAAACCCATTTAATCAATCGACCGTCATAAATTTCGAGTTGCCGCAAGCGGGTCTCGTAAAACTTGATATTTATGATTTGCTTGGGCGGAGGGTGAGGACGCTCGCCGAAGGATTGCTGGATGCCGGTAAGCACTCCGCCGTCTGGGATGGCAGGAATGAATCCGGACAGCCGGCGGCAGGCGGCATCTATTTTTACCGGATTACGGCTGCGGGCAAGGAATCTATCCGCAAGATGGTATTGCTTAGATGAACCCGCGCTATCGTCATAGGCCGCCGAAATGCAGCGTCAGTTCGGCGGTTTTATTTTTGTTTCTGAAAGCAATCCGGCCAGCCTTCAGGGCGTTCCCAAGGCGGGCGCCGTCCTGATAACCTTCTGTTTTGGATCGATTTGGATGAATGAAATTGCCGATACTGCCGATATTCCAAACGTGATTCGAATAGGTAGTCCTTGACAGTTGAGGAGGTTGCCGATATAATTGCATCTTTGAAAATGATTGGTGGCGAATGAAAAGAATCGGATTGCTTACTTCCGGCGGTGATTCTCCGGGAATGAATCCCTGCATAAGGGCGGTGGCTCGGGAGGCGTATGCCAGGGGTATAGAGGTCGTCGCTTTCCGTCGCGGATTTGCAGGATTGCTCGATAATGACTTCATGATTTTGACAGCCGAACATACCTCCGGAATCATGCAAAAGGGCGGAACCATACTGCTTACCGCAAGGTGCGAAGATTTCAAATATGAAGAAGCCCAAAAAGAAGCGATCAAAAATCTGTTCAAAAACGGCTGCGACGGTTTGATCGTAATCGGCGGCGATGGGTCGTTTCGCGGCGCTCAGGCGATCGCCGGCAGGGGAGTTGACGTTATAGGAATACCCGGCTCCATCGACAACGACATTTATGGGACCGATATGAGTCTTGGAGTCGACACGGCGATGAACAACATCATCGAGGCGGTGGACAAGATCAAAGATACGGCATCGTCGCACGAACGGACATTTATAATTGAAACCATGGGACGGGGATCGGGATACTTGGCCTTGATGAGCGGAATCGCCACGGGTGCCGAGGCGGTCATTATCCCCGAGGTGCGCTATGATCTTGAGAAAATCGCCGCGCGTCTGAAAGATCGCTATAGGCAAGGTAAGGTCAGCAACATCATTATCGTCGCTGAGGGGGCTTCCACCGCCTATCAGGTCGGCCGGCAGCTTTCGCGGATCGCCGGCATCGAATCCAAAATCACGGTGCTCGGCCATCTCCAGCGAGGCGGATCGCCATCGGCATTCGACCGCACGCTCGCATCGCGGCTCGGATCGGCGGCCGTGCAGAAGCTGACCGAGGGGTTTTCCGGATGTATGGTGGGCTTGATGAAAAGCGAGATCAAACTTTCGTCTTTTGATACTGTGTTCAATAACAAGAAAGAACTCGGTCCTAAACTGATCGAGCTTGCAGAATTGCTCGGAAAGTAGGCTATCTATGCGAATAGGCATTTTAACAGGCGGTGGAGATTGTCCCGGACTGAATGCGGTGATACGCGCCGTTGTGGTTAAGTCGATAAAAGATTATCAATACGAGGTGGTGGGAATTCTCGGCGGCTGGAAGGGCTTGTTTGAGGAAAAATACATCAAGCTCGACAGGAGTCAGGTCCGGGGCATAGTTTACAGGGGCGGAACGATACTGAAGACGTCTCGGACAAATCCGCTGAAAATCGAAGACGGCATAAGAAAAATCGTCAAAAGCCTCGAAAAACAAAAAATAGAGGCGCTGGTGGCTATCGGCGGCGAAGATACTCTGGGGGTGGCCGCCAAGCTTTTCGAAAACGGCGTCAAGGTGATCGGGATCCCGAAAACAATAGATAACGATTTGGCCGGCACCGATTATACGTTCGGTTTCGATACGGCGATAAATATCGCCATGGAAGCCATTGATCGACTTCACACGACGGCCGAAAGCCATAATCGGGCGCTGGTGGTCGAGGTCATGGGCAGGCATACCGGCTGGATCGCCATCGAATCAGGCCTTGCCGGCGGCGCCGACGTCATTCTTATCCCGGAACGCCCGTTCGATATCGATTCCGTTTGCGAAGTTATCAAGAAACGCCAGGAAAACGGCATGGATTTTTCGATCATCGTGGTGGCCGAAGGCGCCAAATTCAAGGTTGACGCCGATCAGGATGGAACATTCATCCTGCAAGATATGCAAAAAGACGCTTTTGGGCATGTCCGCCTCGGTGGAATAGGTAATGTGCTGGCCAAGGAAATCGAGAAAAGAACCGGATTCGAAACGCGGTACGTTATTCTCGGGCATATTCAGCGCGGGGGCTCGCCGACCGCTTTCGATAGGGTGCTGGCTTCCCGGTTCGGTGTGGCGGCCGTTGACCTCATAGCCAAGGGGGAATTCGGCAAGATGGTGGCCCTCAAAGGAAATGAGATCCATAGTGTGCCGTTGGAGGAGGCGCTGGCAAAGCCGAAAACAGTCCCCGACGACCTTTATCAGGCTGCTGAAGTGTTCTTCGGGTAAATGAATAAACAGTTAAGGAGGGATAATGGGCGCAAAAGTTGGCATCAATGGTTTCGGACGGATCGGACGCCTCGTGTTCAGAGCCGCCTTGAACGATCCAACCATAGATATCGTTATGGTCAATGATATCACCAACGCCAAAACACTGGCGCATTTGCTGAAATACGATTCGATCCACAGAACATTGCCGCAGGAAATCAGCGCCGGCGAGGACAGTTTCACCATCGCCGGGAAAACGATAAAAGTAACCGCCGAAATGGATCCCGCCAATCTGCCGTGGAAAAGCCTTGGCGTAGATATCGTGCTCGAATGCACCGGCAAATTCACGGAAAAGGATAAGGCCGCCAAGCATATTTCGGCCGGCGCCAAGAAGGTGTTGATTTCGGCTCCGGCCAAAGGTCACGACGGAACATTCGTGCGCGGAATAAATTTCGACAAATACGATCCGGCAAAACATCATATAGTCTCGATCGGATCGTGCACTACCAATTGCCTTGCCCCGATAACCAAAGTCCTGCATGATAATTTCGTGATCAAGCGCGGATTTATGACCACGATACACTCCTATACGAACGATCAGCGCATTCTCGATTTGCCCCACAAGGATCTACGCCGGGCTAGGGCGGCGGCCATGTCGATGATTCCCACCACTACTGGAGCCGCCAAAGCTATCTCCGAAGTGATTCCCGAAATGAAGGGGCGCCTCGACGGCGTTGCGGTGAGGGTTCCCACGCCGGACGGATCGCTTGTCGATCTCGCTGTCGAAGTCGAGAAGCCGACGACGATTCAGGATGTAAATGCCGCCATGAAAAAAGCGGCCGACGGTCCAATGAGAGGCGTTTTGCGTTACACCGAGGATCCGATCGTTTCCTGCGATGTCATCGGTGATTCCCATTCGTCCATTTTCGATTCGTTATCGACGATGGTCATGGGCGGCACTTTGGTTAAGGTTTTCTCATGGTACGATAACGAATGGGGTTTTTCCTGTCGCATGCTTGATATGATTAAATTGCTTGCCGGTCAGAAGATATCGTGATCTGAATCCCCAACGAATGATCCTGTTCCCCGTTGAATGGCAGGATTTCCCGAATAAATCGCAGCTATGGAGGGCGCCGCTCTGGCGCCCTTAGGCATTTGGGCGTTTCGGCGGCAGGTTTTCGAATATACGATGAACGTCCGGCATTTTGTCATTGAAAACGCGGCCTCCTGATGATATATGATACCCTTATTGGAGGAGGTCCCATGAAAATTCATAATCCGCCCAAAGCGATATACTCGGTTTTATTCACGCTGTTGTTGACGGTCAGCTTTTTCGCCTGCGGCTCGGAAAAGTCCCCGACCAACCCGTCTGTGACCAGTCACATCGTTTATATTTTGGTGCCCTATCCCGATGAGCCGTTGTTCGATTCGGTGGCGGTTATAAGGGCAAGCGTTACCGGACAGGGCATTTCGTCGCCGATTTCGACTAGTCAGACGGTTAATCCAAACAGTGATTGGCTGGTTCTGGTCATGACCGTTCCCGAAGGCACGTCGCGCATGTTTGCGGTTTATGGTCTCAGTCCGCAAAACGTGGAATTGTATCGGGCTTTGATTGTCAGCGATGTGCTTGGTCCGGGGAATACCTATTTGACGGCTGAGCTGCAGAGGACGACGACGCCGCCTCAGCAGACCGTCTATTTACTGCTGCCGCATCCGCCCGACCCGCTTTTCGAAATGGTTGATTCGATCGATGTATCGATTACCGGCGACAATATCGAAACGCCTTTGTTCTTCAGCAAGCCGGTTACAGCCGACAGCAACTACACTTTATTTTCGCTTCTTGTCCCCGAAGGGACGAAAAGGTATCTTGACATATTTGGAGTGGATCTATCCGGGCGGCGGCTCTATCGGGCCTTAATGTCGGTCAGTTTTTCCGATACCGGAGACGTATTTTTGACATCGACCTTGCCTCAAATCGGATATTGCAGGCCGGGCCGGATAAAGATATTCCGCAATATGATACCGTTCGGGAATTGGGCCGAGCTCGACTCGGTTTTGATAGCCGCCGGCATTCCCGAAGGGGCAGGCGACCGGCGCTTTCAGGTGTTCGGCTCAACATATATGGGATCGCTGGCGCTGGTTCCCGGGCGCGACCTGCTGATATTCGAGGGTTGGCAGAACCTCACTTATTATTATGATTATATGTCGGCCAGAGCCGATATCGAGGCCTTTATCGATTCCGGCGGTGTTGCGCTTTATATGGTCAACGAAGGCCAATCCCATGGAGGGTATTATGGCCAGACCGGTATGCGCTTTCCGGAAGATGTATCGTTTGTCGATGAATTGGATAATATAAATCTTTCGGCGCTTCCGGCGCACGATATTGTTGCCAATCTTCCCGAAACCCTTACCGGATTTTCAGCTTCGCACGGGGCGTTGGCGAATCTGCCGACGGGAGCCGCCGTTCTTTTGACCGATTCCCGCAACCGCCCGACGTTGATCGCGTTTGCCAAGGGGAGAGGGATGGTGGTGATGTCCACCCATCCGCTCGAGTATCTTTATCATCATCGAAACGAATATACCTCCGGCTCGCTTCTTTCCCGAATCGTCAGATTCATGGTCGGTCTCGACCCGACGCCGAATCCATAGTCCGCCGGCAAAATAAAAAGGCTGGAACGGGCGCATAGTTTAACATGTCGCCTATCGCCGACAATCGAGTTTCAATCGGCCTTCGGCTCATATGGGGGCTTGATTATAGGTGCGGAAATTCGTATATAAATCGAGGCAATCCGGCCGAAGTCCGAGCAGGAGGGGCCGGTTGACGATAATGTATTGAGAAAGGAAAGCCGATGTCGTCTGATGACATGTTACGATGGGACCTTGATTCGCTGTTTCCCGGCGGTTCGGCCTCGAAAGAATATGCCGAATTTCTGAACCGTATTCGCGAAAAGCTTGATTCGGCCGGGCAATTGCTCGATAAAATCAAAAATCAAAATGATCTTCTTCATTTCGGTGAATGGAGAACTTTTGTATTAAGTTTGCAGGATCTATATGACCATATCAGACACGCCGGGGCGTTCGCCGGGTGTCTTACCAGTCAGAACGTCAATGACGAACTGGGGCACAGCCATGAGGCGACGGTCAGCCAATTCGGTGCCAGATGGCAGGTATTGATGACGGGATTCGAGGAATTCGCCATAGCCGTCGGTGATCAACAATGGCAGGAATTCGTGGCCCAAGACGGACTTAAGGAAATCAAATTCTACCTGGATGATTTAAGAGATCGGGCGCGGGCGAAAATGGCTCCGGAGATGGAAAAACTCGCGATCAATCTGGCTGTCGATGGTTATCATGCCTGGAATCGACTATATGATAAGATGGCCGGCGACCTGCGCGTCGATTTCGAGGAAAACGGCAGAACCGATAGGATTTCTCTGGGACAACTTTCCAGCAAACTCGAATCGCCGGACAGGAAAATACGCGAAACCGCTTTTATGAAATTGCAGGAGGCTTGGGAGTCGCGGGCTGAACTGGCGGCCATGGCGTTGAATTCGCAGGCTGGATTCCGATTGGCTCTTTATCAGAATCGAGGCTGGCAATCGCACCTTTATGAGCCGCTGCGGATAGCCAGATTGAAAGAGGAGACTCTGGCCGCCATGTGGTCGGCGGTGGCGAAATCGATCGAGCGGTTTAAGCCGTATATAATCGCCAAGAAAAAGATTCTCGGTATCGATAGTTTCAAGTGGTTCGATCAGACGGCGCCGGTGGGAAAGTTGAATAAGTCATATTCATATCCGGAGGCTTGCAGCTTTATAGTCGAGCATTTATCGAGTTTTTCCGAGGAGATGGGCGCATTTTCGCGGATGGCTCTCGACAAACGATGGGTGGAATCGGAATACCGCCCGGGAAAGGCGGCCGGCGGTTTCTGCACCAGTTTCCCGCTGAAAAAGGAAAGCCGTATTTTCATGACTTTCAGCGGAACTTTCGGCGGTCTGTCGACGCTGGCTCACGAACTGGGACATGCCTATCATTCATTCGTCCTCAAAGACAAACCTTCTTTCGCTTCCCGGTACCCGATGACTCTGGCCGAAACTGCCTCGACGTTCAATGAGCTGCGCGTTACCGATGCCGCCCTCGAATCTTCGGACGACCACGAGGAAAAACTGATGCTGCTCGATCAGAAGATCGCCAACGGTTTCACGATGCTTTGCAATATCCGGGCCAGATTCATATTCGACGATACGTTCTACACGGAGAGAAAAAAAGGGTTCGTCCCCAGAAGCAGATTGAACCAGATCATGCTTGAAGCGCAAAAGCAGGCTTACGGCGATCTGATCGAAGGCGACGGGTGGCATCCGCTGTTCTGGGCTTCAAAATTGCATTTTTTCATCACCGCTATGCCGTTTTATAATTTCCCGTATACGTTCGGTTTCCTGTTTGCCAACGGCGTCTACGATCGGGCGCTTAAAGAGGGAAAATCGTTCGCCAAACGATATAGAGCGTTGCTTGAGGATACCGGCTCGATGACCAACGAGGAGATCGCCGAAAAACATCTTGGGGAAAACCTCACGCACGAGGATTTCTGGGAAGATTCGATTGACAGGGTTTTGGCTGATATAGAACCATTTGTGAAGATGGCGGGCTGACCGCGCCGATTATTTCAATCCAGCCGACATTCGCTTGGGGCAGGTGCGCTGACAATGAAAAATAGCGGGCGATGGGGCTCGAACCCACGACGTCCAGCTTGGGAAGCTGACATTCTACCGCTGAATTACGCCCGCCTCGAAATTCCGGTTCTGTTCGACCGGATTTGAGTCAAAATAGGCGGCGATTGAAATGATGTCAAGGAAATCCCATCGACCGAAACGCGCCGTAATTTGCCATGATATGGCAGATTAAATCGGCCGATAATTGTTAAGGGACGAAGTCATGATTTGAAAGGCAAGTAGACGATGATGAGGCGGATTTGGAAGCTCAGGAAATCTGGCGCAGACTTGCTGATGGCGATTTCGATTGCTGTGGCTTGTCTTAAGGCGGTTCCCCTGACGGCACAGGAAATATCGACCTTCAAAGTGGAAACCGTCGGCCTGATTGAAGCGGGCGATACGATTCTGGCGCGTCATGAGGCCGTGGAAGAATTGCTTCGCCAAGCGCTGACCAAAGCGATTTCTTCAATCGTTACCGAACGACTAACGACCGAAAAACTGGCGGCGATCGAATCGGACCTGTTGAGCAGGCATCAAGGGTACCTTTGGCGGCTGGAATTAACAGGGGAATCGATAAGCGAGTCGCCTTCGCCGTCTCTGACCATATCTGGGGAAATCGGCTTTGATATGACAAGAATCCGCAAAGATCTCGCAACAATCGGAATTCCCCAAAAAAAACAGGATCTCCCGCGGGTGCTGTTGATGATCAGGCAGGTCAATATCGATGATGAGCGCCGTTATGGCCAAGGCGGGTCGATCAACAACTCCGAAACCAAGGTGATGGAAGTCATGTCGGCCGCCGGTTTTCCGCTGATTGACGAATCGTTGTTCATAAGGTCATTAAGCAGCGCTCGTCAGGCCGCTGTAATGGCGAAAAATATCGATACGCTTTCGGCCGTCGCCCGGGAATTCGGGGCTCAAGTGATCGTTTTGGGAAGTGCAATTTCGGAGAGGGCTAAATCCATAATCGCAATTGAGGGAATGACGACGGCGGAAGCAACGGCTAAACTGGAAGCCATAATACCTTTTACGGGTGAAACGGCCGCCACCGCCCTTTCGAGAGCCTTTCAGACTCATGTGGATATCATGGCGGCGGGGATTTTGGCGATTGAAAAAGCGTCCGCCGAAGCCGCCGAAATATTAAGTCGGTCGCTGGCCGATTACTGGGCCGCCGACCTGAAATCGAGCCATAAACTGACGCTGGTGGTCAATGGATTGAGATCGATCGAGGATCTGCTTTTATTCAAGAATGAGCTTCTCGAGACCGTTGTCGAAGTGAAATCGCTGGAGAAAAGAACCTATGCCGATGCCGTGGCCGCCTATGATATGATTTCCTCGTTACCGAGTGATAAGCTCGCCGATAAGCTGTCCTCCGAATCTTTGCCCTCGTTCAATATTGCCCTCAGATCCCGCTCGCAGAATTTTCTTGAACTAAACGTCAGACCCAAATAGCTCGCGCCGCAGGAAACCTGCTTTGAGTGGAGATTCCTGATGATGCCAGCCCAAACAGGCAGTTGATTTTGGCGGCTGCATTTGGTAGCTTATAATATGCTCGAAATAAGGTCAATTGTCAGAGGATCTCCGGCCGATTGCGGCAGATTCGCCGTCGGTGATAAGTTGATATCGATAAACGGCCATGAAATCAACGATTTTATAGATTATAGATATCATCAGGCCGCGGCGATCCTCAAAATCATCCTCTGCCGGGGAGAAAAACAGTCTGTATTCAGGATAATCAAAAATATCGATCATGATCTCGGATTGGAGTTCAAACCCGACCGGATAATCAGGTGCCGCAATAAATGCCGGTTTTGTTTCGTGAACAACAATGCCGCGGGGATGAGAAGATCGCTTTACCTGAAAGACGACGATTACAGGTTGTCGTTTTTGCACGGCAATTATATAACCCTCACGAATCTGTCCGATTCCGACCTACGGCGCATAATCGAAATGAGATTATCGCCTCTTTATGTGTCTGTGCACGCCACCGACGCCCGGGCAAGAACAAGGCTTTTCAATAGAGCCGACCTGCAGCCGCTTATTCCCTTATTGCGGAATCTCGCCGAAGGCGGTATACGCATGCATTGCCAAGTCGTCGTTGTGCCGGGAATCAACGACGGCGAAGTGCTCAAAACGACCGCCCGCGACCTAGCGGAATTACGCCCCGCCGTACAATCGCTGGCAGTGGTTCCGGTCGGTCTGACCAAGTACGCATTTTCCCGCAAAAGAGGAAAGTTTCCGCTGCGTTTGGTGAAATCGAGCGAAGCGAGGCGGCTAATTGCGGCGGTTGCCGAATTCAGGCGGAAATTCGGCAACAGGCATAACGGATTCGCTTACGCCTCCGACGAGATGTTTTTGCTGGCCGGGATACCGATACCTAAACGTTCATATTACGATGAATTCCCTCAAATCGAGAACGGCGTCGGCATGGTCAGGCGATTTATCGATTCTATCCCTCCCGTTGCCAAAAGGAGGGTAAACGCGCTGGCGGTTACCGGACGTTCCATGTTGCCTTTCTGGAAAGAGAAAATAATTCGCGGGGCCGGCAATACTCTGAAAGCGGTTGCCGTCGACAACCGGTTCTGGGGGAAAAGCGTTACCGTAACAGGCCTGCTTACCGGCGCCGACATCCTCAGCCGATTGAAAAAAATGAGGAAAGGACCGCCCGTGGTGATTCTTCCCCCGAACTGCCTCAATGACGATGACCGATTCATCGACGATTATTCCATGGAAGACCTTTCCACTGGGCTCGGTAAGCAAGTTGTGCGGGGCAGCTATGATTTATCTGAAACGTTGGATATGTTGAGATGAATCGCCCGATTGTGGCCATCGTCGGCCGGCCGAACGTCGGCAAATCGACGCTTTTCAACCGCTTGATAAAACAACGAAAAGCTATCGTCGACGATCGCCCCGGAGTGACCAGAGATCGCAATTACGCCGTCTGTACCTGGAACGGCCGTGATTTTCTGCTTGTCGATACCGGCGGTTTCGTGCCCGATTCGAAAGACGACATAATCTCCCAAGTTTCCGCCCAGGTCAAGGCGGCGATCGATCAAGCCGAGGTCGTCTTGTTCGTGCTCGATGGAATCACGGGGATACAGACCGAAGACGACACGATCGCCAGACTGTTGAAACACTCTAATAAGAAGGTTTTGGTTGCCGCCAATAAAATCGATGGCGAGCGTCAGGAGGCGATCAGCCACGATTTCCGCAAGCTCGGATTCAAGGAAGTATTTCTGGTATCCGCCGCAAATGGCCGCCAGATAGGCGAACTTCTTGATGCCATAGTGGCATCCTGTCCGGTTGAAAGGCCGGCGGAGACCGTATCCGAAACGACCAAAATAGCTATCGTCGGCCGCCCCAATGTCGGGAAATCGTCGCTGTTCAACGCAATTCTCGGCGAGAACAGGCAGATCGTCTCCGAAATTCCCGGAACCACGCGCGACAGCATCGACAGCGAGATTTCGATTGAGGGGAAAAACTTCATTTTCGTCGATACGGCGGGGTTGAGAAACAAATCGATTTACGCCGACATTATCGAATACTATACTTCTTTACGCAGCCTGAAAGCCATAGAACGATCCGATGTTGTCCTGACGGTCTTAAGCTGCCCCGATGGGGTAACCACTGGAGATATCAAAATAGCCGGCGGCGCCGCCGAACAGGGGAAGGCGCTGATTTTTGTTGCCAACAAGTGGGATCTAATAAGCGGAATCAGGCAAGATGATTTTATTAAAGCCATCGCCGCAAAAGCTCCCCGATTGAAATTCGCCCCGGTCGTTTTCACCGTCGCCCGAACCGGTGCCGGAATCAGCCGCATTGTTAAGGCGATAGTGGCGGTCGACGAACAAAGAAAAAAAAGAATCCAGACGTTCGAACTGAACGAATTCCTGAAGGAAGCGGTCGCCCGGCGGCATCCGCCTGCCGTACAGGGAAAATTGATCCGCTTTTTCTATATGACCCAGCCCGAAATCTCGCCTCCCACGTTCGTGCTGTTCTGCAATTATCCCGAGTTCATTCGGCCCGATTACGAAAGATTTCTCGAAAACAGACTGCGGGAGCGTTTCGGGTTTGAAGGAACGCCTTTGAAATTGGTTTTCAAATCAAGGAGAAAAAATTGATTTCGATTTTGACGATAGTCATTCTTTCCTATGTGGTTGGCTCGCTGCCCACAGGCTACATTTTCGCAAAATTCTTCAGGAAAGTCGATATCCGGACCATCGGTTCCGGTTCGACCGGCGCCACCAATACGATGCGCCTGCTTGGGCCAAAAATCGCCGCAATCGTTTTGTTGATTGATGCCCTCAAAGGGTTGTTCGCCACGATGCTGATCGGCCGGATAAATCTGGGGGATTTGGCGATGCCTTCGGCTTGGCTGATGATGATCGCCGGAATGTCGGCCATAGCCGGTCATATCTTCCCGGTGTGGATTGGTTTCAAGGGCGGCAAAGGAATAGGGACCGCCGCCGGAATGCTTATAGGGATGTTGCCGCTGGAGACGGCATTCGCTCTGGCTGTATTCGTGGTTACGGTCGCCACAACGAAATACATATCGCTCGGCTCGATTCTGGCTTCTTTATACATTTTCGTTGCTTTGCTTGCGGAACGGATGATTTTCGGCAAATTCATCGAACCCGCTCAAATTTTGCTCGGCATCGTCTTATCGATCATTGTGTTGATGACTCATCGCCAGAATATTAAAAGGCTGCTGAAAGGAACGGAAAATAGGTTCGTCATCAAGAAAAACTGATTCGGCTGTGCCGATCGAAAAAGAGCAAACGATATGGTGATATCGATTCTGGGTGCTGGAAGCTGGGGTATCGCCCTTTCGATTTTGCTCCGGCAAAACCACCATTCGGTGATCATGTGGGAATTCGACGCCGAGGTTTGCCGAAAGCTGAACGAAGAACGGACATTGCCGGAAAAGCTGCCGGGGATAATGATTCCCGGCGATATCATAATTGTGAATGAACTGTCGGCGGCGATTGGCGATTCAGAAATAATCGTGCTCGCCCTGCCGTCGCATACGATCAGGCAGGTTGCGGAAAATTTCCGTGGTTTGCTTACGCCCGTTACGTCGGTCATAGTCAATGTTTCTAAGGGTATAGAAAACAACACTTTACTTAGGATGTCTGAAGTATTGTGTCAAGTGTTGCCGGGGCAATTCCACTCGAAAATCGCCACCCTCTCCGGTCCCTCGCACGCCGAAGAAGTGGCTCGAAATATCCCCACCACGGTGGTTGTAGCTTCTTATGAGCCGGCTGTTTCCGAACTTGTCCAGCAAGTCTTTTCGACTCGGTATTTCAGAATATATTCCTCCAGCGATTTGATCGGCGTCGAATTAGGCGGATCATTGAAAAACGTTATCGCCATTGCTGCGGGAATTCTGCAAGGACTCGGCATGGGTGATAATACTATGGGGGCTTTGCTTACAAGAGGTCTGGCGGAGATGGTTCGTCTGGGCCGGAAACTGGGAGCCGATCCGATGACCTTTGCGGGCCTCTCTGGAATCGGCGATCTGATCACGACCTGTATCAGCAGCTACAGCCGCAATCGATACGTGGGGGAGCAGCTCGGCCGGGGGCGCAAGCTGCCGGAAATATTGGAAAACATGAGCATGGTCGCCGAGGGTGTGAAAACGACCGCCTCGGCTTATGCGCTTTCGCAAAAGCATCAGGTCGAGATGCCGATTACCGCTGCAGTCAACAAGATCCTTTTCGAGGGTATGCCGCCCGAAAAGGCGATTCAAGAACTGATGACCAGAACACTCAAACCGGAGATCTGGAGCTGACATCTGGCGCTTCCCCGGCCCCAATTCGCATGCATAATGATTCGTCCGGCAGGGGAACCTATCAGGTCGATTGTCGATAAAAAGCTTGCGCGAAAGAACCGTTGATTCTATTATTGAATGGCTTAACTCGACCGACGATGAGGTAGATATTGAGCGGCAAATTCGATTTCGAGCGGGCGATGGAAAGGCTCGAACAAATTGTAAACGATCTCGAATCGGGCAATTTATCGCTCGACGAATCCCTGAAGGTTTTCGAGGAGGGAGTCGAACTTTCCAAGAAATGTTACAAGAAACTCGGCGAGGCTGAAGCCAGTGTCAAGCGGCTTGTGAAAAACGAATCGGGCGAATTCGAGCTGAAGCTGTTCGACGATTTAGAAGAAAAATGAACGAGCGCGAATCAGCCGACTTTTTCCGATACATGAAACGATGCCTCGTATCGCAGACTTGACGGAATAATCGTTCTTGAGTACCGGCAGTTTCGACTGCGTTTTCGATTGGATAGAGCGGCGGACTGTTTCCGGCGAAAAGACGCAAGATGCACGGCCGCCCCGAATGTCGATAATCGACCATGATAAAATCGAAAAACGGCAGTTCAAATACAACAGTAAATCGTTCCGATACTCTTATTATCGGATTGAAAATTGAAAAGATTCGGAATATTAGGACATCATAAAAGAGCCGGAGTGGTGCCGGCTGTGCAGCTTGTCCTTCAATGGATAGCCGAGAACGGTCTGGAATATGTGCTCTGTGAAGAAATCGCCGGATTAATCGGGGATTCGGAGCACCAGATGCCGCGGGATAGGATGCACGAAAAAATCGACTGTCTGCTGTCTCTCGGAGGCGATGGTACGATGCTGGCTGCGGCGCGGGCCGTCGGCCAATATGCTATACCTATCTTCGGCATCAATGTCGGCAGTCTTGGCTTTCTCACCGAAGCCACTACGTCGGAAATAATAGGAAGTCTTGAGGCGATCAAAACCGGTCGATTTATTATCGATGAAAGAATGGCATTGAAAATTGAGTGCGAAGGGTTGTGCGATGATCACCTGTTCGCCCTCAACGATATCGTAGTCGACAACGGCGCCGACACGCGCCTGGTCAAACTCGATCTCTTTTTGAATGACAAGTTCGTCTGTTCGTATAATGCCGACGGCTTGATCATATCTACTCCGACCGGTTCGACCGCTTATAATCTCGCAGCAGGGGGTCCGGTATTGCATCCCCAGCTCGATGCGATCATAGCCTGCCCGATATGTCCGCACTCGTTGACGATAAGACCGATTTTGTTCAGCAATGACGCGCAAATCGTTGTCAGGCTTGCTGCGCCAGATATCGACGGCCGCCTGACGATCGATGGACAAGTGAGCCTGACCATGCCGCCTGCGGCCGACGTATTGATTCGCCGTGCCGCCCACAGAGTCATGCTGATCCGGCTTCGCGAATACGACTTTTTCAACATCCTCCGCACGAAATTACACCTCGGCGCCCGGCCGCTGACAAACGAAAATGCTTGAATCGCTGCATATCAGCGCCTATGCCTTGATCGATGACCTGACCGTGAATTTCAAAAAGGGTCTGAATATTTTTACGGGGGCCACCGGCGCCGGAAAAACGATAATCGTCGGGGCCTTGAGCCTGGTCACCGGCGGCAAGGGCGGCGAAAACCTGATCCGCTCCGGTGATTCAAAGGCGGTCGTCGAGGCCGAATTCGGTGTTTGCGATTATGTCAGGAAGGCGATCCCCGAGTTTGCCGGCGAGGATCGGATAATTCTGCGGCGCGAAATGACGAGGGACGGCAAGAACCGGGCCAGTATAAACGGCCGACAGGTCACTCTCGGCCAGCTGAAAACTATCGGTTCGGCTTTGGTCAATATCACCGGTCAGCATCAGCAAAAGGGATTGCTTGATACCACCACCCATCGAACGATTCTCGACGATTTCGCAGGATTGCACAAAGATGTCGATAGGTTGAAAAGTCTGTATCTCGAATTTCGTCGCCTTAAGGCCGATCTCGATAACCTGAAAATGAAGCAGGCGGCTATCGAAGCCGAAAGAGAGCTGCTCAGCTTCCAGATAGATGAAATAGATTCGGCCGGTTTGACTGAAAACGAAGACGAAAACCTTGAACGGGAAAAACAACGGCTTGTTCATGCCGAAGCGGCGAAATCGATAATCTCGTCCTGTCGGCAGCTTCTTTTCGAAGATGCGGGATCGGCGGCGGAAAGAATCGCTCAGGCGGTTCGCGAATTGGCGCGATTGACCAAAATGATTCCCTCTGCCGAAAACCTGAAATCCGAACTCGAAAAACAGTCTTATGAATTGGAGGAATTCGATAACGGCCTGAGCCGGATCGAGAAGACCTGCGATCCGGACCCCGACCGTCTGGAAATAGTCGAAGAAAGGCTGGCGCTGATAAAAAAGCTCAAACGCAAATACGGGCAGACGATCGAGGAGATTGGCGATTTCAGGAACCGGGCCGCGGCGCGGCTCAACGAGCTGAATGATTCCGCCGGCAACCTGATGGAAATCGAGAAACGCCTTGATTCTGTGCGCCGATCGATGTCGGTTCTGGCGGCGCAGTTATCGGCCGAGAGGCAGGCCGCCGCCGGTAGGCTTGAGAAAGAGACCGCACGCAATCTGGCCGAATTATCCATGGCCGGTTGTGAATTCAAGGTAAAAATATCGCAACAGGACGATTCCGAGGGTGATTTTTTGATCGACGACAAGCGATATGCCGGCGATTCGGGGGGCGTGGATTCCGTCGAGTTTCTGATTTGCGCCAATCCGGGCGAGGGGCTAAAACCGCTGGCCGCGACCGCCTCTGGCGGAGAACTTTCGCGGATATTGTTGGCGATTTGCTCGTCGTTGAGCCAGACTTACCCGGTCGATACCATGGTATTCGATGAAATCGATTCGGGAATTTCCGGCGAGGTGGCCTCGAGCGTGGCCAGAAAACTTCTGAAGCTGGCGCAGGACCGGCAGGTAATCTGCGTCACCCACCTTCAGCAAATCGCCAGCAGGGGAGAAGCCCATTTCAGGGTATTCAAGGGAAAGGCCAAGGGCAGATCGGTCACCAGAATAAAACTGCTTGACGAAAACGAGCGAATCGCCGAGATAGCCCGACTCCTATCGGGGGAAAGAATCAGCGATATATCGCTTAAAGGTGCGGCCGCCTTGCTTGAAGAAGGCGGCAGCCAGATATGAATACCGGACAGATCCCAAATCTACTGTCGATAATTCGCATCGCTCTTGCTCCGTTCATATTTTTCGCGATTAGAGCCGGATCTCTCGAAATTCTCGCAATCCTTGCGGTTGGAGCAATAATCACCGACTACTTTGACGGGTTTCTGGCGCGCCGGATGGGCATCGTCACCAGCGCCGGAAAGCTGCTTGACCCGATAGCCGATAAACTTTGTGTATTTTCAGCCTCGCTGGCGGCGACCATTTATCTGGAGATGCCGGTATTGTTGTTTTTGGCCGTTGTCCTGCGAGACCTTGCGATCCTTATCGTAGGTATCCTGATCATACGCAAGCGCCGGGTGATACCGATTTCTAACCAAGTCGGCAGGATAGCGGCTTTTGTGATTTCGGCGGCCCTGATTGTTTTCATATTCAAGATTCAAACGCTGTATGATGCGGCGGTCATTTTTGCTTGCGCGGCCATTGCGATATCGGGAATCAGCTATATCGGTGTGGGAATAAGGCATCTTTCGAGCGGCCGCCAAAGCCTGGATGCAAAGCAATAGTTCGAAACATTTTCGTTATCGGCCGTAATAAATAGATGGTTGGATATTGTTTCGTGCGAGATAAGCAAAAACATTTAAGGAAGGGTGATCGAGAATGCCGGCGTTGAGGATTTTAATCGTTCTAGTGCTGTCGTTTCTATCGTCGATGGCATCGGCAAAACAGAAGAGCGCCGAATTCAAAGACGGTAAGCTGACGGATTCCTCGCTTGGTTATTCGTTGCAAATTCCCAAAAACTGGCGGGTGAAAACGTTCGAAGAGCCGTCGCTGATAAGGGCAATGCTCATCAAGAAAAACTACGAGGTCAATCGTGAGGTGAAAGATCTTGGCGGTGATTTTACGATTCCCGAAATCCGCTTGTTTTCGCGGCCGGATACGATTTCTCCCGCCGGTTTCGTCGAGGAATTGAAGCGGTCTTTGCTGTCCCATAAATCGGAAGATCGGATTATCAATCAGCTCGAGCTGCTGTTGACAGGCGAATACTTGTCTGCTCAGGAAACGGAGATCGCCGGGAATAAATGCATTCAAACCCTTTTTCGCAGAAATTACACCAGAGAATTGCAAGTCGATCCTTTCGATCCCAAATATCGGCAGTATGGCGGATTGATCGCCCGCAACGAGTATGATGTGCACGAGATTTACGTTTTTCGTTCAGGCGATAATCTGTTCGTAATCCAGGCTTTCGCCGAGCGCGAATTTTATCCCGGCAACAAGGAGGAATTCGCCAAAATACTGGGGTCGCTCACGTTTGCAAACGCCGGCAAATGATTTTCCCGCTTCACCCGCAATCGCAAGCCCGTGTCCTGAAATTTATTGACCTCGGCCGGATAAATTGCTATGATTCAGGCCTGATGCGGGAGGAATCATGTGGATAATCAGATATGCGTTCGCCGCCATAATCATAATAGCCATTCTCGGATTTACCATCGGAAATTCATACCAGCGTGTCGTCATTAATATCGGCGCCAAAACCTATCCGGACGTGCCGCTGATTCTTGCCCTGTTCATCGCATTCTGCGTCGGAATCGTGTTTTGGTTCGCCTTGACGGTGGTATTGTACTTCCGGCAATCGGCCAGAATAGCCGAGCAGAAGAAGAAAATCAAGATATTGTCGGAGGAACTGACCGCCTTGCGGAATATGCCTCTTGATGAACCCGATGACAAAATCGGAGAAAAGGCGTGATCGGTTCCCTGTTGTCCGCATATTGGTTGATAATAATTTTCGCTTTGCTTGCCTTCATCGTGTTGTATTTTGCTTTTGATCGGAGAAAGCCCCGTGATTCGAATAGATATTCGCTCAGCTATATAGAGGGCCTGAAAGCAATGGTCGAAAACGACGACCAGACCGCTTTCATTCGGTTCAAACAAACGGTCGCCGAGGATTCCGAAAATATCGATGCTTATCTCCGGCTCGGAGACCTGTTGAGGAAACGCGGCCAGATTCAGAAGGCCGTTCAGGTTCATCGTCAGTTGTTGCTTCGCAAAACCATCGATAAGGAGGCGATCGCTCAGATATGGAAAGGGCTTGCCGCCGATTTTATTGCCGCTCGAAGGTTCAATTTGGCGCAGGAAATTCTGGAGAAATTATCCAACGAGGCGGCGCATAAAAGGTGGGCTCGCGAAAAACTTCTCGAAATATTCGAAAAAACCGGCCGCTTCGATTCGGCGTTCGAGGTCGCCAAGGAAATTTATCGATCCAAAGACCAGCAGCCGAAACTTGCCGCCTACCGGCAGCTCGAAGGTAATCAATATTTCGAAAAGAAGGATTATCATAAGGCCCGTCTTGCTTATAAAGACGCCCTTCATTACGATGACAAGTTCGCTCCGGCCTATATGATGATAGCCGAATCCTACTTGGCCGAGAATAAAAAGGAAGACGCCGCCGAATATTATGTCAAGTTGGCCGAGAATGCCCCTTCCGAAGCCTGGCGGGTATTCCAGAAATTGGAACAGACGTTGTTCGAACTGGGCAGATTTTCCGATGCCGAACAAATCTACCTGAAATTGATGCGCGAATGCCCGAAAGATTCGCGGGTGTTCTACTCTTTTGCAACGATCGCCGAGAAGAAAAATAACCTGCCGGCGGCCATCGACTCGCTCGGTCAGGCGCTCTCTATTAACCCGGCAGATGCGATTGCGGCGGCAAGGCTCGCTCAACTATATATCGAAAGCGGCCAAAAGCAAAAGGCAATCAAAACGCTTCAGGATGTTCGTAACCATCTTTCGACCGACCGGGACGAATATTCATGTCCTTACTGCGCCAAAAAATCATCGAATAGGGAGCTGCTCTGTCCCGGATGTGGTCGTGTCGGGCCTTATCAAGAAAATATGGCGGGATGATATCCCGTTTTGAAACCCTTCGAGGGTGATACCTGTCGCCGCCAAAAAGGTAATATAAATTGAGTCTTGCTGATATGACATACAGGATTTTGGGGCCGGTGCTGCTGATCTGTTTCATCTTGCCGCAAACTGAAATATGCCGGGGCGATGAACTGGAAGCGCTTCTTTCCGCGGGACGTTTTGCCGAGGCCGATGAATTACTCCGGAGTTTTCAGGAGAGCACGGCGGTTCCCTTGAATACGCTGGCGCTTGGGATATTCAGCATGGCAGGCGAAAATTCGATATCCAATCTGAAAGATTATGTCAGCGGCAACTCTCAAGGTGGCCCGATACTCGATTGGGCGAGGATGTATATCGGGAAATATTATCTGGCGGCAGATCTATATCTGGCGGCCGCCGGTCAGTTTCAGGAGATTCCCCCAAATTCCCCTTTCGGTGTCCAGGCGAAATTTTTAGCCGGTAAAGCAGCTCTATCGGCACGAGATTATTATAAAGCCGAAGAGATTTTCAGGGAATTATCGCGGCGCAAGCCGAATTCGTTCAGCATTCAATCGGACACGATTTATCGGCATCTTGCTCTTCTGGAGTTGGCCGGAATTCGGGCGGAAGCCGGCAAATATTCCGAATCGGAAAAATTGTATAAACAGCTTATCGAATCGCGGCCCGGAGAGGAAATCGATGCCGCCGCCATGATCGGACTTATCGATCTTCAAAGGCGAAAAGGAGACACTGTCGAGCTGGAAAGGGCGCTGGACGCTTACGCGAAGAGATATTCGAAATTACCCGAGAGCGATTCTTTAGTTGCGGCCGTCGTGGAACATTCCGCCGATTCGCTGAAAGAGAATCGAAATGGAATTTTCGGCAACAAGTATTATGTATGCGTCGGGATATTCCCCAAAAAAGCCGATGGCGAAAAAACGGCGGCCGATTATCGCAGGCGGGGATATAAAGCCATCGTGGAATCGTTTCTTGATAAGAAACTGACTATGTATAGAGTCCTTCTGGGAAGCTATGGTTCAAGATCACAGGCAATCCACGTGAAAGAATCCCTCGAAAAATCCTCGGGCGAGAGTTATACTATCGTGATCCGCTGATTTTGTATGAGCGAAAAACTTACGCCGTTGTTGCGGCAGTATTTTCAACTCAAAAAGCAATATCCGGATCGCATCCTGTTTTTCAGGATGGGCGATTTTTACGAGATGTTCGGTGACGATGCGAAAATCGCCTCCGAAATTCTAGGCATCACTCTTACATCGCGCAATCACGGCAAAGACGGCAGGGTGCCGTTAGCCGGTGTTCCGTATCATCAGGCGGAAAAATATCTGCCTAAACTTCTCAAGGCCGGCTATGGAGTCGCCGTCTGCGAACAGATTGAAGACCCGAAAAAGGCGCGAGGTCTTGTGGAGCGGGATGTTATCGAGGTGATAACTCCGGGCAGCGTGACTGTGCCGGGGGTTCTTGATGACGGCGCCGATAATTTTATCGCCGCTTTGAATCCTGAGGGGAAGGAGGCGGGAATAGCCCTCGCCGATTATACCACGGGACGATTCATGATAGACCAGCTGCCGATTGCCGGCCTTGATATTCCGTTCGGGCGATTCCAGCCGGCCGAGTTGCTCGTTCCGGAAAGTTATTCCGGCGATTCATTTGGGATACCGCTTTACCGGACGGACAATTTCCGTTTCGATCGGATCATGGCCGAGAACGCGTTGCGGGATCATTTCGGCACCGCCACTCTCGACGGTTTCGGCTGCGAACGGATGCCTCTGGCAATAGGCGCTGCGGGGGCGTTGCTTGATTATCTTAAAAGATTGAAAAAGGGGCAAGTCGATCATCTGCGGTCCATCGGCAGAATCGTTTCGGGCGATCTGATGTACCTCGATCAGGCGACAATCACCAATTTGGAACTTGTCGAAAGCAGCAGCGGATTGCGGCAGTATTCGCTGTTGGGAGTGCTTGACCGCTGTCGAACGGCGATGGGCAAGCGTTTGCTGCGCAGCCGAATCATGACGCCGCTGATCAACAAGGAAAAGATCGAGAAAAGACAGCGATATATTGCGGCTTTTTGCCAAAACCCCAATCTGGCCGATGAAATCTCCGAAATCTTGAGCGATATCAAAGATGTCGAAAGAATGCTTTCCCGGTTCGTCGCCGGTCGGGCGACGCCGCGGGATTTGGCCTCGCTCAAAGAATCGTTTTCGGCCATATCTCGATTAAAATCACGCTTAGCCGTCGATAAGACCTTCGCCGATTATTCGCTTCAGCTCGATGATTTCGAGGATCTGCTCGAAAAATTCGGCGATGCGCTGGTCGATAATCCTCCGATTTCGTATCTGGAGGGCGGGATTTTCAGAACGGGTTACTCCGCCGAGCTTGACCGTTTGAACGAAGAGATCAAAGAAGCAAGGGTTTTCATGAAATCTCTTCAGGAAAAAGAACGGCAGAGAACCGGAATTTCTTCGCTCAGGGTCGGCTACAATCGGATTTATGGTTACTTTATCGAAGTCACCAAAGCGAATCTGAAAAATATTCCTCCGGAATATATTCGCAAACAGACTCTGGTATCGGCGGAGCGTTTTATCACCGAAGAAATGAAGGAAAAAGAGGAACTGATTCTGAAGGCCGAGGAAAAGATTAATCTTCTCGAGGCCGAGCTGTTTCTCGAGTTGAAAGGTATAATCAAAGATAATTCGCAGCGGATTCTCAAGGCCGCCGCCTTGGTTGCTGAAACTGATTTTTACAATTCGCTCGGCAGAGTGGCGAGAGCCAATCGATACGTCATGCCGATTATCAAGGACCTGACCGATTCTCCCGATGGCACGATCGAAATCAAGGGCGGGCGGCACCCGGTGATCGAAAAGGCCCTGCCGCCCGGGGAATTCGTGCCCAACGACACACTGCTTAACACCGCCGATCAGCGGGTCCATATAATAACCGGCCCCAACATGGCCGGAAAATCGACTTATATCAGACAGGTGGGATTGATTACCTTGATGGCTCAGATAGGCAGTTTCGTGCCCGCCGATAAGGCCGTCGTTACCATCGCCGACAGGATTTTCACCAGAGTCGGCGCATCGGATCGTCTGGCCAGAGGGCAATCCACTTTCATGGTCGAGATGACCGAAACCGCCAATATCGTCAACAATGCGACTCCAGCGAGCCTGATTTTACTCGATGAACTCGGCCGGGGAACTTCCACATACGACGGACTTTCTCTGGCGTGGGCGATAACCGAGTTCATTTCCGACAATCCGGCGCTTCGCTGCCGCACCTTGTTTGCCACCCATTATCACGAATTGACAGAGATGGAAAACATGCGCCGGGGAGTGGTTAATTTTCAGGTGGCCGTCAAAGAGGTCAACGACAGGATCGTCTTTTTGCGGAAAATAATCGCCGGCGGTTGCGACGATTCGTATGGTATCGAAGTCGCCCGGCTTGCCGGCATTCCCGATCCTATTATAGCCAGAGCAAAGTCGATTTTGCTCCACCTGGAAAAGAATCGGGCTCATAATCTTTTCCGCGGTCGGCCGCAACAACCCAGCCCCCCAAGCATACAGATATCCCTGTTCAATCCCGAAAATGCCGCTATCGCCGAAAAAATAAAGAGCCTCGATCCGGATAATCTGACTCCGATGGAGGCGCTGCGCCTGCTGAGAACGCTCAAAGACGAATTGAATTCGAGCGACCGAACGAACTTGTAATACACTCCGGCGATTATTATATTAAATCACCTATGAACGCCTACATCCTTACTTTCGGTTGCCAGATGAACGAATATGACAGCGAAATCCTCGAATCGCTGCTTGCCGGGAAAGGTTTCAATTTGGTCGCCGAACCGGGCGATGCCGACCTGATCGTGGTCAATACCTGCAGCGTCCGCCGAAAAGCCGAAGAACGGGCGATCGCCAGAATATCGTCGCTTGCGGCGCTCAAACGGAATCGCCGCGACCTGACCCTTGTCGTTGCCGGCTGCATGGCGCGTCGGGCCGGCTCTGAACTTCTGGAAAGAATTCCCGAGGTAGATTTAGTTATCGGACCGGATAGGATCCCCGATTTACCTGACATAATCGAGGAAAAAAACGGGCGGCAAGTGTTAATCGACGAAACCGATGGCGACGCTGAAAGCAATATCGTTCGAAAGCAATCGGGGCCGCAGGCCTACCTTGCGATATCGCGGGGCTGCGAGAATTATTGTTCATATTGCATTGTTCCATATGTAAGGGGATCTTTCAGGTGCCGGCCGCTCAACAGCATTATAAGCCAATATAAATCGCTTGTCGGTTCGGGGGTGAAAGAAATTACTCTGCTCGGCCAAAACGTGAATTCTTATTCTTATGACGGCGTTGACTTTCCCGGGCTTCTGCGGATTCTCGATGGTCTGGCGAAGTGCCGTTTGAGATTTTTGACCTCGCATCCCAAAGACCTTTCCGACGATTTGGTGGCCTGTTTTTCCGAATTGACCAATCTCTGTCGCGCGATACATCTTCCACTGCAATCCGGATCGGACTCCGTGCTTGAAGCGATGAATAGGGGATACACCGTCGATCGATATATGAATATCGTGGCGAAATTGCGAGAGGCTGCACCCGAGATTACGCTGACTACCGATATTATTGTCGGCTATCCGAATGAATCCAGGGAGGATTTCGAAAAAACCTTAGCCGTCGTGCGGGCTGTGGAATTCGATTCGGCGTTCATGTTCCGCTACTCGGTCCGCCCCGGAACCAAGTCTGCCCAAACGGCGGATGTCGTCGAAGAGTCCGAAAAAATCGATAGACTCACGCGCCTTATAAAAATACAGCAGGAAATCACCAAGAAAAAAGCAAGAGCGTGGATAGGCAAAACCGTGGAGGTTCTTATCACCGGCGAAAGCCGGCGGAAGCCGCCAAGGCCGGCCGGGATCACCAGAGGCGGCCAGAAGCTATTGATTCGCGATGAAGTAACGTTTCCCCCCGGCGAATTGGTCATGGCGGAGGTGGTTGAGACGAGTGGGAAGACCTTGATCGGAAATTTGGTTTTGAGACCTTAAACGCTTGACAATTCTTGCCGCTGATGGGATAATAACAAGGTTGGGCAAGGCTTCTATTCGACAGGAGCGGAAGTAGCATTTATAAGTAATCTCCTTGGCGGCGCCGAGGGATGAAGCAGCGGCTTTTATCGTTGGGATTGCCAGTGACGTTGACGTCTTCGATAGTGTTGATTGCCTATCCGGCTGATCCGTTCGGCTGGGCGGTGATCTTGATAAGCCTGCTGTCCTTGACGGCCGTGGTTTTCGCCCTATTCCGGATTTCTCGAACGATGAAAAACGCCGACAGGAAAAATTCGGATCAAGTCCGCTCCGAGGCGATCGGCGGCATAATGCAGGTAGCGGCGACCCGCGACAGCCTGATCGAGCTTCTCAACTACTCGCTAGACCGGATACTCGAACTGTTTTCGCTGAATTCGGGGGCGATTCATATCTATCATTCCGCAAAAAATATGCTGGTTATGGGGGCATACCGCGGCCTTTCTCCGATGCATGCCAGCCGCTTGGAGATGGTCAATCCCGGCCAATCGGCCATCGGCCGCGCCTTGCAGAACAAGCGCGTATTGATAATCCGCGATTTGAAAATCAGCCCCGATTTCGCTTTTTTCGGCGGCAAAACCGAGGGATATTCCTTTCTTGCCGTTTCACCGATTCTGGTTGAAAATGAGTGCTGGGGCGTGATTACGCTTCTTGGGCGCAAATCGTATTATAGAGGGATACTTGAGGTTTCACTTCTCGAACAATGCGGCATCCAGCTCGGCCAGGCGCTGAAAATCGGGCGGCAGAACCGCCGGATTACGGCAAATTACGAAAGACAAAAAATGATCATAGATCATATTTGCCAATGCCTGCTGGGCATCGATTCTCGCGATATCGGCCGCTGGCTTGACAGAACCATCAACGGATTTCCCGGCGGGCTTTTTGGAGGTGTCCGGTTTGTGGTGATTTCAGGATCCGACGGCTCCTGGCGGGTATTGTATCAGCACCCGGAAATTCAAACGGGTCCGATCCAATATCATTTCGACATGGCGCTGGCGCTTTCGGGAAAAGTCCCGAAGTCAGATAGGCAGGTTCAAATCAGGGAAATTGCCAAGAAGGAATTATCGACCAACCCCGCGGCGGCATATTTCGAAAAGCCGGACTTGACTGCCCTTCATTACTTTCTTGAGGGCGTTTCGGTCATCGCGCTTGTGGACCTGCCGCGCGATATGATCGAAAGATCCTTCGCTCAGGATGTGCTGATATTGCAAACCCTTCTCAAGTTAAGTTTTGCCTTCGACAACCGTGAAAGTGCCTCTTTTCCGGGAGGTGGACCATTGCGGGAATCCTCGGATATAATCAACAATGCGGGCAGCATTTTGACGGATATCAAAGGCAAAATAGATCTCCTGAAAGCCGAGTGTGAAGAGAAAAGTTCCGAGATGGTCCCCGAGCGTCTGGTTGCGAAATTGAAAAGCATCAGCGATGATATTTCCCTGCGCTCGACCTTGCTCGTGCGACACGAACCGGTCGATCTGAACCTGATATTAAATGATCTGTTACGGAACAGCGATTTGAATTACGATTTCAAGCCGTCTGTTCGGCCGATATATTCGCATATTCCGGAAAGAGAATTTATCGACCTGATGCGCGATATTCTTACCCGGGCATTCGAGGGCAATAGAAAAGTATCGCTGTCGATCGGAGCCGACAACGGCCGGGCGGCGATAACTATCGCAGGTGATGTCCGTCGGGATTACAATGCCAATTCGGTGGTGGAGTGGTCCGGCAAGTACGATCTGATATTGAATATAGTTGACAGAAATCCTTCCCTGCATAAGGAAGCCGATACGTTCTCTTCAACGGGCAAATCAAGCGGCCGCCGTGCGCTTATTATCGAGAGCCGCGATATAATCAAGGGATTGTTGGCGGACTATCTGGGGAAACTTGGCTTTGAAACCGATTTCGCTTTGACCGCCGCCCAGGCGCTCGATATGATTGCAAATAATGCGGAAAAAGGGGCGCACTATGATCTGGCAATAACCGATATGACCTTGACCGATATGTCCGGCGCCGCTTTGGTTGGGTCAATAAAAGAAAAATATCCCGGGATTTATGCCGTTCTTATGGCAAGTTGGGGGGGGACGATCGCCGAGGATTCGCTGAAACAATACGGAATCGACGCCGTAATTTACAAGCCGTTCAGCCTTGAACAGCTCCGTCAGGCGGTTTTGGCAGGAAGCAGCCGCATTGAATAAGCCCGCCGCGATCTCCGATTTTACATTCAGCACCGACTGGAGGGTTCGTTTCAACGAGGTCGATCTTCAGGGAGTGGTGCATCATTCGGAGATAATCAAATATTTCGAGATCGCCCGTATAGAATACTGGCGATGCCTCGGTCTCAGCTACGCCGAGTTCAGAAAGGCAGGATATGAATTCGTCGTCGCCCGGATCGATTGCGACTTTATCAAACCCCTTCATTTCGATGAAACGATAAGGGTATATGTGAGGACTTCGGCGGTGTCACGCACCAGCATATCGCTCAATTATTTGATTCTAGATGAAGGGCGTGAGCCGGCGGTATGCGGCAATACTTTAATGGTTTGTGTGCGGGTCGGAATCGGGAAACCGTTTAAGTTGCCGGATTCATATCTTGAAACAGTCAGGACATACGAGAAAGCCGGAACGGTCGAAATCAAGTCGTCGCGAGACGTTCGTTGACTTTATCGGGCCGTTTGTATTTCGGTCTATAGCGTAAACCCAAGAGCGATTTGCGACGATAAAGCTATTGACAAGCCGGCATTTTTGACTAATTTGGCCACAACGGGGCGTAGCGCAGCCTGGTAGCGCACATGGTTCGGGACCATGGTGTCGGAGGTTCAAATCCTCTCGCCCCGATTCTTGTGGTAATTTTCCGGGCAATCGGCCGCGATATTCGGCTCATACACGATGTTTCTGTTGCGTCAAAATCCGATTGAAAATAATATATGCTATATGAAAAACCAGGCGATAGGCGTGCTCGGAGCATCGAACCCCTCAGATAAACATTACCAATACGCCGTTCGTGTCGGCCGATTGCTTGCCGAACGCGGGTTGATGATAGTCTGCGGCGGCTTGGGCGGTGTTATGGAGGGAGTATGCAAGGGTGCCTGTGAGGCCGGCGGCCTGACGGTGGGGATTTTGCCCGGCGATCAGCCGCAATCGGCCAATCCCTACGTGCGGATCGCAATCGCCACCGGCATGGGTGAGGCAAGGAACAAAATAATCATCGACACCTGTAAGGGATTCATTGCCATTTCTGGCGGCTACGGCACTTTATCCGAAATCGCTTTCGCTCTTGCCTCGGGCAAAACAGTAATCGGACTGGAAACCTGGGAAATCGAGGGGATAAAGAAGGCCGAAACTCCTGAGCATGCGGTAAACCTGATGCTGGAGTCATTGGCTTGAGCGACTACGCGAGGGTTTCCGGGTTTGTCAGCGGGGTGGTGCAGGGAGTCGGTTTCCGCTTCTTCGTTCAGCGCCGGGCGTCCCGCTACGGATTGACCGGATGGGTCCGCAACTTGCCCGATGATAGAGTCGAATTTGTCGCCGAAGGGGAACGCTCGATGCTTGAACAATTGTTGAAAGATATCAAAATAGGTCCTCCTTCGGCTCATGTGTCGGATATCAAGATAACTTGGGATAAATATTCCGCGGAATTCAAGGAGTTCAAAATAAGGCTATGAACATGGAAATACTCAAAACGAAAATACGCAATGTTCCTGATTTTCCGGAGAAAGGGATCGTTTTCCGGGATATAACCACGTTGTTGAAAGACCCCAATTCGTTCAAGATCGTCATCGACCACCTTCATGAAAAATACAAGGATATCGCCCTCGATTGCATACTCGGCATCGAATCGAGGGGTTTCATTTTCGGAGGTGCTCTGGCGCATCGGCTGGGGGTCGGATTCGTGCCGGCCAGAAAACCCGGGAAGCTTCCCGCCGAAACAATCGCCGAATCGTACAGCCTCGAATACGGCAAAGCCACCCTCGAGATTCATAAAGACGCAATCGGCAGAGGGCAGAAAGTCCTCGTCGTTGACGATCTTCTAGCGACCGGCGGAACACTTCAAGCCGCCTGCCGTTTGGTGGAAAGACTGGGCGGCGAGGTGGCCGGAATCTGGGTATTGATCGAATTGAATTTCCTGAACGGCCGGAAACTGCTGAAAGGATATCCTTTTGATTCATTGATTCAATACGATTCGGAATGATTTGCCGGGGACAGCGGTCAGGGTTCCGCGGCCGGCGCCTATGACAAAGTTTGACTTGCCCGGCGATTCCGAAACTTTATATTATTAAAAACGGAGGTTAGCTGATGCTGGATACTTCTGATTTTCGCAAAGGGATGCGGCTTAAATTGGAAAATGAAATATATTATATCGTCGATTTTCAGCACGCCCGAACCGCCCAACGCCGCGCCAACGTCTGGACCAAATTGAAAAACATCCGCACCGGACAGGTGATAGAACGGACATTTTCGGCCGGGGAGCAGTTCGAAGAGCCTGATTTCGCCCAACGGAGCATGCAGTATTTGTACAACGATGCCGACGGTTTTCACTTCATGGATTCGAAATCCTACGAGCAGTTTACGATTTCGGCAGATAATATCGGCGATTATAAGTGGTATCTGCAGGAAAACCTTGAGTACCAGATATTGTTTTTCGAGGGTTCCCCGATAGCCGTGGAGATGCCATCCGCGGTGGTTCTCAAAGTCATAGAATCCGAGCCGGGGGTCAAGGGCGATTCGGTGTCGAACCTCACCAAGCAAGCTACCGTCGAGACAGGTTTGAGGGTGAGAGTCCCTTTGTTCGTGAAAGAGGGGGACAGAATCAAGATCGACACCAGCGACGGCAAGTATCTCGAGCGGGCATAATCGGCATTGGATTATATCGCCCCTGAAAATTCTGTCGCCGGCACCGATGAAGCTGGAAAAGGCGATTATTTCGGCCCATTGGTTTGTGCCGCCTGCTGCCTTGACAATAAGATCCTTGAATCTCTCGAACATCTCGATATCAGGGATTCGAAAAAAATCTCCGATAATAGGATCCGCTTGATAGCGTCCGAATTGAAAAAGAATATTCCGCATAGCGTAGTAGCAATCGGTCCCCGCCGCTATAACGAGCTTTATGCCGAATTGAAAAACCTTAACCGCCTGCTGGCTTGGTCTCACGCCCGGGCTATCGAAAATCTTCTGGCGAAAACCGATTGCGCCGTATTCATCACCGACAAGTTCGGCGACGAGAGTTTGGTGAAGGGGGCTTTGATGAAGCTCGGCCGTCAGGTAAAGTTGATTCAACAAACGAGGGCCGAGCGGTTTCCGGCGGTGGCGGCTGCCTCGATAATCGCCAGGGATGAATTCGTAAGGCGAATGGAGGAGTTGTCCGAAAGGTTCGGCGTTGAACTGCCACTGGGAGCCGGTGCTCCGGTCGATGAAGCGATCAGGCGTTTCGTGGCGAAATTCGGCGAGAATCAGTTGGTCGAGGTAGCCAAAATCCATTTTCGCAACACCCGTAAGGTTCTCGGATGAATTTCGCCGCCCTAAAAAGACGTCTGATGCGGCTCATCGAAAATAATCGCTCAGGGGCCGGTGCGCTCGAAAACCGGTTGTCTGATATTTTTATCTCCGGTGCGTCCGGCCTGAGCCGTCGGGAGTTCAGAAGCCTTGTGGAATTATCCCTATCTTGGCAGCCGCCGATGGCGAATATTTTGAATTTGATTTCGTTCGCGCGGCGGAAACTCGACAGCGATTATTCGAATTTGCCTCGGCTGCTTGAAAACCGCCTGATGGCGATCGAAAAAGAGAGGCAGCGATTGTATCGGCTTGCGGGCCGCCGGATCGCATTCTGCAAAACTATCGCCACGATATCGCATTCAACCGCAGTCGAGGAATCGGTTCGTGCAGCCGTCGAATTCGGTTGGCGGGGGAAGATGCTGATTCCGGAATCGCGCCCGGCGATGGAGGGGCGCGCTTTGGCTGCCCGGCTCTCAAGATTTCCCATAAAGGTGGAATTCGGCGTTGATACTCTTATTTTATCGCGGCTGGAGGAAGCGGAAGCGGCGTTCGTTGGTGCCGATCTGGTTACAAAAACCCATTTTGTCAACAAAATCGGCACGTCGTTGCTGGTCCGGTTGCTTCCTCCGGGAAAGCCTCTGTTTGTGTTGGCGGATAGTTCGAAATTCTGGCGAAAGAGAATTCCCCGAATTCCCTCGATGCCCAGTGCCGAAATATGGAATGCAGGCGTTGAAAAGGTAAATATCCTTAACCGGTATTTCGAAATAATGCCGCTTTCGAATCGGATCAGAATAATTTGTCCGAAACAGTCGGCGCCGTCGTTCGAATAAAAGAAAAGCCTTGAAAAAACGGCCCTTCAGCCGTAGGTTTAGAGTGCGGAGGATGCATGCCGGCAACAGCGTTTATCTTCAATCTCTTGTTGGGTGTTTTGCTTATCGTTTCCTGTTCGAAATCAACCACGCCCCAGCCGATGGGGAAGCTGGAGCTTTACCTTCAGGATGCCGCCGGTCAGTTCGATTCCGTGTTTATCAATATCGAGAGAATCGATATTCACTGGACACAGGCGGCGGATACGAATTCCGGCTGGGACGTATTGCTGACTACCCCGGTGACGTGCGATGTCGCGGCCCTGCGGAACGGCAATAGCCGTAAGCTGCTTTCGCGGTCGCTTGCGCCCGGACTGTACGATACTTTAAGAGTACGGTTCGGTCAATGCATGGCCGTTCGAAACGATACGCTTTTCGCATTGGACTTCTGGCCCGATTCGTCGCACAACAGCGGAAAGGCCGCCGGCACCGTTAAAATCAGAAACGACGAGACGACCGAGGCTCTGATCGATATCGATCTGTTCCACGCTATCGTATTCAATGCCGATTCCTCCCGCTACTTTTTTACGCCGATATTCAGGTTTATCGATCTGGATTCGACGGGCAGCATTTTCGGCTATATCAATACTGCAGCGTTTTTATTTTTGCTGAACGATGACGATTCCCTCGCATTTACTTTGAGCGACGGGGCAGGCAATTATTTCGGCTTTTTCGGTTTGCCGTCCGGATTTTATGACCTTCTATTTAAGCCTATCGACAGCTTGACGTTCGATTCGCTTTATATCGAGGACCTGTCGATAGTCCCGCCCTCGGCGATTAATCTGGATACCTTGATTCTCCCTTTACGTTGGTGAATTGAATGCAGAGACGATGCTTCATTCAATCAACAGCGGCCGCCGGCGCCGGTTTTTTATTGCTGCCCGGTTTGGTCAATTCGGCGGAAACCCGACACGAAAATAAGGCCCGTCCGGGGGCGGAATATTATCATCAAGCCAACTACTATGAAAAACTCCAGGACGGAATTATCGAATGCCGACTCTGTCCTCGCCGCTGCCGGGTAAGCGACCTCGAGCGTGGTTATTGCGGCGTCAGGGAAAATATCGGCGGTGAATATTATACTTGCGTTTATTCCCGCGTCTGCTCGGCCAATGTCGATCCGATAGAGAAAAAGCCGTTTTTCCATTATTTCCCCGGAACCCTTACCTTCTCAATAGCCACCGCCGGTTGTAACCTTAATTGCCGGTTCTGCCAAAACTGGAGCATCTCGCAGTTTCGTCCGGAGGATATTCCGGCCATGAAGATTTCGCCTTTGCAATGTGTTCGACAAGCCGAAGAAAGCGGCTGTATCTCAATCGCCTATACCTATTCCGAGCCGACCGTCTTTTATGAATACATGTTCGATTGTGCCGCCGAGGGGAAAAAAGCCGGCGTCAAGTCGGTGCTTGTCAGTGCCGGTTTTATCGAAAAGGAGCCGCTTGTAAACCTTCTTGAGGTGATCGATGCGGTAAAAATCGATCTGAAGTCGTTCAGTGATGATTATTACCGTCGGATTTGCAACGGGAAGCTTCGGCCGGTGCTCGATACGCTTTTGACGGTCAAGTCACGCGGCGTCTGGTTGGAAATAGTTTATCTGGTTGTTCCGGGGTTCAATGATACGGACAAGGAGTTTATTGATTTGTGCAGATGGTTGGCGGTCAATCTGGGGGCCGACGTGCCCGTCCATTTTACCCGATTTCACCCGGCGTATCTAATGAACAATATTCCGATGACTCCTAAAAGCACTCTCGAGAAGGCGACGGCCATTGCCCGTGCCGAGGGGATTCACTACCCGTATATCGGCAACGTATTCGGCCATCAGGAAGAAAACACGCGTTGCCATAAATGCGGCAGGCGCCTGATCCTGAGATCCGGATTTCAAATTGTCAAAAATGAAATTCAAAACGGAAGGTGTCCCGATTGTCGGATAGAAATCCCCGGGATCTGGAGCTGATTTTCGGCTCCTTCAATCTTGGATTCATCAGCCTTTCGGTTCAAGTCGTTTTGGCGCGACTTGCCGTCGGTTTTTCCGGCGGAAATGAGATATACTTGAGCATATTTTTCTTTCTCTGGCTGCTTTTCACGGGAGCCGGGGCTTTCCTGATCAGGAAAATTCGGCCGCGCCTTCTTTTTTCCCTTCTGGCGATTTTCGTGCCGATATCCGCGATTCAATTTTTCTTGACGGATAAAATTTTCGGTTTGCCGCCCGGACAGCTTCCGGCGCCGCATCTCTATCTGATCGGAGTGATCATCTCGCTGTTTCCCGTATGTTTCATAAGCGGCGGCTTATTTTCCTCGGTGGCCTTCCACGGCCGCGGCGCGGGGCGTTCAAGTCGGGCTTACTGGGGGGAGGCTATCGGCGCTCTGGCTGCCGGCATGCTGTCCACGATCTATTATCTGGCCGGTGGCCGTGATATCGCGCTGGCAATTTGTCTTGCCATGGTCTGTCTGGCCGTGGCGATTCCGCCAAAGTATATCAAGGCTCCGCTGATTATTCTTGCGATGGTTTTCCTTGCTTCCGGTTTTGATGCCGGAATCGAAAACGCTCTGCTGAGAATCCATTACAATCCTTTCAAGTTCAAAGATTCCGTCTCCAGCCGTCTGATTCGTTACGATGCGACGGTCAGTGCCGAGTTGACGACTCTTTATGCCGGCGGAGTCAAGCTGGCCGACTTCCCCGATGACATAATCGGGCAAGAAATATTCTATTGGCCCTATTTGATGAAGCCTGAAATGAAAGATATCGCATTTGTAGGGGCCGAATTTCATATGGTCGATCAATTCGTGCCCAAAAGTATCAAACGGATTTATATTTTTCCGGAAAACCGCTGGTATAGGCTGCTTGACGACGGGCAGTATCCGCCCGAGATGAATATCTGGTTGAAAGACCCGATATCATTTTTTTCCGGCAACAAGCGGAAACTCGATGTCATAAGCATAACTGCAGGCCGCCTGTTGTCGTTCTATGATTACCGGCTCGAGACTCGTCGTTTTCTCGACCTTTGCCGGAATAATCTTGCCGCCGGCGGCATCCTTTCGATTTCGATTCCGGCCTACGACGGAATGTGGCATCCCGAACTAAGACGGCGGATTGTCACGCTTCACCGCAACCTGAGATCGCTTTTCTCCGGTATTCAAATAATCCCGGGTGATAGATTGACTTTCGTATGTTTCGATGAACCTTGGTCGAAGCCGAGCCTGTCGGCTTTGCTCGAAAGATGCGACAGCCTTCAACTGCAATCGCCGTATTTCAACAAGCCGCTGATAATGACAAGATTGAATGATTTCAAGATGAACCAAACCCTGAAGCAAATAGAGGCCGAAGAACGGCGATCTCATCTGCTCGCCATCGGGCACGGATTGGCCTATTACCTGTCGCAGTTCGGCTCCTGGTACGGGCTGCGCGGCTTCGTGAATCTCTACACCGTCATCACGCTGCTGATAGTTGGTATAGCCGTGACCCTGATTAGCGGCAATTTCGCCGATAGGCGATTTCTGCCGCTCATAAATATTTTCTATTTCGGGTTTTGTGCATTCCTGATTGAAATCATTGCGCTCTTCTTCATCCAGATACTAGGGGGATACATGTATCTGGCGCTGGGAATGATCATGGGATTATTCATGGCCGGCATGGTTTTCGGTGCATTCTGGGGAACATATATAACCTTCAAGCACCCCTTATTGAAAATGATCCTCGGCAGTTCGATGATCCCCTATATAATTTTCACTATCCTCGGCTTGCTCAGCCTTTTGCAACCTCGGTGCGAATGGTTCTGGTTGCTTCTCGTGGGACTGGCAGGACTCGCCGGGGGTCTTGGCTATACCACCAACGCGAAAACGTTCGACAACCGGCCCGGGTTGCCTTATGGAATAGATTTAGCCGGGGCCATGGTCGGCACGACCGTTTCGGTCGGTTTGCTGGTGGCCACTATTCCTTACGAATCGGTTTTTCTGGCCGTCTCCCTGAGCGGCCTGGCACTATTTGCAACAAATTGGAGAACTCGCGGGTAATAATTCATAGTTGATAATGGCGGAATCTTCGTTGGCCGATAATAAATTACAGGATGGAGGAAAAATGTTAAAAAGAAAAGCCATATATATAGTATTCGTCGTCGGTGTTATCGGGCTGTATCTGTTCGCCACCGCCCAGAGACCGAGCGATTCCCTTTACGGGTATCTGAAATTGTCTTCGAACGTCGCTTTCAACATTAACGCCCGCTACGTGGATGAGGTCAATTCCAAGGATCTGATTTATGCCGGAATACGGGGAATGATAGATATTCTCGATCCTTTCTCCGAGTTTCTCGAGCGCAAACAGTATGATCGTTTGCAGGAATCGACCACGGGTAAATACTCCGGGCTGGGTATGACAATAATGCAGAAAGACGGGGTGATTATGGTGGTCGCCCCTATGGAGGGGACGCCGGCGTATCGCATGGGTCTGCGGGCAGGCGACAAAATCATCCGCATAGACAATAAGCCCACTAAAGGAATGACCACGGAGGATGCTTCCAGTTTGATGAGGGGGCCGGCCGGCACCCGGGTGACACTGAGCATCGAAAGGGAAGGAGTCGATCAGCCGCTGGAATATACGATCGAGAGAGCGGTTATCGAAATCAAAACCGTGCCTTTCTATTCCACTTTTAACAGCCATGGCACCAAGCTCGGC
>Ga0129299_1000121_pt1 | contig 42960 bp, 37 predicted proteins | sample ConPoolayeCmetaG_FD_94477 | JGI IMG/M metagenome (GOLD analysis project Ga0129299, IMG submission 94477) | Hot spring microbial mat communities from California, USA to study Microbial Dark Matter (Phase II) - Cone Pool mat layer C metaG ...
CCCCCTGACCATCGCCTACTTCGCGGCGCTGATCCTGGGTGGCGGCGGGCGCGTCGATTCGCTGCCCGACCGGCTGCTGTTCGTGACCGGAGCGGGGCTGGCGTCGCTGTCGTGGCAATCGCTGCTGGCGGTCTTCGGGGCGCTAGCGCGGCGGGGCCTGCCGCCTAACCTGCGGTGGGTGCTCAGCCTGATCGGCAACCTGATCATCATCGGCTTTGGGGTGAGCATCCTGGTGCGGCTGGCGATGGGGTGGTGAGGATGATGATGCATCACCTGCCGGGGCATCAATGCCCCGGCAAGGGTGAGACAAGGGCGCTAAAGCGCCCTCGCTCTGCCCCGGCACGAAAGCGGGGTTACCTTCCCAACGCACAGGATCGCCGGTGCGGGGCGCTTGTGCCTCTGTTCCTGACCCTGCTAGCCTGCGCGCCTTTTTCCGCGACCGCCGCGCCCACGCCCCGACCGACCCGCACCCCGCTGCCGACCCTGGCCCCGATCCCGCTGGGCACGCTCGATCCGTCCGGTGCGGCGACCCCCAGCCCACCGCCGGTGATGCCGCAACCGGGTTGGGAGCAACTTGCGCCGGGGCTGGAATTGCGCGTAGCCTGGATGTGGGTCAGCGGGGTGAGTGGCCCAGTCGAGATCACCCTGGTGCGTATCAACCCGGCGTATTACGACCTGCGGGTGCACTACGCGCTCGACGAGCCGGCCACCGTGGCGCACTGGTCGGAGCGGACGGGAGCCGCCGTGTTGATCAATGGGGCGTTCTTTGAGCCGGGGGAGACGGTGATTGGGCTGGTGGTGGAGGGGGGCGAGCCACATGGCGAGAGCCTGCCGTCGTTTGGCGGTATGTTGAGTGTCAGCGGCGGTGAAGTCAGGGTGCGGTCTCTGCGGCACAACCCCGTGCAGCCCGGCGAGACGTTCGACTACGCGGTGCAGGGTCGCCCGACGCTGCTGGAGGAGGGCGGCATCCCGGCCAGCTTCAACTTCCAGCCGGAGGCCAGCCGCCGCACCGCCGTGGCGCAAGATCGGGAGGGGAACATCCTGTTCATCGTCAACGACTTCGGGGCGGTATCGCTGTACGCGCTGCGCGATTGGCTCGCCACCACGCCGGACCTGAACCTAAACGTCGCCTTCAACCTGGATGGCGGCGGCTCGACCGGGCTGGCGATCCGGGTTGGGGATCGCGTCCAGGTGATCGACTCGTGGTGGCCGGTGGCAACAGCAGTGGCAGCCTATCCGAAGTAGGGATGGGCGGCCTTCGGCGGACAGCCCGCTACAAATGGGGTAAGCTATACGCCGGATGCTGCCCACGATCCACGACCCGCCCACTAGTGAGGAGCTTCCGTGGGACGAATCATCGTCTATTGCGCCGAATCCGACCGCCTGACTCGCCTCGATGTGGAAGCCGATACCCTCGACGAGGCCACACTCAAGACCGGGCATGGCGTGTACACTGTCCTGCGCGTTTACCCGGGCCGCCGGGTGTTGCGCCTGGGCCACCACTTCCAGCGGATGCGGAAGTCGGCAGCGCTGCTGGAACAACCCTATCCGGTTGCTGACGAATGGCTGCGGGTGATGATGCGCCGCGCCCTTGATGCCAGCGGCCTCGAGCTGTGCCGCATCCGCCTGACCGTGCCATTCAGCGCACCCGATACGGCGCTGATCGCACTGGAACCGTTTGCCGCGCCGCCCGCCGAGATGTATGAGCGCGGTGTGAAGGTGGGCCTGGTCAACGCACGCCGCGAGCAGCCGCTCGCCAAGAACTCGCAGTTCATCGAGCGCCGCCGGGAGATCGAGGCCACTCACGCAGACGGCTGCTACGAATATCTGCTGTGCAACGGCGAAGGGCGCATCCTGGAGGGAACCAGCAGCAACTTCTACGCCGTGTTGGAGGGCACGCTCCGCACCTCGCCGGAGGGGGTGCTGCATGGAATCGCACGTGGCATCCTGCTCGACGTGGCTGCTGATGTGCTACCCGTCCGGCTGGAGCCGATCCGCCGCGATGACCTGCCGCGAATCACCGAGGCGATGCTGACCAGCGCCTCACGCGGGATCGTGCCCATCGTCCAGATCGAGGCTGCCCCGGTCGGCGGTGGCGTGCCGGGGCCGATTTACCGACAGCTCCGTGCTCACTACGAAGCGGTCGTCGAGCGCGAGCTGGAACCACTGTAGGCCACGCCTCTCTGCGGATGGGGCTGCCCGTCGTCGGTAGGGGAGGGGGAGCACACAAGCCAAATTTCGACAACCCCTGCCGCGTGCGCTACAATCTTAGCCCATTGTCATCTTGTACAGGAGGTGCCTCTTGGCGAACACCAAGTCCGCCCGGAAGCGCATCAAGCAGATCGAGAAGCGCCGCCTTCGCAACCGCGTCCACCGCACCCGCGCCCGCACCGAGGTCAAGCAGGCCCGCGCGGCGATGATGTCCGGCGATCTGGAAGCCTCGCGTGAGGCCGTGCGAGAAGCGGCCAGCTATCTGGATCACGCGGCCACCAAGGGCGCGATCCACAAGCGGAACGCGGCGCGTCGCAAGTCTCGCCTGATGAAGCGCCTGGCTGTGATGGAGAAGGAAGCGGTTGCTGCTCAGGCAGCGGCAGCCCAGGCCGCCGCCGCGGCTGTTGCTGAAGGGGAAGCCGAAGCCAAGCCCAAACGGACGCGCCGGCCTACCAAGAAAGCCACCGCAACAGCCGAATAAGCGAAGCGGGCCATAGTGCCGGTCCGCCTCGGCACACTCGCGCTGAGCCAGCTTCGGCTGGTTTTTTTTGTCGCTTCGCGGCGGGGGGGGGAAGCTCAGTCCCCCGCTCCGCTGGGTTCTGGATCGAACTTGTACCCGATCCCCCGCACAGTGACGATGTGGCGCGGGGCCGTGGGGTCCGGCTCGATGGCCTCGCGCACCCAGCGCACGTGCACATCCAGCGTGCGCGTATCCCCGATGTAGTCTGTATGCCATACCTGCCGCATCAGGAAGCCCCGGTCAAGCACCTCGCCGGGGTGGTTGAGGAACACCGCTAGCAGGCTGGCCGTCTTGGGAGTAAGGCGCTGTTCTCGCCCGTGCGCCTCGACGATCCGCACCCCGGTCGCCAGCCGGATGGGGCCGACCTGGATCGCGTCCTTCCGCCCCCCCGGCATCAGGTGCTTGAGGCGGTTGATCAGCTTGCGGGGGGTGAAGGGCATGATCATCACCTCGTCGGCGCTGGCCTGTTGAAGCTCGATGTCGGCCACATCGTTGGGCAGGATGTGGATCAGCGGCACGCCGTCGATGGCCTGGCGGATGGTGCGGCCAATCCGCACGCCGCTGCTGCCGAGCGAGGCAGCGTTGAGCACGATCACGGCAGGGCGCTTGACCCTGGCGTGCTTCATTGCCAGGTGCCCGGCGGAGACCACGTCCACCTTGTACCCCTTGCGCTCCAACGCAGCGGCGAAGGTTTGCCCCTTCTTGCCTGCGCGCTCAATCAGCAGAATTGTTTCGTCCGCCATCGCCTTACCCCGTCATCGCGTCGGATTATAGTCCCGCCTCTGGAATCAGCACAAGTGAGCGATGCAGCGGGGATGGGGCGGGCATGGGGATAACATGGTTGCGAAAATATCCTGCCGGGCACGCAGCAGCCAGTTTCCCTGATCCGCCGTTGCGAATACAATGGCGCTGATATCCCCCTTGAGCACGCGCGGAGGGCAATTGCCTTCGATACACCACCTGGTTAAATCCATGACGACCCGGCCTGAGATCGCGGCGCTGCTGACGCAGTGGGCCAAGGCCCAGGCGGAGGTGCTGGCTGACGCGCTGACCATCCAGCGCATCCCAGCTCCCACCTTCTCCGAAGGGCAGCGGGCCGCGTGGGTGGGGGCGCGGTTCGATGCCATAGGGCTTCATGAGGTGCAGCGCGATGAGGTCGGCAACGTCTATGGGCACATGCCAGGCTCCGATGCCTCCTCTCCGGCGCTGATGGTCAGCGCTCATCTGGACACCGTGTTCTCCTTGGGGACCGATCTGGCCGTCCGCCATGACCCGACTGCCGGGACGCTAGCCGGGCCGGGGATCGGCGACAACAGCCTCGGTGTGGCGGCGATGCTCCGACTAGCGGAGGCCCTGGTTGACCAACCTGCCAGGCCGCCCGCTGCCATCTGGTGGGTGGCGACCGTGGGGGAAGAAGGGCTGGGCGACCTGCGGGGAATGCGTCGTGCCTGCGATGTCCTCGCTGGGCAGGTCGGCCTGGTGTTGGTGCTGGAAGGGATCGGGCTGGGACGCATTTTCCACGCTGGGATGGGGGTCCGCCGCCTGAAGGTGACAGTACGCGGACCGGGCGGCCATAGCTGGCTGCACGCGGGCCGCCCCAGCGCCATCCATCACTTGCTGCGGATCGGGGCCGCGCTGGTGGATGATGTTACTCCAGCACGGCGGCCCCGCTCCGCCCTGAACATCGGACTGATCGAGGGCGGCACCTCGATCAACACCCTGGCTGCCGAGGCGAGCCTATCCATTGACCTGCGCTCGGTGGATGGCGCTGCGCTGGATCGCTTGGAGCGCAGCGTGCGGGCGGTGGTTGAGCGGGTGCAGCCCCCACAGGGGCTGACAGTTACCATCGAGGTGGTCGGTGACCGCCCCAGCGCGGCGCTTCCCGCCAACCATCCGCTGGTGCAGGCAGCCCAGCACGCGCTCCGCGCAGCCGACGCCGGGTCGATCACCCGCGAGGTTGGCTCGACGGACGCCAACATCCCGCTGTCACGCGGCATCCCGGCGATCTGCGTGGGGATCACGACCGGCGGCGAGGCGCATACCGTGAACGAGTATATCCACATCGATCCGGTGGTGGCCGGGATGCGCCAGATCACGCTGCTGACCCTGCTGGCTGCGGAGCACGCCAGGGAGTGGAGCGTGTGGTCTGCGCCCGGTAGGGGGGAGTAAGGCGATGGCTGGCTGGGAAGTCTGTTTGGAGCTGGGAGCAACTGTTATCGTTACCTCCACTATGGTACTCTTTGCGTTCTCTATGTATCTGATGACTCGAGGGTATCTAGACGCCCCCAGGCCCCAGGAGAAGGAACACCTATGTCCACGCTGACCCTCGGAACCGCCACCGCCCGCCCCGGCGAGATCGTCACCGGCTGGTTTGATGCGGTGACATTGCCCACTGGCGGCACAGACCGGCTTCCCGTCCTGATCGCCCAGGGACGGGAACCAGACGGCCCAGTGATATGGCTTACTACCGGCATTCATGGCGGCGAACATACCGGCCTGATCGTGATTCACAACCTGCTCACGCCCGACCTGCCTGCGGTGTTGCGTGGCACAGTGGTCGTCGTCCTGGCCCTCAACCCCGCCGGGCTACGCACCAAACAACGCCTGCCCTACTACCTTCAGACCGATCCGAACCGCCTCTTCCCCACTCCTATCAAGGACCAGAAGGACTTAGAGGGTCTGGACTCGGAGGACAAGCCGCGCTCAGAGATCGAAGAGGCCTACCAGCGCCTCTACGATGCGATTGTGGCGAGCGGCGCAGCCTGCCTGCTCGATCTGCACAATGCCTGGGTTGGATCGATCCCCTTTGCCTTCCGCGATCCGGTCTTCTACCGCAAGGAGCGCGGACCCGGCCCCACGCGCGCGCAAGCGCGTCAGCTTCAGACCCGCGTGGGGGAAATGCTGGACGCCTTTGGATTTACCACCGTCAACGAGTTTGTCGCCACCGACTATGTCAACAAGAACCTGCATCGCTCGGTCAGCGGCTCGGTGCTCAACGGCGCCCGCATCCCTGCCGCGACCATTGAGCTAGGCTCGTGGATGCACATCGATCGCGGTGTGGTGGAGGCGTGCTGTGCAGGGCTGCGCAACGTGATGCGCTGGCTGGGTATGCTGCCCGGCGGCATGGAACCCATTGAAGGCATCCCGGTGATCCGGCCCGGCTATCCGGTGCGGCGGCATGTCCATCCCTATGCACCGCAGGCGGGCATCGTGCATCGCCTGGCGCGGCCCGGCGAGACCGTGCACAAGGGCCAGCCACTCGCCCGGCTGACCGATATCTTCGGCCAGCCCGTCGTCGGTCAGGATGGTCTGCTCCGCAGCGAACATAATGGCTTCGTGATGGCGTGGCATCATGGTGTGGTGGTCTACCAGGGCGACCCGGTCATGGACCTCGCCATCCCCGATGAGGGCGATCTAGTCGTGCCCTACCCGGATTAGCCCCCTGTTCCGATAGATGGCATCGCAGCAACCCATTATAATAGGGGGACTCTAGGCGCAAGGAGGAGAAAAACACCTCATGCGGATCGCCCTGCTGGCTAATCTGAAGGATAACGCTCCGACCTGGGAAGGCATGCCCCCCGATCAGTGGGATGATCTGGACAGTTATAAGACCATCGAAGCCATTCTGACGGCCCTTGCCAGTGGCGGGCACGAGGCTGAGTTCATGGAGGCCCGCCTCGAGCCGCCCTTCAGCTTGGTTGAGAAACTCCGCCGCTACAAGCCCGACCTGTGCTTTAACATCGCCGAAGGGCACTGGGGGGATGGCCGCGAGGCGCAAGTTCCGAGCGTGCTGGAGATGCTGCGTATCCCCTACACCGGCAGCAAGGTCATGACGCTGGCCCTAGCCCTCGACAAGCCGATGACCAAGCGCATCCTGACTTACCATGAGCTGCCGACGCCGGAGTTCCAGACCTTTGAGCAGCCGGATGAGCCAGTCGATACCGATCTGCTCGGCCCGGACGGCGAGTTGAAGTTTCCCCTGTTCTGCAAACCCAGCCGCGAAGGGACCAGCGTGGGCGTCAGCGCAGAGAGTATTGTTTACACGGTGGCGCAACTTCGGGAGCAGGTGGACAAGCAGAGCAAGCGTTACAACCAGCCTGTGCTGTGCGAGCACTACATCAAGGGCCGCGAGATCACTATCGGCATGGTGGGCAATCTCAGGCCCAACGCGGCTCGCCGCCTCAGCGAGCGCACCGCGCCGACCATCCTGCCCACTAGCCTGACCTTTTTTCCACCCCTGGAAGTGGACACGGGGCGCTATGACCCCTCGGAGGCGGGCCTGTATACCAACCGCATGAAGGTGGAGTTGGCCGACGAGTTCTACTACTTCTGCCCTGCCCCCCTGGATGAGGCGATGGTCCGCCAGTTGAACTTGCTGGCGGCGGCGGTCTTCCGCGTTATCGGCTGCAAGGATGTAGGCCGGGTGGATTTCCGGCTGGATGAGGAGGACAACAACCGTCCCTACATCCTGGAAGTTAACCCGCTGCCTGGCCTGAACCCCGGCTACAGCGACCTGTGCCTCGAGGCGCAGGCGGCGGGCTGGAGCTACGAGCGGCTGATCAACACCATTGTTGACCTAGCGGTGGAACGGTACTGCAAGTCGCCGGTGTCACCGGAAGGGCTGCCCTGTATGCCCTAACCAACCTGTAGAACCAGGCTCTAACGGATCGGTCACCCTGTTGTGCTCAATCGGACCCGCGCGTCGACCGCCACCGCGCCGTCGCCCTCGCGCAACACAATCAGTGGGTTGATCTCGATCTCCGCCACCTCCGGCCAGTCGAGCGCGATCTGCGCCAGCCGCAGGATCACGTCCACAGCGGCAGCCCGGTCGGCGGGCGACTGGCCACGGAAGCCCGCCAGCAACCGCCCCGCCGAGGTGCGATCCAGCAGGTCTTCTGCCTGCCGGGCCGAGAGCGGAGCCAGATCGAAGGCCACATCGCGTTTCAGTTCCACCTGTGTGCCGCCGACGCCCGCCATCACCAGCGGGCCGAACTGGGGATCGCGCACCACGCCCACGATCAGCTCTGCCTGGCCCCTGACCATGTTTTGCACGTAAACGCCCTGCACCACCAGTTCGGGCGCGCGCTCACGCAGGCGCTCCATCATGGCTGCAAATGCCTCCCGCAGCGCGTCGGGTGTTTGCACATCCAGTGTCACGCCGCCGATGTCCGTCTTGTGTGTCACCCCGGTTGCCGCCAGCTTAAGCGCCACCGGATAGCCCACCGTCTCCGCCAGCGCCAGCGCCTGCTCAATGTTGGGGGCCAGGCCACTGCCGGGCGTGGCGATCTGATAGGCCGCCAGCAGCGCCTCGACCTGGTCGGGCGTCATCCACCCCTCCACAGGAGCGTCTGGCTCCGCACCCGCCAGCGCCCGGTTGACTTCCAGCCCGGCGTCAATGGTCATCCGGGCGGTATCGATGTCCACATCGGAGGGCTGTTCTGGCAAGAGCTGGCTTTCCAGGCCGTCCAACCACTGCTTGCGCCACCACATAGCCCCCAGCGTGCTGCCGACCCGCTCCGGGAAAGCGTAGTTGGGGATGCGCCGCCGATGCAGAATCTGGGTCGCATCGCTGGTCGAGGCCAAGCCCATGATCACCGCCAGGATCGGCTTCTGTTGCCCCAGGGTGCTGTTGGCAACCTCGCCAATAACCTCCGCCAGGCTCACCGGCTCGAACCAGTCCTGCGGGGCCTGGATGACGATCACGGCGTCCACCGTTTCGTCGGTCAACAGCGCGTCAAGGCACAGCGCGTAGGTGGCCGGGCCAGCGCCCGCCAGCACATCCACCGGATTCTCAACGCTGGCCGCCGCAAACACCCGCCGCCGCAGGAAGGCTTTGGTCTCTGGCTCCAGCGGGGCAAGCGTCATGCCCACGTCCTCTAGCGCATCGGCAGCCAGGATCGCCGGGCCGCCTGCGTTGGTCAGGATCGCCACCCGGTTTCCTCGGGGGAGTGGCTGCCAGGCCAGGGCGCGGCCCCAGTCGAACAGTTCCTCCATCGTACGCGCCCCCAGCACGCCGGCGCGCCGAAAAGCGGCCTCATACGCCTCGTTATGGCCCGCCAGCGCGCCCGTGTGGCTGGCGACCGCCTTGGCGCCGCTGCTGCCGCGCCCCGCCTTGAGAAACACCACCGGCAGGTCGCGGGCAGCCTGGCTGGCTGCCTCGATGAACGCCCGCCCGTCGCTGACGCCCTCCATGTAGCCAGTGATAACCCGCGTCCGTCCATCGCGCCCGATTGCGCCCAGCATCTCCGCCCCGGTCACATCCACCTGATTGCCCAGGCTGACGATCCGGCTGAAGCCTACCCCGGAACCGGCTGCCCAGTCCATCACCGCGGCGGCCACCGCGCCCGATTGCGACAGGAAGGCGATGTCACCGGGGCGCGGCATCCCGACCACGAACGTGGTGTTGAGGGGGGTATGCGCGTCGATGGTGCCGATGCAGTTAGGGCCGATGATCCGGACCCCATACTGCTCCGCGATACGCTTGACCTCCTGCTCGCGTGCCATGCCCTCTGGCCCCGTCTCGCGGAAGCCGCCGCTGATGATGATCGCCCCTTTCACACCGCGCTGCCCACACGCCTCGACCTGGGCCCCAACGATGGGCGCGGGCACGACGATCACCGCCAGGTCGAGTGGGTCGGGCGCATCAGCGATGGTGGGGTATACCTTCAGGCCCAGAATCTCTTCCTCGTGGGGGTTGATGGGGTAGATTGGCCCCTCGTAACGCACATTGAGCAGATTGCGTACCACGCCGTGGCCGAGCTTCTGCGGCTCGCGCGATGCGCCGATCACTGCCACGCCGCTGGGTCGGAAGAACACCGACAGATCGGAGGTGGTCATATGGTGTTGACCTCAACTTGTCTGCATGTCGGGAACGCGAGTCAGCCTAAGAGTAGTATAGGGCACCACGTTGACGGGGTAAATTAGGTGAATTGCTGAGGGCTGAGGGGCAAGCCAGCGCAGGGGGGCGACTCTCGTGTTTCCGCGGCCACCTGGTGCGGTCAGTATGGCTGTTCTACATGATTTCCCCTCTTGCGCAAAAGGGCCTTTAGGTTATAGTGAATGCCACCACGATCCGCTAGGGAGCAGGCTATTGCGCCTGAGGGAAGTTATGAACCGCACGCAACGCTCATCCAGCCTATGGCACAAGGTGCAGGCGTTCTTCCACCTGTGGTCGGGACGAGTGCACCGGCACTACGGCATCGTCTACAGCGACCGCCAGGAGTTCATTAGCGCGGTGGAGAGCTACGGGCGGGCCGCCGAGTTGAATCCCGGCCTGGGCGTCGCCTATCTGGAGCGCGGCATCCTGTTGTGGCGCGAGCTGGGCCGGGCCACCCACGCCGTCCGTGACCTGACTGCCGCGCTGACGATCCACCCCAACTGGCCAGTGGCGCTGTTCAATCGCGGGATGGCTTACCAGGCCACCGGCAACTATCAGGCCGCCATGGACGATCTGGACGCCTACTTGCAGCTCGGTGAGCCGAAATGGCGTGACCCTGCCGCCCGCCAGCTTGCCCTGATCCGTTCAATGTTTGATGAATCCCCACACAAGGGGGCGCAGGCGTGAACCTGTTGACCTCTCCCCAGGACGCCCAAAAGTTTGTCCTTCAGATTTTGTTTGGGGATATGCTGCTTAACTGGCTCCTGGGCGCCGCATTGGTGCTGCTGCCTGCCCGGGTGGACGGGGTGCTTGGGCGCGCGCCGCTGCTGCCGCCCGCCCTTTACCAGGCCATCGGCGCGATCTTTCTGGCGTTCGCTGCCTGGCAGTTGAGGGTCGCCACCCGTCGGACCATTGGCCCACCTGGCCTGGTGTTCGCCGCCCTGATGGCCCTCATCCCGGTCATCTTGCTGACTGTGGCTCTGCTGTTTATGGACTTTCCGCTGCGCTCGGTGTGGCGTGCTGTGTTATGGGTCGGCGATATATATATGTTTATCCTGGGAGGATTCTATCTATGGGTGGCCCATCTGTTGGCACGCTAATTCACAACGCACAGATGGCAAATCTCTGTTTGACTGGCCCCCTTGTGGGGTTGCGGTTGACTTGCACTCGATCCGCGCCCGGCGTATGCTGAATGGCGCGCACCGCTCTCGCTGGGAGGACGAAGATGACCCAAGCTCGTATCCTGTTGATCGACGATGACCGCATCATCCTCGAGATGCTCGATCTGGCTCTCAGCAAGGCAGACTTCCTAGTGCTCAGCGCGGTGGATGGCGAGATCGGGCTGCAGATGTTCCGCGAGCACCGGCCTGATCTGGTGATCGTGGATATTGCCATGCCAGGCATTGACGGCTATCAGGTCATTGAGCAAATCCGAGAGTTGGATGGGGAGAAAAAGCGCACCCCGATCATCATTCTGACCGCCCATGAACAGAGCGTCATGCGCGCCTATGCGGAGGAGTTGGGCGCAGACTTGTATCTGACCAAACCAGTGACGCCGCGCCAACTGGTAGAGCATATCCATACCCTAATCCGCTCCAAGGCAACTTGAGGTTCCTCCTATCCATTCCGCTAGGACTCTTGACCTTATATGAATGACCTCATCCAGGTTCCGATCCCTCCTGCTACTGTGTGGGAGGGCCTGCGATATTGCCATGATCCGCTGCGCGTGGGATACCACTTCGCGCAGGTGCGCCGCGCGGTGCGAATGCTTGCCTCCCTCTGCAACGCGAATAGGGCTGCGGCGTGGGGCGCAATGCAGGAGATTAGAGGGGATCGTACTTTCCTAGCTGAGCTGTATGAGCGATATCGTGTCGCCATCGGCCATATGCCACGCGGCACGGACTTCATGTTTCTGTGGCATGAGGCGGGCAGCCTGTTCTTTCATGGGATCGTCCAGTATGCGCTAGTGCGGTTGCTGAAGCCCAAGATCGTGCTGGAGACAGGGGGCACGCCGGGCAACTCGTCGGCCTTCATGCTGCGAGCGATGGATCGGAATGGGCAGGGAGAGCTACACACGGTCGATCTGCCGCCCAGCGGCCCGTTTGGCAAGCAATCCGACGGCGACTGGCTGCACGCCGGATTGCCGGAAGGCCAAGGCTCTGGGTGGGTTGTGCCGGACAGGCTGCGGGTGCGCCATCACCAGCACCTGGGCGATGCCCGCGTCCTGCTGCCCCAAGTGTTCGCCCAGGTGCCCCAGGTGGACGTGTTCACCCACGATAGCGACCACAGCTACACGCACATGCTGTGGGAGTTCCACACGGCCTGGCCACACGTCCGGCCCGGCGGCGTGTTGATGTCTGATGACGTGGGGAAGAATACGGCCTTTGCTGAGTTTGCATCCGCCCAGCGCCTCCCTGCCTATTACACTGGCGGGCTAGGGGCGCTGAGCAAGCCTTGCTAAGCTGCCCGGTTCTGATGGGCCAGTCACCACCTCTGACCACGGGACAGATCGCGCGCCGGGCGCTGCGCGGCGCCGCTTACCAGGGCTTTGCACAGTACACAATGGTCGGGATCGGCATCGCCAAGACGGCGATCCTCTTCCGCCTGATCGACCCGGCCATTTACGGTGTGGTCGGTTTGGCAACGGCCTATGCGTCGTTCCTGTCGGTGCTGCGGGTGGATCTGCGCCCGGTCGTGATCGCCGATCCGCACCAGAACGCCGCCCGTCTGGCGACACAGTACATCCTAGAACTGATGAGCACGGGGGTGGGGCTGATCATCGCTGCGGCTGCGGCGGTGATCGTGCCTCAGATGTGCTCGTCCGCCTGCTGGCAGGCGATCTTCATTCTGTTGGGGATCGCGGTCGCTCAGTCCCTCACCTCGACCCCGCTGTACATCCTCGAAAGGGAACTGCGGCAGGATGTGCTCAGCAAGCTGCGGGTGCTGAGCGCAGCGTTGGGCATGGCGATCAGTGTGGCGCTGGCCTACTTTGGCCTTCCCCTGCTGGCGGTGCTATCCGATACAGCCATGCTGATGTTGGTGCCGGGCATCGGCGCATGGCTGGTCACCCGCTGGCGGCCCGTCTTTGTGTGGGATGAAGCTGTGGCGCGCGATACGGTCTCCTTCAGCGCGACGCTGTGGATGAGCAGCCTGCTGGGCATGATCACCTTCGAGTTCGACGACTGGCTGGTGGGCACATTTCGCGGGGAGCGCGAGCTGGGCTTCTACAGCCAGGCCTACGCGCGGGCCAAGATCCCGCTGGATGTGGTGGGTGGTGTGATCGCCAGCATGAGTATGGCGCTCTACTCGCAGAGCGGGGCGGCAGGGCAAGAGGTCTTGGCCCGCGCCTACCGTCTGACGACCTGGATCCTGGCGCGGGTCATCGCGCTGTCGAGTGTCGTCATGCTGGGAGCGGCGGAGGAGATCGTCACCCTGTGGCTTGGCCCGACTTGGTTGCCCATTGTGCCTCTGATCCGGCTGATGTTTCTGTACATCCTGGGGCGACCCCTGTTCCAGAATCATGGCATCCTGCTCACCGCCCTGCGTCATGAGAAGCAGTGGAACCGGATCGTCCTGGTGCAGGCGGTCTTCCTGCTGATCGCTGGGCCGGTTGCGGTGCTGGGGTGGGGCGCGGCGGGGATGTCTGTCGCGGTCAGCCTGATGATGCTGCTGGGCCTGGCGATCAGCGAGCGTGCTGCCCAACAACTGACGGGCATCAATGCGCTGCCGATCTACGCCCTGCCTGCTGCGATGACCCTGATCCTGACGCCGCTGTTGTACGGGGTTGGGCAGGTAGCCCACGTGGGGCTGCTGATGACACTGATATTCAAAGGGGGGCTGGCATTGGCTGTATTTGCCGCCGTGACGTTGCTTTTCGAACGCCAGCCCTTCGGCGAGGTGATGGCCCTCATGCTGGAGCACTTGGGCCGCCGCGCGACGGCTGGCGAATGACCAGCCTCCGTTGGCCTGGTGGGCGCGGCAGGTTATACTCCAGCGGTCTGCGGAGGACTTCAAGCGACCATGCGACGGCTGCGCGACTGGATCAGCACCCGAATCCATCTCTTCTTCAAGGTCTATGCAGTCAACCAACTGGTGACTTGGCTGCCGCTGGTCAGGTTGCGCCTGTGGTATTTTCGCCATATCGTCGGGATCGAGATCGGCCCTGACACGGCCCTGTGGATGGGTTGTGTTTTCCTGGGTGGGCGCGTGCGAGAGATCAAGATCGGGCGCGGCTGTTCTATCCCCCGCACCTTTTTCGTTGCCGGTGCGCCGATCACCATCGGCAACTGCGTTACCTTTGGGCACGAAGTGGCGTTGTACACTTCGGATCACGACCCCGACGCCCCGGACTTCCAGCGGCGCGACGCGCCGATCACCATTGGCGACTATGCCTGGATCGGCTCACGGGCCATCATCCTCAAGGGGGTGACAGTGGGCGAGGGGGCTGTTGTGGCGGCAGGATCGGTCGTGACCAGCGATGTGGCCCCCTATACCATTGTGGCTGGGAACCCGGCCCGCCTGATCCGCGAACGCGGCACGCGCGTCGTGATGCTCAATGCGGAAGGGACACTCGACAGCCTCCCGCCATTCAGCTGATCTGGCGCAGGTGAGAGTCGGTCCCAGGAGGTATAATGGATTGGGTTCTCCGATCCGGGGGTCTGCGGCGGAGGGCGCGTCCAAGTTGGCCGGGCGGTCGCGGCCCGGCGTGTCCGGGCTGAGGAAAGTCCGCGCTCCACAGAGCAGGGTGCTGGCTAACAGCCAGGCGGGGTGACCCGACGGAACAGTGCAACAGAGAGGCAGATTGCAGTCTGGGCGAAGCTCTGCCTCGCCTAGACTGCGAGGGTGAAACGGTGCGGTAAGAGCGCACCGGCGCTCCCGGCGACGGGGGCGGCCAGGCAAACCCCACCCGGAGCAAGGCCAAGCAGGGATGAGGTGTGGCTCGCACCGTTTGAATCCCGGGTAGGCTGCTTGAGGCGGCTGGCAACAGCCGTCCCAGAGAGATGGCCGCCCAGGCGGCGCGTTCCAGGCGCCGCCGGACAGAACGCGGCTTACAGGCTGGCTTGGACACCGCCCCCCGCCGCAAACCCCTGCGATCCCCTCCTGTGATGGGGGGACTGAAGTGTGACTTGCCATCCGTTGAGGACAGGGTACAATCTGCGCGGTTTTTGTCGGGACGCACGCCTGGCCCGAGTTTGCGCCGTCCCAGCACAGGATATGCTCAGAGGAAAATACAGCGCGATGAAACGATTGCTGACCACCCTTAGTATGATGGGCGTTGTGCTCCTGGTGACGGGATGCGGCGTCCTGGGGGGCACGCCTCCGCCGACCTATACGCCCCTGCCGACCTACACCCCCTTCCCGACGTTCACGCCGGAGCCATCGCCGACGGCTACATTCCTGCCTTCGCCCACGCCGCTGCCTCTGGAGACACCAACACCCGCTGTCGTCGAAACCCCCACACCGCTTGCCACGCCGACCAGCAGCCAGGCTCAGGCTGTGCTGGCCTATGGCTCTAATATGCGAACCGGCCCAGGGACTCAGTACGAGGTCATCCAGGAGATGGATGCGGGCACACCGCTGATCGTCCTGGGGCGCGACCTGAATGGGAGCTGGCTGCTGGTGCGCTCGCCGCTAGGCCGCGAGGGGTGGGTGCGCATCACGCAGATTCAGCAACCGTTTGACGTGGCCCGCGTCCCGCTGGCCCCTGATCTGCCTCCCTCGACCCCTGTGGCGGCTGCGACCGGCACAGCCCGCCCTGGCGCGACCGCGACTTCCGGCCCCGCCCCATCGGGCGCATTAAGCTACACGGTCGTCGCAGGTGGGCCACAAGTATGCCAGGATGTCACTTGGCAGATGCCCGCGCGCTTCACGGTGACCAGCACCAACGCGCCGATTCCGCCCTTTGATAGCATCAACCCTCAGAATATGGTGGGTGTGCGAGTCTACCAGCTCACCCGATACGCCCTGCCGACCTACCTGGAGGCCAAGATTCAGGGTAATGTCACGCCAGGTGATTGCCGCGAGTCAGATAGTACCTGCCGCAACGTGAGCTTCAGCCTGTGCGTCAGCGCGGCCCCTGATGCGCCCATTGGCGGTGGCGACCGGGTTCACACTGTTCATTTTGCCCTCGGCACACAGAGCTACAGCACCCTGTTTGTCGAAACGGAGGCCGATATCCCCTTGGCCGCCAATGTCACGACCGGTCCGTAGTGGGGGCTATGCTGACCGTCCGCGCCGCGCCGGGCCTTTCGCCCGGCGTGGCCTTTTTCGGGATAAGGTGTTGGGTGACCCTCTCGAAGAGGACGGGGGGCGAGGTCATGCCCGGATCATCGTCAACAGCATCTTGAACGGTTGGCGGGCCACCACGGCGTGCGGCACGTTGGCGGGCAGCATGACCACCGTTCCTGCCGGGGCGTTGATGGACTGCCCACCAACCCGCCACTCTGCCGCCCCATCCAGGATGTGGGCCAGCGCATCGTATGGTGCAGTGTGCTCGCTCAACTCCTGGCCTGCATCGAAGGCGAACAGTGTCACCGTCCCAGCCTCCTTCTTGATCAGCGTCTTGCTGACCACCGCATCCTTCTGATAGTCAATCGAATCGGTCAGTGAAATCGCTTCAGGTTTGTCCATCGGTTGCTCCTGTAAAGCAGTAGGAAGGTCACTGTCCCCTGCGCATCTCACCACTACTGTACTCCTATGCGGTGTGCAGTACGAATGCCAACGCCCGCGATGGGCGCTAGCGTCAGTCGCTGGCTGATGCGCAGCCGGGCAAATTGCATACCCCACGATCCCTTCTATAATGGGGCATACGGCAGACCAGCATGGCTGTCTTGGTGCGCCTGTGTCTGCTGGGAGCGCAAATCGATATGAGCTTCGACCCCGGCGATAGCTTCTTCAACCGCAGCCGACTTACCGAAAGCCCTCTGATGGTGCGCGCCCTGACCGGCGTGATCTTCGATAGCTTCGTCAAGGGCATCGTCCGCGAGCATTATCACCCCAACCCGGCCCATGTCACCCTTCAGGTTGGCCCAGAGGAGGCTATGCTGTACGTCCGGGGCAGTGGGGATGCGGGCCTGATCACGGTGGATGACGATCTCCGCACTTGGGCGTTGAGCTTCATCGCTGGTGACGTGTTCAGTCTGGACCCCGATCTGGTGGATGTGATCTACCTGGATGGCGTGGTTGGGTCAGACGATGCCTACCTCCACATCGCCGGCAAGGGGATATTCATTTCCAGCGGCGAACCGAGGAACAACAGAGGAATCTACTTATGAGGCCCATGAACGCGACATTCTGGCGGGCGCAGCGCGGGCTGCGCCTGATGGCGACCGCATGTCTGATTGTGTTGCTGGTAGCTGGGTGCGGGCCGCAGCAGACTCCGCCCCCTGGCGAAACCCCCCTGCCGCCCACCGTGGCCCTCGAACAACTTCCTCCGACCAACCCCCAGGTCGTCGCCCAACGGCCTTATCCTGGCGAAGAGTTGCCGCTGGAGGGCAGCATCGATCTGTACTTCGACCAGCCGATGGATCGCGCCAGCGTGGAAAGCGCGCTGAGCCTCAACCCGGCGCTCACCTTCTCGTTGCAGTGGGTGGATGATTCCACCTTGCGGATCACCCCCGCCGCCGGGGAGCTTCAACCGGCCACCCGCTACCGGCTGACGGTGGATGAAGCAGCCAGGAGCGCGCAGGGCCTCGCGCTGACCCAGCCCTTTGAAACCACGCTCCAGACCATTGGATTCCTGGCGGTGGGCGACGTGGTTCCTGCACCGGATGCTGCCGCCGTCGAGCCAACGTCGGTGATCAGCGTGATCTTCAACCGGCCCGTCGTGCCGCTGGGGATCGCTGAGGAGATGCCCGGCCTGCCCCAGCCGCTCACCTTCCAGCCGGATATTCCTGGCCGCGGCGAGTGGATCAACACCAGCATCTACATGTGGACCCCCGCCGAGCCACTGGCCGGAGGCCAGACCTATCGAGTGACCGTGCGAGGCGACCTCACCGACCAGACCGGGGCGGTCATGGAAGAACCCTATTCCTGGTCGTTCAGCGTCCTGCCGCCGGACATCATTCAAGTGACCCCCAGCGATGGGGCCGTTGATGTGGCTCTCGACCAACCGGTGGAGGTCATGTTCAACCAGCCGATGGATCGCGCCAGCGCTGAAGCTGCCTTCAGCCTGACCCTGGAGCAGGGGGGAGCGGTGGCAGGATCGTTCGGCTGGGATGAGGAGAGCCGGGTGATGACCTTCACACCGGCGGACCTGCTGCCGCTAGATGGGGCGTTTGTGGCGGGCGTCGCGGCGACCGCCCGCAGCGCCAGCGGCGAGACCAACCTGGTGCGCGAGACCGCGTGGCGCTTCTCGACCGTTCACACCCCGGCGGTTCGCTCCACCACCCCTGCTAACGGCGATCAGGGCGTCGGTGTGTACTGGGGCCTGCGCTTCCAGTTCACCGCCCCGATGGATCAGAGCACCCTCACCCCTGACCTGCTGGTGGTCAATCCACCGCTGCCGGAGCAGGTGACCTATTACTACTCGGACTATGACTGGAGTTGGAACGTCAACGCGGCGCTGGAGCCATCGACCACCTATACCGTGACGTTGCTGCCAGGCGCTGCCGACCCGTATGGCAATACCATCAACGCGCCATACACCTTCAGCTTCACCACTGGCCCGCTCGACCCAGTGGTGCAGCCCAACGTGCAGGGCCTATTTGGCGTGTACGATGCCAGCCGCACCACAGAGCTATTTGTGCTGCACCGCAATATCAGCCGGATGACCCTCACGCTGGCCGAGCTGGACCTGCGCACCTTTGGCCAGCTTTCCGGCCCCAGCAGCTATGAACGGCTGGACTCCTTCCGACCTACCCCTGAACAGACGGTGCGCCAGTGGACGGTGGCCACGCCCGCCGAGCTAAACGAGGCCGCTTATGTGCGCGTGCCGGTCGTTTCGGAGCAGGGTGGCTCGCTTGATCCTGGCTTCTACTTGCTGATCATCGACGCGCCGGAGATCGATTACAGCATCAAGCACTTCATGTTGGTGGTGAACGCCAACCTGACCTACAAGCAGAGCTTCGATGAATCGCTCGTCTGGCTGACTGACTTGGAGAGCGGCCAGCCAATACCAGGGGCCGACGTGACCTTCTACAACCCCACCATGAGCGAGGTTGCCAGCGGCACGACCGATGCGGAGGGTGTGGCGGAGGTCGAGACGCCGCACACCATCAGCCTATGGCAAACGCGCTACGCGCTGGTTGAGGATGGCGATACCTTCGCCGTTGCTATGACCGACTGGGCTGACGGTATCCTGCCCTGGGATTTTGGTCTGTATGGCAGCTTCGACTTTCAGGATGCGACGGTCTACCTGTACACTGAGCGCCCGCTGTATCGCCCCGGCCAGGAGGTGTACTTCAAGGGGATCATCCGCGATAAGGATGACGTGACCTACACCCTCCCGCCCGACCAGACGATCCGCGTTGCCATCTACAATGACCAGGGCGACGAGGTCTACAACCGGAGCCTGCCCATTAGCGAGTTCGGCACCTTCAACGGGGCGCTAACCCTCGACTCGGAAGCCTCGCTCGGCTACTACACCATTGACGCGCAACTGGGCCAGGATCACTGGAGCCTGGGCTTCCAGGTGGCGGAGTACCGCAAGCCGGAGTTTATCGTTACCGCCACTCCCGCTGAGCCTGCGGTGTTGGCCGGCGGGACGATCCGGGTGACGGTGGATGCCGAGTTCTTCTTCGGCGGCCCGGTGAGCCAGGCTGATGTGACGTGGACGGCCCTAGCTGATCGTTACTTCTTTGCCTATGAGGGGCCGGGCAATTACAGCTTCAGCGACTTCAACTACGACGAAGGCATCCCCGAAGAGGGATTCGTTCCGGGCTTTGGGGAAGTCATCGCCGATGGCTCCGGCACGACGAACGCCGAGGGCGAGTTTGTAATCACCCTCCCGGCCAGCCTCGACGCCGAGTCTAACAGCCAACGCTTCACCATCGAGGCGGGGGTCACAGACATCAACGGCGTGACGGTGTACGGTCGGGCCGAGGTGATCGTCCACCGGGGGCAGTATTATGTGGGCGTCAGCCCCGACGTATATGTCGGCCTGGCGGGCGAGGAACAGTCAGCGGGCCTGCTGGTGGTGGATTGGGAAAGTCAGCCGGTGGCCCGCGCTCCGGTGACTGTCCAGGTCTACGAGCGCCGCTGGAGCAATGTCCTGGAGGAGGATGAGCAGGGCCGTACCCAGTGGGTGTGGTCGGTGGAAGACATCCCGGTGGGCACGCCGATCAGGGCCACCACCGACGCGCTAGGCAAGGCGCGGGTGACCTTCGTACCACCGACCGGCGGCGCGTACAAGATTCTCGCCACGGTGACCGATCCGCGCGGCAACCAGCAGCGGGCCAGCGCCTTCATGTGGGTCTCTGGTGCGGAGTACGTCTCCTGGCGGCAGGCCAACAATGACCGCATCGATCTCATCGCCGACCGGACGCAGTACCGGCCCGGCGACACCGCCGAAATCCTGATCGCCTCGCCGTTCCAGGGCGATGACGTGCGGGCGCTGATCACCGTCGAACGTGGCAGCGTGCTGTCGCACGAGGTCATCACCCTGCCCTCGAACTCCACCATCTACCGCCTGCCGATCACGGGCGAACATGCGCCCAACGTCTACGTCACCGTGACGCTGGTCAAGGGCGTGGACGAGACGAACCCGGTCCCGGCCTTCAAAATGGGCATGGTTGAGCTACAGGTAGACCCTGTGGAGCAGACCGTCCAGGTGGAGCTGACGCCCAACCGCGATAAGGTTGGCCCCGGCGAGGAGGTCACCTACACCGTTCGCACAACGGACTTTGAAGGCGACCCCGTTGATGCGGAGGTTTCGCTAGCGCTGGTCGATCTGGCGCTGCTGTCGCTCGCGCCGCCCAATAGCGGCCCCATCGTCGATCACTTCTATGGCTTGCAGGGGTTGGGCGTGCGGACGGCGATCCCCTTGATCTACCTGGTCGACCGGCGCAACCAGGCCCTGTTCGATCTGGGCAAGGGCGGCGGCGGGGGTGGGGCCGAAGGCTTCTTCGACGTGCGGACTGAGTTCCGCGACACGGCCTACTGGTCGGCGGACGTGCGGACGGGCAGCGATGGAACAGCCGAGGTGACCCTGACCCTGCCCGACAACCTAACGACCTGGCGCATGGACGCTCGTGCGGTCACCGGGGAGACGCTGGTCGGGCAGGCGCAGGTGGATATTGTTGCCACCAAACCGTTGTTGATCCGCCCGCAGACACCGCGCTTCTTTGTGGCCAACGATGAGGCGACGCTCTCGGCAGTGGTGAATAACAACACGCCCCGGGCCATCCAGGCTATGGTTTCCCTCGACGCGCAGGGCGTGACCCTGAGCGGCGATGCCAGGCAGCGGGTCAGCATCCCCGCCAATGGCCGTGTCGAGGTGGCGTGGCCGGTGACGGTCAACGCCGATGCGGAGTGGGTGAACCTCGTATTCAGCGTTGAGGGCGGGGGGCTGAACGACGCTTCTAAGCCCCCGCTCGGTGACCCGGCGCATGACCAGATGCTCCCGGTTTACCGCTACGAGGTGCCGGAGATGGTTAGCACGGCGGGGCAGTTGGCCGAGGCCGGGCAGCGCAATGAAGGCGTCGTGTTGCCGCCCACCTACGAGGTGACGCAGGGCCAGGTGCGCGTGCAGATCGACTCCTCGCTGGCCGCCAGCACCCTGGAGGGGCTGGACTACCTGCGCCACTACGAGTACGAGTGCACCGAGCAGGTGGTCAGCAAGTTCCTGCCCAACGCTTTGACCCTGGTCGCCTTCCGGGAGTTTGGGCTGGACGATGCCTCGCTGGAGAATGGCCTCGAATACTATGTTGGGGTGGGCCTGCAGAAGCTATACGCCCAGCAGCACGTCGATGGCGGGTGGGGCTGGTTCGCAGAAAGCCCCAGCAGCCCGACTGTCACTGCCTACGCGATCCAGGGGATGGTCGCGGCGGAGCAGGCAGGCATGGAGGTGGAGGATCGGGTCGTTGAGGATGGCATCACCTATCTGGTGGGGCAACTGCGTCCGCTGAATATGCTGCGCGACCACAGCGCCCTCAACCGCCAGGCGTACATCCTGTATGTGCTGGCGCTGGCGGATCGCCCTGATGCGAGCCGTACGGTGCAGCTCTACGAGAACCGGCAGGGACTCCAGCATTGGGCGCGCGCCCTGCTGGCGCAGACGCTGTGGATGATTGACCCTGAAGACCCCCGGCTGGCTGAAATCCAGTCCGACCTGATCAACGCGGCCATCCTCAGCGCCACCGGTGCGCACTGGGAAGAGGAGCAGCCTGACCGCTGGAACTGGAACACCGACACGCGCTCGACGGCCATCATCCTCGATACGTTCGCCCTGCTGTGGCCGGAGCATGGCCTCGGCCCGAACATCACCCGCTGGCTGATGGTGGCCCGCCAGGGTGGTCACTGGGAGACCACCCAAGAGACGGCCTGGGCGCTGATCGGTCTGACGCACTGGATGGCCGCGACGGGCGAACTCGACGCAAACTACCAGTGGCAGTTCAGCTTCAACGGCGCGGAGCTGGCGAGCGGCCAGGCAACCCGCGACAGCGTGGACGAATCGACCATCATCACCATTGACGTGGCTGATCTGGTGCGCGACGAGGTCAACCGGCTGCTGTTCGAGCGCACGGCGGGCGCTGGCCGGATGTACTATACCGCCCACCTGACCGCCTACCTGCCTGTCGAGGAAGTGGACCCGCTCAGCCGGGGCGTGATCGTCAGCCGCCGCTACCTGGACGAGAATGGCGACCCGGTGACGCAGGGCCGCGTCGGCGAGGTGCTGACCGTTGAGGTGACGATCATCGCCCCGCGCGATCTGTATTACGTGGTGGTCGAAGACCCCTATCCGGCGGGCGCGGAAGCAGTGGACGTGTCGTTGCTGACCGAGAGCGTGCTCGGCGAGCGGCCCGTGCTGCGCCCCGACGATCCGCTGGCGCGGGGCTGGGGTTGGTGGTGGTTCTCGCAGACCGACCTGCGGGACGAGAAAGCCGTCCTCTTCGCGGATGTGCTGCCCGCCGGGACGTATCAGTACACGTACTCGATCCGGCTGGGCCTGCCGGGCGAGTACCGGGTCATCCCGACTGTTGCTTCGGAGTTCTACTTCCCCGAGGTTTACGGTCGCGGTGAGGGGATGCTGTTTACCGTTCTGCCGGAGTAGTTCGGGGAGAGGGGTAGCTGGCCGCACCGGGCCATCAGCGATCGGCTTGCACTGTACAACGGAGGTGTGCGATGGAGATTCAGCTCCGCAGTTACGCCGTTGACATCCTGACCGCTCATTACCGGGTCACTGGTGAGCTACGCACTCGCGGCGACCCGACCATGTTCTTGAACGAGGCGAACGTCTCGACGCTGACGGTCCATGATGCCGTGCTGATGCCGCTTCGCACTGGGATGCGGCTTGGCGCCGTGGCGGCATCGATCCTCCACATCCCCAAGACGGAGCCGCAGGTGCTGATCCTGGGCAACTTTGTGCCGGAGATCAAACCTTTACCCAAGGTTGAGCGGCTGATCTGTTTTACCGACACCTATGTGCTGCGCGGCAACTTCCATATGGGGCTGGAAACGCACGTTTCAGACGTGTTCTATGCCCTGCCGGGGCCTTTCTTCTATGCCACCCAACTCGATATCTTCGCCCTCTATCCCCTGGCGGTCGAAGTTCACGCCATGGCTGAGCTGGCCTACATCCAGGGCAGCGCCGTGCGGGCGTTCTATGTGCCGGAGGAAGGGGAGGAAACGGCCCCCCTGGCATCCTGAGTCGACCGGGGCGGAGGGAGTACGGCATTGATCCAGAGGGGGGGCGACCAAGGGCAGGTCGGCTAATCGTCGACCGCTAGCTGCTTTTGGAAAGCGAAGATCGCTGCCTGCCCGCCGGTATGCCAGAACAGCACCCGCTGATCCCGCGCGAATTCCCCCCGGCGGATCAGATCGATCAGCCCGGCCAGCGCCCGGCCTGTGTAGACCGGATCGGCCAACAGACCCTCGGTTTCGGCCAGCAGCCGGATGGCCTCCCGCTCCGGTTCGCCAACCACTGCGTAGCCCCCGCCGAGGTAGTCATCATTGATGTCTGGCACGTCGTCGTTGACCCGCCAGTCGAGGCCCAGCAGCCGCGCCCCGTCGTTGACCAGGTTCGCCACCCGGCCCCCCAGGATCGCCTCGCGCTCGTCCACGCTGATGCCCAGCAGCCGAGTCTCGCCGAGCAGCCCGCACAAGTGCGCGCCGAGGATCATCCCCGCCTGCGTGCCGCCCGACGAGGTGGCGAACACGTGCGTGTCGAAGCGTGGCAGGCCCTCGGACTCGATCTGCCCGGCGATTTCCTCCATCGCCACTGCATAACCCATCAACCCCAGGGCATTCGACCCGCCATAGGGGATCACGTGTGGGTTGTGCCCCGCTGCCTGTAGCTCGGATTCGACACGGGCGATGCTGTGGGAATAGGGGGCCTTCTCCTCCGTCCAGTGAATCCGCGCGCCGAGCAGGTGATCGATCAGGATGTTGCCGGTGTTCTCGGCAGGTGGCTTCCCACCAGGCGCGTAGAGCACGAGGTGCGGCTCCAGGCCGCACTTGCGTGCGGCTGCCGCCGTCTGCCGGGCGTGGTTGGATTGCGTAGACCCGGCGGTGATCACGCAGTCCGCGCCCGCGTCAAGGGCTGCGCCGACCAGGAATTCCAGCTTGCGGGTCTTATTGCCGCCGGTTGCCAGGCCGGTGAGGTCGTCGCGCTTGACCCACACCTCCGGCCCGCCCAGCGCAGCGCTGAAGCGCGGCAGCGGCTCGACGGGGGTGGGCAAGTGGGCGAGGGCGATGCGGTGGAGCGATGCAAGTGGGGATGGTAGTTGCATAGCGATTCCTTACAGGGTGCTATTCTGGCAGTCGAGTCGGGTGCACAGTGCGTGGGGCGAAACATGCAAAATCGTAGCGGTCATCTGGACAGACACACGTGATGCGGAGGCATTCTGAAACAGGTGTAGTTCGGACATAGGATATTCCCCGGTCCGGCCTCCATTGTACGTGAGAATACCTCCTTGGCAATCGTCGGCATCGAAGGCTCCGGAGGTTGAATTCCCCCTCTCCCAAAGGGGCGAAGGCTGTGCGTAGAAGAGGGGGACAAGGGGTGGTGGGATTACGCTCGCACGCTGCCGTAGCGGCGACGCAGCTCCCGGAAACCGATCATCATCCGTTGCTGCTCATCATACAGGCGCATCCCTAGCGCCTTCAGGCTGGTCAGGAGCGTCACCGGCTGGATGGTGTGGAAGATCGGATTCTCATCCTGGCACTCTTGCAGCCGGTAGTTGGGAATACGCGGGCTGAGGTGGTGGATGTGGTGAATACCAATGTTGCCGGTGAACCACTGGAGCACCTTCGGTAGCCTGTAGTACGAGCTACCTTTTAGCGCCGCTTCAGCGAAGTCCCAGTTCTCGCTATCTTCCCAGTATACCCCCTCGAACTGGTGCTGAACGTAGAACAACCACACGCCTGCCCCCCCTCCGATCAAGAGGATAAAGAGCTGGATCAGGAGGTACGCCTTGACCCCGATCAGGAGCGACATCGCCACGGCGATCCCCAGCACGGCCAGATTGGTGGCGATCACGCTGTTGCGCTCACGCGGGCTGGCTCCGCGCCGCACCAGCCGATGTGCGATCACGAACATGTACAGCGGCCCCAGGCCGAACATGATCAGCGGGTGGCGATACAGCCGGTAGGCCAGCCGCTTCAGCGGCGGCAACGCCAGGTATTCCTGGACCGTCAGCGTCCACACGTCGCCGACCCCCCGCTTCTCGAGGTTGCCCGACGTGGCGTGGTGGACGGCGTGCTCGTGTCGCCACTGGTAGTAGGGGGTGAAGGTCAGGATGCCAGTGATGACCCCGACGAAGTGGTTGGCCCGCTTCGACTTGAAGAACGAGCCGTGTCCACAATCGTGGAAGATGATGAACAGCCGGACGAGAAACCCACTGGCGAGAATGGACAACGCCAGTGTCAGCCACAGGCTGACTCGCAGGCTGAGCGCCATCAGGTACCACAGCGCCAGGTAGGGGAGGAGCGAGTTGGCGATCTGCCACAGGCTGCGCCATAGCTTGGGGTCCTGGTACTTCCGGACGGCCTCCCGCCAGGGCAATCCTCCTGACGCCGATTGTTCCGACACTGCTACAGAATCCATCAAATACGCCTCCTATTCGTAGAAAGCAGGCTCCAGGTGCCAAAATGATCGAATGGACGACCAGTGGGGGACTCAGAAGCCCGAAGATATAAGCTGCCTGATTGTATCGAATTTTATCCGGGGCGTCATCAAGGGCGTGGCGCCGTCCCGCGCCGCAGTCGCCGCATCCCGATGCGGCGCATCACGCCCAGCACGGTAGGCATGGCGTGGGTATAGAGTGCGTACAGGGCGGGCCGCGCCGGATAATCCCACGCCCCGACGCGCCGCACCACCGTCCCGCCGAAGCCCTCCTTGAATCGAAACACGCCCGCCAGGGGATCGCGCTGGTTGTGGAAATCATCAGGTGCGCCCCAGAAGTCGTAGGCCACCATCTGCTGCGCGCGCGCCCAGCGGATCGCCTCCCATTGCAGCAGGTAGGTCGGCATGTGCTCCCGGCCTTCGTCCGAGGATGCGCCGTAGAAGTACCAGGCTCGCTTGCCGAACCCGAAGATGATCACATGGGCGATGGCCCTGCCTCCCCGCTCGGCGATGATCGGTTGCGCCAGCCCCGCCTGCATGAAGTCTCCCCAGGCCCGACGATAGTAAGCCAGGGGTCGGATGACGAAATTGTCGCGGTGGGCCGTCTCGGCGTACAGGCGGTACAGCAGGTCGAGATCATCCGCTGTGCCAAAGCGCACCGTCACACCGCGCCGCTCAGCGAGCCGCACGTTGTAGCGCGTCTTCTGCTTCATTCGCATCAGCAATGCCTCTTCCTCCGCCCGCAGGTCGATCACGATGGAGTTTCGGAACTGCACTTGATCCCGCGAGTAGCGCAGCCCTGCTTTGCCCCATTCGTACATCACCTGGTGGCCGAGTTCGATCTCCCCTGCCCCCATCTCCCCTGGGATGCCGACTCCGGCCACCACGTCCGGGTCAATCTTGAGGAAGATGGCCCCCTGCTCGCGGGCGTGGCGCTTCAGCGCGTCGATCACGGCCACGCGCAGGCCGGGCTGATTGTAATCCAGGGCTGGGCCTTTGGGCACATACATCACTTTGAGCGACCCAACCCGCCGGATGAGCACCTGCGCCATCGCGGCAACCGCGCCCTGGTGCATGTAGGCGATGCGCTTCGGCTCCCAGCCCGTTGTGGCTGCCTTGAACTCCCCCCACTCCCAGGTTTGCAGCACGTGCGCGTAGGGCATCTGGGCCAGGGTGGCATTCCAGAGGTTGCGCTCAGAGATCGACGCCGGTTGGAGCAGCACCGGCGCGTAGAAGATGCCACTATCGTGCATCTGCGGGATCACGCCGACGCCCCCTGCCGGATGCGCTCGATCAGGTCAGTGTGCCGCTCGTGATCGCTGGTGATGACGAACACGGGCCGCAGCGCCGCACCGAAGCGCAACCCGCCGAGCCGGTACAGCAGCGGAAGCCCCTGCGCGACCACCACCCAGGCCCTGTCGTCAGGCCGGCTGGGGTGAAAGAGGGGCGCCGGTTTCACCTCGACGACTCCCGCCTGGCGTATCGCTGACCAGGGGATGAGCCTGGGACGCCCGTTGCGCAGGTGCACGCGCACCCCCTCCGGGCCGATCTCCAGGTCGGACGACATCACCCAGGCCGCGCATACAGCGGGCATATTGCGGATGAAGAAGGCCACCAGCAAGAACAGGGCGAAAACAATCGTTCTAGCCTGCGGGTCGCCCAGGTGGGGAATCAGCGAGATGGCGTAGGCCATCGCTGCCGCACCGAACACCACCCCGGCGACCCCGTTCAGCAGCCATACCCGGCGGAACCGCCCCCGCGCGGGGCGGTCGCTGGGCAGGAAGCGGTGGAAGTCTGGATGGGTATCGGAACTTCGTTGGCTCAATTAGATCATCCCTCGTCCGGCAAGCGCCAAGTGATAAGCACTATAGAGGAGCGGTTTGTACACCCGATCCCACGCACCGACGCTGCGCACGACCTCGCCGCCGAAGCCGCGCTTGAACCCGTACACGCCCCACAGCCCATCGCTGCGCTGCTGGAACCCCGCTTCGAGCGTCGCCTCGTCCGCGTCGGGGATGCCCCACAGGTCGTACGTTGTGCAACCGCGCTCCCGCGCCCAGCGGATCGCCTCCCACTGGATGGCGTAGGTCGGCATCCGCTCGCGCTCCTCGCTCGACGACGCGCCGTAGAAGTACCAGGCCATCTTGCCCAGCGCGAAGGCCATCAGCGCGGCCAGGTCTTTCCCCTGGTATGCGGCCACGATCAGCGCGGCGTGGTCAGGCGCGAACAACTCGTATGCCCGGCGGTAGTATGCCGCGCTGTGCACGCCGAAGCGGTTCCGCCCCCCCGTGATCGCCATCAGCGCGTTGAACGAGTCCAGGTCGCCCGCGCCGCCGCGCCGCACCGCGATCCCTTTTTTCGCGCCCGTCCGCACCTTGCGGCGGGTGGTCTGGGTCATCCGCGCCAGGATGTCGTCCTCTGTCCCGCTGATATCCACCCGGATCGTGCGCGGCGGCTGGATCGTATGCGCGGACTCGCGGAACCCCAGATTGGAGAGCCGCTCGCGTATCTCCGTCGTATCGCGCTCGTCAGGTTCCAGCTTGAGCAAGATCGCATGGTTTTCCCGCGCTGCCGCGTCGAGCGCCGCCATTAGAGCGCTCACTGCTTTTTCGTCCTCCCAGTCCACGATGGGGCCACGTGGGATATAGCACACTGCCCCCCCTATTAAAGGAAGGCGGCGGGTTAGCAGCAGCCCCCCGGCGGCGATCTGGCCTCTATCTGCCAGGGCGACGATCTGATCGCGCCAGCCGAAGGCTCGCTTCAACATGCCCCAGCGCGATGTTTGCAGCAGGTGACCGCCCCGTGCCTCAACGAACGCATCCCACTCCGCTGGCTGTGGATTGCTTACATCCATGTTCGCATGGCCTCACCGGGCCGATTATATCCCCTCTGGTTGGAATCATCGCATTCTCTGGCGGGCGCTTTTTCCGTTTTGGCGCTTGTATGCTACCATTCTGCCAGGAAACCTCCCGTTGAGGCAGGGCCATCTTGCCGCACTGATCAGGAGAAGAGAGCCATGCGGACGATCCAGGTTGCCTGTGGCGCGCTGGTGTTGATCGTGACCCTGACAGGTTGTTCCCTGTTCGGCGGTGGCGCGGAGCCGACCGCCACCCCGATTCCCACCGAGGGGCCGGCGGCCCCACCCGCTTCCCCTTCGGAGCCACCAACCGCCGCCCCGACGGAGGAGCCGTCAGGGCAGGGAGGGGGGAGCGCGGGCACGGCTGGCCCCGGTGACATTCTGTTTATACGCGGCGGGCAGGTGTGGGCGGTTGGCTCTGAGGGCGGCGGCGAGCGCCCCATCACCCCGACGGCCACTGACTCGCGGTTGGAGCACCTGGCCCTCTCACCCGATGGCCGTTACCTTGCGTTTACCCTCAACTCGGTGGAGCTGGACCTAGTCGATCTCCAGCAGGGGATCATGACCACCTTGGATGCAATGGATGCAGGGAGCCTCGGCCCGCTGGCCTGGGGGCTGGACAGCGCGAATCTCTTCTACCACCGCCTCACCCTCGATCCGGCCACCTTCCTGCCGACACGCAGCGCGGTGATGCACGCTGCCATCCCGCCCGCCGAAGGCGGCCCGATGGCGGTGGTCGAGTCCGATCTGGCGTCCGGCCCGCTGATCTACCCTGGCTTTGCGCTGGACGGCCAGGTGCTCGTGCAGCATATCGCCGCCGCGACGGGTGGGGTAGGGGAGTGGTTCACCCTCGACCTGGCTTCCGCCACGCAGACGCCCGTGCAGGCGGGCTTCGCGGTTGCGGATGTCTCGCCCGATGGGACACGTCTGCTGCTGTTCCGGCAGGAGGATGCCGCGTTGGGAGGCGCGGTGCCGATCTACGTCGCCGACTTCGGTCTGGGTGGCGCGTTAAACCCCGTGCAGCTCTCGCCAGTCGGCGAGACGGCAGCCTACTCGTCGCCGCGCTTTGGGCCGGATGGCAGCCGCATCCTCGCTATCCGCCGTGACCTTTCCCAAGGGGGAGCGCCCGCGCAGATCGCGCTGCTTGAGCCGAACGAGAACGGCAGTTACGTGGTCACGCCGCTGGCCGGGCTGGAAGACTTCGACGTGGTCGCCTTCGCCTGGAATGGGGCGAACGGGGTGGTGGCGCAGGGCATCCCAGTGGGCGGAACCATCCCCGAGCTGTGGGTCTTGTCGCTGGACGGGTCAACGCCTGCCGCACGCCTGACGACAGGCGAGTTCCCGTTGGTTGTGCCCGGCTCGTGATCGAATCCTGCTTGCGGATTTCTTCTGCGGGTGGGGCGGAGATAAGATGGGGAGGAGAGGTTTGACTTTACGGGTTGGAAAAATCGTGTTGCCACGCCCAGGCGAGGGATGTTATACTAGCGGCGCAATTCACAAATGCGTATGCACGGATGGGTCCCCATCACACACCCGCGTCCTAAGGAGAGTCTTCGGTGAGCGAGTGGACTTTCATTGCCCTGCTGTTCATCATCTCCATGACGTTCCCTGCCGTGCCCATCGTGGCGGGCCGTGTGATCGGCCCGCGCAAGCCCAACCCGCTCAAGAACAGCGTCTATGAGTGCGGGGTCGAGACAGTAGGCGATACCTGGGTACAGTTCAAAGTGCAATATTATCTGTTCGCTTTGGTGTTCCTGGTTTTTGATATCGAAGTGGTCTTCATGTTCCCGTGGGCGGTGGCCTACAACCAGCTTCCGCTGTACGGGGTGATCTCCGGCGTTGTGTTTGTGATCCTCCTCGCTGAGGCCCTGATCTACGCCTGGCGAAAAGGTGTCCTGGAGTGGGTCTAAGGTTGCAGTGAGAGCTGATAGCCGCCCCGGCTATCGGCTTTTTTGTGCCCCTCACGGGCGCTGTATACTGCCCGGAGGGATCAGGAGTATCGCTGCATGGCGGACATTTTCACCACCATCTATCACTGGCTCTTTAACCTGATCACCGGGCTGGGGGCCAGCGAGGGGCTGGCAACGGGCATCATCCAGTTCCTCGGCGCGTTTGCCATCGCCAACTTCGCCCTGTTGATCCTGGTGTTCAACATCTGGTTCGAGCGCAAGGTCATCGCCCGGATGCAGGATCGCATCGGCCCCAACCGGGTGGGGCCATGGGGCATCTTCCAGACCGTCGCCGACCTCGCCAAGCTGCTGTCCAAAGAGATCATTATCCCCGACGGGGCCGACCTGATCCCGTTCATGTTCGCGCCCGTGCTGGCGGTGGGCAGCGTGATCCTGATCTGGGCGGTCGTCCCGTTTGCTAAATCGGCCATTGGCACGGACGTAAGCATCGGGGCGCTGTACTTTGTGGCCGCCGGATCGCTGGGCATCATGGCCATCCTGCTGGCGGGCTGGAGCAGCAACAACAAGTACGCCCTGCTGGGGGCTTTCCGCGCGGTGGCGATGCTGGTCAGCTACGAAGTGCCGATCATCCTGACCTTGCTGATCCCGGTGCTGCTGACCGGCAGTATGCGGATGAACTCCATTGTTGACGCCCAGCGCATCTGGTACTTCTTCGGCGTGCCACTGGCGGCGATCATCTTCTGGATCGGCTCGGTAGCGGAGGTCGGGCGGACGCCGTTCGACCTGCTGGAAGCCGAGTCCGAGATCGTGGCTGGGTATCACATCGAGTATAGTGGGTTCGCCTTTGCTATGTTCTACGCGGCGGAGTGGGCGCACGGATTTGCCATCTGCGCCCTGATGGCGACGCTGTTCTTCGGCGGCTGGCGCGGCCCCGGCGTTGACCAGTTCCCGACGTTGGGCGCGTTCTACTTCATCACCAAGACCTTTCTGATCTACTTCTTCCAGACCTGGACGCGCGCCACGCTACCCCGCGTGCGGATCGACCAGGTGATGAACTTCTGCTGGAAGTTCCTGGTGCCGCTGTCGTTGCTGCTGCTAATCCTGACGGTGGTGGTGGATAAGGTCGTGGCGCTGAGCGGGGCGATCCCGGCCTACCTCTCCACGCAGAGCTTCGCCGCCATGCTGCCTCGCACCATCGTGCTGCTGACCGTCAATCTGGTCGTTGGCGGGGCCGCGTTACTGTGGATCGCCCGCGCCGGGCGCGTCGAGCGCGAGCGGCGGGCGGTGCAGATGGCGGCCATCGAATCGGGCGCAGCGCAGCAGGCAGGGAAGTGAGGCAGCCATGCAGATTACCCCCGTCACGGTGACGTTCGCCATCATGTCGATCTTCGCGTTGGGCGGCGGCCTGGGCGTGGTCGTCAACCGCAATCTGGTACACGCGGCGCTGTTCCTGGTGCTGTCGCTGTTCGGCATTGCCGGGCTGTTTATCCTGCTGGAAGCGCCATTCCTGGCCGCCGTGCAGATACTGGTTTACGTGGGCGCGATCAGCGTGCTGATCACCATCACCATCATGGTGACGCGGCGCATCATGGGCATCCGCGAGTCGGTGAACCGGCAATGGCCGGTGGCGGCGGTGGTGGCGGTGCTGGCCTTCGCCACGCTGGGCTTCGTGATCGTGTCCCAGTTCGCCGGGGAGACCCCCGTCTCCGACGTGCCCCCGGAGAGCGTGGCGCAGCTTGGTGCGCAACTGGTCAGCTCGCAGGCATTCCTGCTGCCCTTCGAGTTGGCGTCGGTGCTATTGCTGGCCGCCCTGATCGGGGCCATCGTCGTGGCACGGGATTGACACCCTGAGCCTCACCCCGATCCTCGCTGCGCTCGGTAGGGGGGTGAGGCCACGCACGGGAGAATGGGATGATCCCTCTCAACCTCTACCTGCTGGTCGCTGCCGCCCTATTTGCGATGGGGGTGTACGGCGTGCTGGCGCGCCGCAACGCGGTCGCCATCCTGATGAGCATCGAGCTGATGCTCAACGCGGTGAACCTCAACCTAGTGTCGTTCTGGCGCTACCGGGCGCCGGATGCGCTCAGCGGCCAGACGTTCGCCGTGTTCGTGTTCGCTGTGGCGGCGGCGGAGGCCGCCGTCGGCCTGGCGCTGATCATCTCGATCTACCGCAGCCGCGAGACGGTGGTGGCGGAAGACGTGAATATGCTGAAGTGGTAGCAACTGGTGATTAGCGATTGGCTGTTAGCTAACGACTAATAGCTAATTGCTAAGCCGTTTCCGTAAAGGGACGCGCTATGCTGTTTATGAACATGACCCCTGACATGCTGCGGCTGCTGGTGTGGCTGATCCCCGTCCCACCGCTGGTAGCCTTCTTCGTGATCCTGCTGTTCACGCGCGGCAGCAAGCTGGTCAGCGACCTGGTTTCGGTGCTGGCGATCCTGCTGACGTGGGTGATCGCCATCCTGGTGCTGATCGCGGCCATCCTGACCCCCCACCTGGGCGAGGAGCCGATCACCTCCAGCATCGTCTGGTTGCCGCTAGGTGAGTCGTTGGCGACGAGCTTCCGCATGGGTGTGCTGGTCGATCCGCTGGGGGCGGTGATGCTGTTCTTCGTCCCCCTGACGGCCAGCATGATCTTCATCTACAGCACCGGCTACATGGCCTCCGGCGCGTACTGGACAGAGATCAAGGGCGGGGAGGGTGGCCACGGCACAACGCACGCCGCCCACGACGAACATGGCGGTGAGGTGATCGACAGCGCCGGGCGCAGACTGGTGAAGTTCGACGCCAGCGCCTGGAAGGCCCGCTTCATGGCCTTCATCGCCCTGTTCGCGGGCGGGATGCTGATCCTGAGCGTGGCCGATAACCTGCTGATGCTGTTCATCGGCTGGGAGATCATGGGCCTGTGCTCGTACCTGCTGATCGGTTTCTGGAACAACCGCGTCTACGCCAACCAGCCGAATCGCATCACGCCGATGATCGCCGGGATCAAGGCGTTTATGACCACCCGCATCGGTGACGTGTTCATGCTGATCGGCATCGCCTGGCTGTACAGCTTCACCGGCACGCTCAACTTCCGCGACATCCTGTACAACGAGGAAGCCCTGCACGCCCTGGCAGCGACCCCTGCCTTCCCGAACCTCGCCTGGCTGGGCGGCCTCACGGTGGCAGGCGCGATTGGCCTGCTGCTGATTATCGGCACGGTGGGCAAGAGTGCGCAGTTCCCGCTGCACACCTGGCTGCCCGACGCCATGGAAGGCCCGACGCCGGTCAGCGCCATGATCCACGCCGCGACGATGGTCTCGGCGGGCGTATACCTGCTGATCCGCATGTTCCCGCTGCTGAGCGCGGGCTGGGTCGAGGGAGGCCCGCTCACCGCGCCGATGACGGCGATGGCGTGGATTGGCTCCTTCACGGCGCTGTTCGCCGCCACGATTGCGATGGCCCAGCGCGATGTGAAGAAGGTGCTGGCCTATTCGACCATCTCCCAGCTTGCGTTCATGGTGGCTGCGCTGGGGATCGGGGCGTACATTGCCGCCGCCTTTCACCTGATGACTCACGCCATCTTCAAGGCGCTGCTGTTCTTGGGGAGCGGCTCCGTGATCCACGCCATCGAGCATGGCGAGGAGCACGCCCACCATCACGGGCATCACTTCCCCATCGACTTCGACGCGCAGGACATGTTCAACATGGGCGGGCTGGGGAAGCGCATCCCGGTCACCGCCTGGACGTTCCTGATCGGCGGGCTGGCGCTGGCGGGCTTCCCGTTCGTCACAGCGGGCTTCTGGTCGAAGGATGAGATTCTGGCCGACGCCTTCGCCCACGCGCCGGTCGTGTTCTACGTACTGGCCTTCACCGCCTTCCTGACCGCCTTCTACACCATGCGGCAGATCGGCCTGACCTTCGCGGGCGAGCCGCGCACCGCTGCCGCCGAGGAAGCATCGCAGCGCGACTGGCGGATGAACACCCCGCTGGTGATCCTGGCCTTCTTCGCCATCACCGCAGGCTGGATCGGCATCCCGGCGGCGCTGAACCCCCTGGGGGTCAACCCTTTCCACGACTTCGTGGCGGGGACGCTGCTGGAGCACCCAGAGGCGCTGCCATTTGACCCGCTGCCGATGATCGTGTCGGTGTTCATCGCCCTAACTGGGTTGGCTGTTGGCTGGCTGGTGTACGTGGCCCGCCCGCTGAAGGCGGGCCAGCCCGACCCGCTCGCCCGCGCCCTCGGCCCGATCTACACGTTGCTGGAGCACAAGTACTACTTCGACGAGGCGTACGACTTCCTGTTCGTGCGGCTCTTCCAGTGGTTCTCCGATAAGGTGGTCTACCAGCTTATGGATCGGGGCCTGATCGACGGCTTCCTGCACTTCGTGGCCCGCATGACGGAGTGGATCGCCTTCCGCAACAAGGACTTCGATACGTTCATCGTCAACGGCGCAGGCGACGAGGTCGCGCAGGGCGTCGGCAATCTGGGGCAGGCGTTCAAGTACGTCCAGTCGGGGCGGGTGCAGCAGTATCTGGCGGTTGCAGCGGCGGGTCTGCTGATGCTGGCGGGGGTCTTTATCTGGGCGTTCTTCCTCCGCTGATTGGTTGCGCGGGGGTGGGTGCGGATGCGAAGCATCTGACGAGACCCGCCCCTACACGGCGCTCTGGCGGCATCGTAAACGGGCGACTCGCATCCACCTAGCACACACTGAGGGCTGGCCTCTATGGACTTCATTCGCGCGAATCTGTTGACCCTGATCACCTTCCTGCCGCTGGCGGGATCGTTGCTGATCTTGCTGTTGCCCGCAGGCCGAAAGAACCTCCTGCGCTGGACGGCGCTGTTGGTCAGCCTCGTCCCGCTGGCGCTGTCGATTCAGATGTGGCTGTGGTTCCAGGCCGACCCCTGCCACGACATCGTGTCTGGGGCGTGTTTCGAGCAGAAGGTGGTCTGGTTCCCCCTTCTCAACAGCAGCTACCATGTCGGCGTGGACGGCATCAGCCTGACGATGGTCGTACTGACCACGCTGCTGACGCCGCTGGCGGTCCTCATCTCGTGGAGCATCGAGGAGCGCGTCAGGCTATACATGGCGCTGTTCCTGCTGCTGGAGATGGGGATGCTGGGCGTGTTTGTGTCGCTCGACCTGCTGATCTTCTTCGTCTTCTGGGAGTTCGGCCTGGTGCCGATGTACTTCCTGATCAACCTATGGGGCAGCGCTAACCGCCAGTACGCTAGCTTTAAGTTCTTCATCTATACGATGGCCGGGTCGCTGGGCCTGCTGCTCTCGATCCAGCTCATCGGCTTTGCGATGGGCACGTTCGACATTGCCGAGCTGACGGCGCGCTGGCCGAGCTTCGCCGGGGAGGAAGGCACGCTGTTGGGGGTTGGGATCGGGGCGATCAAGAACATCACGTTCTGGTTGTTCACCATCGCCTTTGCCATCAAGGTTCCGGTGTGGCCGTTCCACACCTGGCTGCCCGATGCTCACACCGAGGCCCCCACGGCAGGCTCGATGATCCTGGCGGGCGTGCTGCTCAAGCTGGGGGCGTACGGCTTCCTGCGGCTGGTGCTACCGCTGTTCCCGGTTCCGGCGCACAACTTCGCGCCGGTGCTGGCCGTGCTGGCGATGCTCGCCATCGTGTTCGGCGCGTTCGCCTCGTTTGCCCAGACTGACTTCAAGCGGCTGGTGGCCTATAGCTCGGTGAATCACATGGGCTTCGTGGTGCTGGCGATTGCCGCTGCCGCCTGGGTGGGAGTCGGGGCGCAGTACAGCCCGGAACATCGGCTGGATGGGATCATCGCCCTCAACGGCGCGGTGCTCCAGATGTTCAATCACGGCCTCAGCGCGGCGGCGATGTTCGCCCTGGTGGGCATGATCTACGACCGGCTGCACACCCGCGACCTGACCCAGATGGGCGGGCTGTGGGTGGTTGCGCCGGTCTACGGCGGCATCCTGATCTTCTCGTCGATGTCCTCACTGGGGCTGCCCGGCCTGAACGGCTTCGTCAGCGAGTTCATGGTGGTGCGGGGTGTGTGGCCCGTCGGCACGATGGGCGAGAACAGCACCGCCATCTTCACGGTGATGACCGCCATCAGCATGTTGGGGCTGCTGTTCACGGGGGCGTACATCCTAAAGGCGATCCGCCATGTGCTGCACGGCCCGTTCAACCAGGGCGCGGTCGAGATGGCGCACGGGCGCTCGCTGGAGATCCGCTTCCGCGAGGTGGTGGCGATGGCCCCGCTGCTGGCCCTGATGCTGGTGATCGGCGTGTTCCCTGGCTGGCTGGTGGGGGTGATCAACGACACGGTGACGAGGCTGCTCTCCTAAAGAACGAGGTTCCGAAAGGCTGATGAGCAGGCATGGCTTCCCAACTCCACCGAGGAATTTCCTCGATGGGCTGCGCTATTGCCACAACCCCCTCCTGGTAGCGCATCATTTCAAGGCTGCGCGCCAGCGCCGTTCATTCATCGCCGCGATCACCGGTGCGCCGGAGCCTGAGGTTAAGCGGGTGATCGACGAGATCGATTCGGACGAGGAATTCAACGCGGAGATTCTTTCACGGCGGCAAGAGTATCTGGGGGCAGCCCCGCACGGAACCGATTTCATGTACCTGGTCGATGAATGGGGGTCGCAGTTCTTCCCTTTTGTGCTGCACTACGCGCTGGTTCGGCTGCTGAAGCCAGCAATCGTGGTGGAAACCGGCGGGACACCGGGCAGCTCCTCCGCCTTTATGCTGCGTGCCATGCAACGCAATGAGCAGGGCAGGCTGGTCACGCTCGATCTCGCAGCACTGGAAATGGTCGGGAGGCTCAACACAGAGGCGGAAGCGAACTGGTATGCGTTGATGCCTAAGACGCTGCCGCCGGGCTGGATCGTGCCGGAAGGTCTGCGGGTGCGGCAGGAACAGGTGCTCGGCGACGCACGCGAAACCCTGCCGGGGGTTCTGGAGATATACCCGGAGATCGATCTGTTCGTCCACGACAGCGATCACAGCTACGACCACATGACCTGGGAAATGACAATAGCCTGGCCGCACCTCAAGCCGGGTGGAATCCTGCTTGTGGACGATATCTATCTCCACAATGCGTTCTATGATTTTGCGGATCAGATGGGCTTACCTACTCTTGAGCTTTATCATTGCTTTGGGGTGCTTAAGAAGCCCACCTCCTGATCCTGCAAGCAAGGGTTAGACCATGGACTTTCCGTTTCTGACACTGATCACACTCATCCCCATCGCGGCGGCGGTGATCCTGTACCTGATGCCCGACGAGGGGAAGTTGGACCCCGCCCGCGATAAGGAGCGCATCGCTGTGCTGCGGACGGGCATCCGATCCATCGCGGCGACGGCGACCTTCATCAGCCTGCTGCTGGGGTTGTACGTGTTCATCGGGGTCAACAGTGCCTACGCTGCACAGCAGCCCGGCCCGTTCTTCTTCGAGGACGGCCCCTGGGCGTGGGTTCCGCAGCTTGGCATTGGCTACCACATGGGCGTGGATGGTGTCAGCGCGCCGATGGTGCTGCTGACCGGATTGGCCTCGTTCTGCGGGGTGCTGATCTCGTGGGGCATTGATGAGCGCCCGCGTGAGTTCTTCGTGTTCTTCATGCTGCTGACGGCAGGTGTGTACGGCGTGTTCGTGGCTCTTGACCTGTTCCTGCTGTTCTTCTTCTACGAGCTGGCGATCTTCCCGATGTACATCCTGATCGCCACCTGGGGCTGGAAGGTCACCCGCGAGTACGCCGCCATGAAGCTGACGCTGTACATCCTGATCGGCTCGGTGGTGGCGCTGGTTGGGGTGATCGCCATGTACTTCCTGGCGCGCAAGGCGGGCGTGACCGTCAGCTTCGACATGCTGGACATGATGGCCGCCCGCGACGCAGGCGTGTTCGACCGGCCCTACGCCAACCTGCCATTCGGCCTGGGCGCGGTGAGTTTTGCTAAGGTATGGTTCCCCTTCATCTACCTGGGCTTCGGCGTGCTGGCGGGCGTGTTCCCCTTCCACAACTGGAGCCCCGACGGCCACGTGGCCGCGCCGACCGCCGTCTCGATGATCCACGCGGGTGTGCTGATGAAGCTCGGCGCATACTCCGCGCTGCGGGTGGGCGTGATGCTGTTGCCGGAGGGCGCGCGGGCACACCTCCCGTGGCTGGTGTTCCTGTCCCTGATCAACGTGGTGTACGGCTCGCTGATCGCCATGGTGCAGCGCGACTTTAAGTACGTCATTGGCTTCTCATCGGTGTCGCACATGGGGCTGGTCAGCCTCGGCTGGGCTACCATGAACCTGACCGGCATGACCGGCGCGGGCCTGCAGATGTTCAGTCACGGGGTGATGACAGCGCTCTTCTTCTCCGCTGTCGGCATGGTCTATGATCGCGCCCATACCCGTGACATCCCCTCGCTGGGCGGCTTTTGGCACAAGATGCCGCTGGTGGCGCTGGCATTCATCATCGGCGGCCTGGTGAGCATGGGCATGCCCGGCTTCTCCGGCTTCGTGGCGGAGTTTCCGATCTTCGTCGGGTTGTGGCAGGCCGGGAGCCAGATCGCCCCGTATTACGGCCTGATCGCCATCCTCGGCATCCTGGGTGTGGTGGTGACGGCAGCCTACGTGCTGCGCGTGGTGCAGCGGGTGTTCTTTGGCGAGTTCGACGAGCACAAGTGGCACGGCGCGGTCGGCGACGTGACGGTGCTTGACAAGGTGGCGCTCGGCATCCTGGTCTTCTGGCTGATCCTGGTGGGCGTGTTCCCATCGGTGATGCAGCCGATGATCGAGTACGGTATGGAACCCATCGCCCGATTGTTGGGAGGCGCGTAGTGTTCACTCAAAGCACGCCGTTCGCACAGGCGGTCATCCCGATCTTCGCCGAGATCGGGATGACCCTGTTGCTGCTGGTCGTTCTGACGGTAGACCTGTTCCTCAACCCGGCCCGCCGCCGCTCGGTGGGCATCATCGCCGGGGTGGGGCTGCTGCTGATCATGGCTGCCAATCTGGTGGTTGGCCTTTCCACCGTCGGCGCGCCGGACTACGCTGGGCCGGTGCTGGGCGGCATGATCCGCCACGACATGCTGGCCCTCATCTTCCGCACGATGGTGCTGATCGCGGGCGGGCTGACCTGCCTGATCGCCCTCGATGTGCCCAAGGTGGGGCGGCAGGGCGAGTTCTATGGCATCCTGATCGCCGCCACACTGGGCATGAGCCTGATGGGCGCAGCCAGCGACCTGATCATGGTCTTCCTATCGCTGGAGACCGCCTCGATCTGTCTGTATGTGCTGGCCGGGTTCCTGCGCGATACGCAGCGCAGCGCTGAGGCGGGCCTCAAGTATTACCTATTCGGATCGTTCACGGCGGGGCTGTTCCTGTATGGTCTGAGCCTGCTGTACGGCTACACTGGGACGACTAACATCTACAGCCTCTCAGAGCCGCTCGGCGTGCTGCTGAGGAGCGGCACGGAGGGTCAGTTCGCGGTGATCCTGGCCCTGCTGTTGGTGCTGGCCGGGTTTGGCTTCAAGGTGGCGGCGGTTCCCTTCCACTTCTGGACGCCGGACGTGTACGAAGGTGCGCCGACGCCGGTGACGGCCTTTGTCAGCACGGCCAGCAAGGCGGCCAGCTTCGCGTTGCTGGTGCGCGTCTTTGGCGTGGTGTGGCCCGCCGAGTCAGCGGTGTACTGGACAAGCCTGCTGGCGGCCATGTCGGTCGTCACCATGACGCTCGGCAATCTGCTGGCGCTGGTGCAGCGCAACATCAAGCGGATGCTGGCCTATAGCTCCATCGCGCAGGCGGGCTACACCCTGATGGGCGTCGCCGCGCTCACCCAGACGACCCTCGGCCCGGCGGCGGTGGCCTTCTACATGCTGATGTACGTCCTGACTAACATCGCGGCCTTCAGCGTGGTCATCGTGGTCAGCAACACCAGCGGCGGCGACGAAATCCGCGACCTGGCCGGGCTGGGCAGGCGGTCGCCATACCTGGCGCTGGCGATGGTGCTGGCGCTGCTATCGCTGGGTGGCGTGCCGCCGCTGGCCGGGTTCTTCGGCAAGTTCTTCCTGTTCGCAGCGGCGGTGGAGGCGGGGTACGTGTGGCTGGCGGTGATCGGCGTGCTGAACGCTATTGTGGCCCTATACTACTACCTGACCGTCGTGAAGGTGATGTACGTCGATACCACCGAGGATACCCGCCCGATCACGGCCTCGTCAGCCTATGGGGTGGTGCTGTTCGCAAGCTGCCTAGCCCTGATCCTGATGGGTACGCTGGCCGGGCCTTGGTTCAATTGGGCGCTCAACGCGGCGGGCAGCCTGACGGCGGCGGTTCCGTAGCCTCAGCCTCACCCCCCGCCTTGAGTCGAGCGCAGCAAGACCGGGGTGAGGCCGTGTGGCAAGGCGGCAATTTCGCCCGCTATACTCTGAATGTGAAGAATCGGACAAAGTTTGACCGCATTGTTCCTTTGCGCTAACATACACCCGCCCTCCGGGGCAGGCTGCCCGGTGAGGCGCTCCCTCTGCCAACCCGTGATCCGACACGAGGAGGGTATCCCTTGAGCAAAAGCCTACGCGGACTGCTGAACTTAGGGATCGTGCTGGCCGTGGCCGCGCTATTCTGCGGCTTCCTTCCCTATTTGCAAACCACACTGCTGGGCATCCCAAAGGCATTTCTGCCGGTGATCCAGCTTCCGCCGGAGAAGCTCACAGCCGAGCCGCTGTTCTTCATCGGAAGCTCCCCGGTCTATCTCACCAACACCATTGTGGCCGTTCTGCTGGCCGACCTGATCCTGATCGTCCTGGCGCTGCTGGCCCGTGCCCGCCTGCGTGAGGTCCCGGAGGGGCTATATGGCGTCTTCGAGATGCTGATCGAGGGCCTGTATAACCTGACCGAGCAGCTTGTCGGCAACCGCCGCGCCCGCCCGATCTTCATGATCATCACCACCATCTTCCTGCTGATCCTGACCGCTAACTGGATGCACTTCATCCCCGGCGTGGATAGCGTGGGGATTCTGCACCACGCCGAGGAAGGCCACGAGGGCTACGCGGCGACGCCGATCGGGGGTAGCAATATCTTCTACCTCGACGAGCCTGCCGAGGGTGAGCACGGCGAGTATGTGGTGACACCCTTCCTCCGCACGGCCTCGACGGACATCAACCTGCCGCTGGGGCTGGCAATTGTCTCGTTCGTGACCATCCAGGTCTTCGGCGTGATCGCGTTGGGTGGCGGCTACCTTGCCAAGTTCATCAACCTGCCCGCGCTGGGGAAGGGGGGCATGGGCTTCATCGACTTCGGCGTGGGGCTGCTGGAGCTAATCCTGGAACCGGTCAAGATCGTCTCGCTGACCTTCCGTCTTCTGGGCAATATCTTCGGCGGCGCGATCCTGCTGTTCGTGATCAGCACGCTGGTGCCGTTCCTGCTGCCGACGGCCCTGTACGGCTTCGAGATGTTCATCGGCGTGATCCAGGCGTTTGTGTTTGCCATGCTCACCCTGATGTTCACCAGCCTGGCGATGACCTCCCATCACGCGGAGGAGCACGCCGAGGGGCATCACTGATTGGCTGATGGCTGACAGCGTATGGCCAATGGCTACCTGCTATCGAGCAGGCCATAGGCTATACGCCACTGTTTTGTTCACTCTTTGAAGGAGGAATCTCCCCAACATGGACCCACAAGCTGCTACGTTCCTGGGTGCAGGTCTGGCGACCTTCGGCATGATCGGCGCGGGGCTGGGCATCGGCCTGATCGGCATGGGCGCAATGAACGCGCTGGGCCGCAACCCTGATGCCGCCCCTATCGTCCAGACCAACATGATCCTGGCAATCGTATTCACCGAGGCCGTCGCGATCTACGCGCTGGTCGTCGCGCTGATCCTGCTGTTCGTGGCATAACAGCCCGGAGGAGAGGAGGCCGGTCTTGGAAGCACTGGGAATCAATCTGGGGTATCTGATCCTCCAGATCGTCAACTTCATTATTCTGCTGCTGGTGCTCCGGCTCCTGTTGTATAAGCCGGTGCTGAACATGCTCCAGGAGCGCAAGGAGCGGATCGCCGAGGGGCTGAACAAGGCCCGTGAGGCCGAGGCGGCGCTGGCGAGCGCCGAGGCGAATAAGCAGGCGCTGCTCGACGAGGCCCGCGCCGAAGCGCAGCGCATCACCACCGAGGCCCGCCAGCGTGCCGAGGAGGCGGCCAGGGCGATCCAGGCGGAGGCACGGCAGGAAGCAGCCCGCATCATCGAGCGGGCGCGGGAGGACGCTGCTGCCGAGCGTGACCGCCAGCTTGGCGATCTGCGTGACCACATTGTCGCGCTCAGCATCGCTGCCGCCAACCACCTGATCGCCACCGGGCTGGACGAGAAACGGCAGCGTCAGATCGTGGAGGAGTTCTTCACCAGCCTCCCGAAGGA